>Ga0209668_10000574_pt1 | contig 15138 bp, 11 predicted proteins | sample FrelakmetPLP11PL_FD_187150 | JGI IMG/M metagenome (GOLD analysis project Ga0209668, IMG submission 187150) | Freshwater lake sediment microbial communities from the University of Notre Dame, USA, for methane emissions studies - PLP11 PL (SPAdes)... | ecosystem: Environmental > Aquatic >... | reverse complement strand
CTTCGCAATAATGCGGATATAGTAAGTGTAAAAATGGCTGCAGCCAACTGGATACATAGTTTCGCATATCCGAAATTCATGCATAGGATGAAGCGGAAGCTGCGTATTATTACCAGGTACTTTTTCGATTGTTAGAATAAATGCCGGTATACTTCTTCCACTGTGCCGATGGAAACTATTTGAATGCTGCCTGATAATTTTTCGGTCCCTTTTTTATTGAAGGGCGATAGTATGATTTTTTTGAAACCCAGTTTTTCAGCTTCCGCAATTCTTTGTTCAATGCGATTTACAGCTCTGATTTCTCCGTTTAAGCCAACTTCGCCCGCGAAGCAAGTGAGTTCGGGAATGGGAAGGTCTTCGTAAGAAGATAATAGTGCACAAATAACTGCCAGATCAATCGAGGGATCTTCAACCCGAATACCTCCGGCAATATTTACAAAAACATCTTTCATGCCGAATTGAAATCCACCTCTTTTCTCTAATACTGCCAGTAATAATTGTAATCGTCGCAGATCGAATCCGGTTACGGTTCTTTGTGGGGTTCCATATACTCCCGGTGTAACCAAGGCCTGCACTTCAATTAAGAGGGGGCGCATACCTTCCAGGGTTGCAGCGATTGCGGATCCGCTTAGGTTATTTTCGCGTTGGGCAATTAAAATTTCCGATGGGTTGGTTACGGTTCTCATTCCGGTGCCCGTCATTTCATAAATACCCAATTCTGCGGTGCTGCCAAAACGATTTTTCAGGGTACGCAAAATCCGATACGCATAATGCCGGTCACCTTCGAATTGTAACACAGTATCTACCATGTGTTCGAGTATTTTCGGACCAGCAATGCCTCCGTCTTTGGTGATATGTCCGATTAAAAAAACCGGGGTCTGACTTTCTTTTGCATAGCGTTGAAATTCTGCAGCACATTCTCTAATTTGACTAATACTTCCTGCCGAAGAATCGATTATGGGAGATTGTAGGGTTTGAATAGAATCAACGATAACAATTTGTGGTTGTATTTTTTTAATTTCTCTGAAAATAACGGAGGTATCGGTTTCGGTGAGCAGGAAAAATTGTTCGTGTTGAATTTGTAATCTGTCGGCACGCATTTTAATTTGGTGTTCACTTTCTTCACCACTGATGTATAACACCCGCAGTTGCTGGAGCAATAAACCATTTTGTAAAAACAAAGTGCTTTTACCAATGCCGGGTTCTCCTGCTACCAGCACAATACTTCCCGGAACAATGCCTCCTCCGAGCACTCTGTTCAATTCTGCATCGCGGGTAAGTATTCTTGTTTCTGCTGTTGCTTGCACCTCATGTAATGCAATGGATTTGTGTAATTTTTTTTCAGAGCTATCTTCTCTCCAGCTTGCTGATTTTTTATTTCCTTTATCTAAAACTTCTTCAGTGAATGTATTCCATTCGGCACAAGCGGGGCATTTACCAATCCATTTTGCACTTTCATATCCGCAGTTGTTGCAAAAAAATGCGGTCTTAATTTTACTCATGATTCAAAGGTAGCTGAAGCGATTGATTTGATGTATTTTTTAAGCGTGCAGAAATGATGTTGTTGCAGCAAACGCAATACAGGTAAGGGACTGCATAAAAAGCAAAAGGGCCAACATTGCTGTTGACCCAATCACTTACTAACCCATTAAATTCTGCCACTAAGTTACAATAATGGGTCAGATTCCAAAATTAATTTTGAGGAATCTTCAGATTAACGGCAGTTACATATTGTAAAAATAAAAATACTTACGTTTTTAATATATAATTGTTAAAATTAATATGATAAGTGAAATTTCCATTTTTACTATCACATAATGGGGTTAGTGTAACAAAATTGTTTTTTCAATTCACATGTGTAAAAAATATAATGAGATGGGGTGAATAAAAACATACTGAAAGGGAAGGGGATACAATCTAAATAGAGTATGGGATAAATAATACTTTAAAAATTAATGTATTTATAAATACAAATAAAAAAAATATGAAATTAAGACTATTTCAGCAAGCTATTTGAACTAAAATTCATATTATTGTGAATATTCTGTTAACGCGAAAGGTATCTAACGATTGCATTCTTTCACCTATTCGTATTTTGCAGAATTTGTTAGTTTTTCGTCAATACTTCAGCATATAAAAATTGTTGAATGCAGCGAAAAATTTCTAGCATTTGTCTTTTACAAATTTTGATATAAACCTTTAAACAACCAACTACATGAGAAAAAGTATGCTTCTGGGTATTTGTGCCTGGCTGATTGCGATCAGTGGTTTTGCACAAACTACCCCTGTAACCGGAAAGGTTATAGACGACAAGGGCGCTCCGGTTGCGGGTGCATCTGTTTTGGAAAAAGGAACCAAAAACGGAACCAGCACTGCAAACGATGGAACCTTTTCTATTAAAGTAAAACCCGGTGCTACCTTGGTGGTAACCGGATTAGGATTTGAAAACAAGCAGATTACTGCTTCTTCCTCCAACCTGATGGTTGAGATGGTTACCGACGTGAAAGCGCTGAATGAAGTGGTAGTAACCGGTACCGGTGTGGCTACCAGCAAGAAGAAGCTGGGAACTGCTGTAGAGTCAGTAACTTCCGACAAGCTACCGGCAGGTTTAACTGCTGATGCAGGTCAGGCCCTGGTAGGTAAAATTGCGGGTGCACAAATTAGCACAACCAATGGTAACCCAGGCGCTCCGGTTAACATCTTGTTACGTGGTATCAACAGCTTACGTGCGGGAACACTCCCAATGATTTTATTAGATGGAATTCAAATTGGTGCTACCGATTTAAATTCAATTGATTTAAATATCATTGATCGAATCGAGGTGGTTCAGGGTGCTGCTTCTGCTTCACTATTTGGTGCTCAGGGTGCCAATGGAGTAATTCAATTATTTAGTAAAAAAGGTAAAGGTGGAAAAACCAATATTGATATTTCCAGCAGTATTGCCAGCAACTCATTATTGAACATTGGTAATGTTCACAAAGCTTATTTTCATAGTCTGGTTACCGATGCAAATAATAATGTGTTAGGTTCTAGTGGAAATATTCTTTCTTTTTCAGAAAACCTGAGTACCTATGAAGAAAATGTTGGATGGAATAGCTTAGATCCAACTACCAACAATAACAAGCCTTATGATAAAAATTTGAAATGGTACGATCATAATGCTATGTTCTTTAAAACAGCCAACACCATTAACAATTCAATTGCTATTTCCGGCTCGAGAGAAAAACTGGATTTTAATATTTCTGCTTCTGATAATAAGCAGGAAACTGTATTTAAAGGAAATGGAGATTATAGAAGAAGCAACTTCTTTTCAAACGTAGGTGTTGAATTGATGAAAAATCTTCGATTCAGAAGTACTACTCAGTTGGCTTTAACCAAAAATACTTTATTAGACCCAACCGGAAGAACCTATTTCTATGCTTTAAATAATAGCCGACCTTTTGCGAATTACGATTTCAAAATGCCTGATGGAAGTTATGGTGCATATTTTGGTGATGCCGTTGGCGTAAACGGATATAATCCTAATTACCAGTCTCAATATGGAAATTTTCAGAGCAAAAAAATTGATTTGATTCAAAATTTCAACCTGAACTATCGTTTTAATCGTTTTGTAGAGTTGGATGCAAAATATGGTTTGAATTATCAAACGCAGAATGACGTTAATGTTATACAGCCTCAGGATAATAACCTGAATGCCGATTACTGGCAATACTGGCTGGAATATTATTATCCAAGAACTAGTTATGCGAGCCCTACTGCTAATGTAGAAAGCGGAGAAATCAATAACACAGAATATAAAACCACTTTCCAGAATTTCCTGGCAACGGCAACTATTCGCTTTGATTTTCAGAGAGATTTCAAATTAAAAATCCCATTGAAATCCAGTACTTTAATCGGGTATGATTATCGCAAAAACAATTTTTCTCAGTACGCTTCATGGGCTAGCGATATCCCCTCTTACACTCCATTTAATGCCAGTCAGTTAACCAATTTCCGTGTAGCAACAGATTTTAAGTCTTCCTTCCTTACCTATGGTTATTTAGTAGACCAAAAGTTTGAGTGGGCAGATCTGGCTGGTGTTACTGCAGGATTCAGAAGCGACTATTCATCTGCTTTCGGAAGAGGTCAAAAGCCCCAGGCTTTCCCACACGCCAATGGATTTTTACGAATTTCTGAATTTGATTTCTGGAAAAACAGTAAGTTATCTAACAGCTTTACAGAATTCAAAATCAGAGCTGCTTATGGGGAAGCGGGTATTCAACCTGGAGCATTCGATCGTCAGCCTACGCTTACTACCCGTAACATGGGAACCTCCAGTGCTTTCGTATTCCGCACCAATAACCCCAATCCCGATTTGAACGTAGAAATTTCTAAAGAATTAGAGATTGGAACAGATATGGGATTCAATTTACTAAGTGGTTCTTGGTTGAAAACAGCCAATTTATCTTTCACGTATTGGAAAAGAACTTCCGATAATACCATTTACGGTGTTGATGCTGCTCCTTCTACCGGAACCGGAACTGTTTTGAATAACGCTTATGGAATTGGTTCGAATGGTATACAGGCTTCATTGAATTTAGGAGTGTATAGTTCTAAAGACTTTACCTGGAACTTCACTTCTCTTTTCTCTAAGCAATCATCTAAAATCACTTCTGTTATCGGACAACCAGTGGTAGTTACTTCTGCTGCTGGAAGTACTGGATTGATTTTGAGTGCAGGAGAAAAGATTGGTCAGTTATATGGATATAGAATGTTACGTGCAGTTGATGAAAGAGACGAAAACGGAAATTCGTATATCCCCAAAGCAAATCAGGCAGACTTCCAGGTTGCCAGCAATGGTTGGGTAGTTTATAGTAATCCTGCTTCTAGTAATTATAAGCAGCCTTATGTTACACCAAATACCTATTCTTTCGGAGATCCTAATCCTAAGTTCAACATGTCATTCATTAATGAATTTGCTTACAAAGATTTCTTACAAGTGTCTTTCCAAGTAGATTGGATTAATGGAAGTAAGCTGTATAACCAAACTAAGGAATGGATGTACCGGGATGGTATTCATAGCGATTATGATATTCCCGTTACCATCAATGGAACTACTGGTGCATGGGCTGCTTTCTATAGAGGCGTATATGCTCAGGTTTCTAGAAATGGTACCAAAACCTATTTCTACGAGGATGCTTCCTTTGTTAGATTACGTAATATTTCGGCAGCAATTGATTTTGCACACTTATTTAAAATTAAAAGTGTTAGAAAACTTCAGCTGGTATTATCCGGCAGAAACTTGTTAACTGCTACCAAATACACGGGTTATGATCCTGAAATCAGTTCAGGTGAAGCAAACTCAGCTTTCGACCGTGGTGTAGACCATAACACGGTACCGAATCTGAAAGCATATCAAATTGGATTAAACATCGGATTCTAGTACCTTAAAAAATTATTACCATGAAGAATAATCAATATTTATTAATAGGACTTCTGTTACTGGTATTTACCGGAACAGGATGTAAGAAAGATTTGGATATTATTAATCCAAATGCCCCTACTCCGGCTAGTGCTACCTCTGAAGCAGGTATCATTTCACTGGCACAGGGAGGCGTATATGTAAATGGTTTCCGCGATTTGAAATATAGCGATGGGGTTTTCGGCTTATTTTGGAGCGGTGCCATGGGATTTCACGAATTGATGGGAGATGTAATTGGCGCGGAAGCTGCCAACTCCTTCCTGAACCAAATCGGATGTCCGGACAAAGTGGTTTTAGATAATGGAACTACCGTTGCAAATCCAAATTCTCCTAATACGGCAAAGGCATTCCTTCGTCAGGTGAATCAAAATACCTATCAGGGACAAAACTTTCTCTATTATGAGTGGAGTTATATGTACAATATGATTTCTGCTTGCAATAGCGTTTTGGAAACATTGGATAAAGTAACATTTACCGGGAATGCAGCTGCTAAAAAAGCTACTGTTCAGGCATGGTGCTATTTCTGGAAAGGATTCGCCTATGCACACATTGGTAGTATTTACTATGCAGGAATAATCAATAACACATCCTTTGCTACCAGCGGAAATTATGTTTCCAAAGAAGCGATTATTACAGAATCCAATAGCCAATTAGATAAAGCAATTACAGCATTAGGTGCTGCTGGTGCTTCCGCAGGTGATTATGCTGCTGTAATGGAAGGCTTAATTCCTTCTTTTAATAAAGTTGGAAATGGTAAGGTGCCAACCACTGCAATGTGGGTTAAGTTGATTAACACTTTAAAGGCAAGAAATATTTTAGTAAACACGCCTGCTGCAACCATGACAACTGCTCAATGGAATAGTATCCTTACCTTAACCAATAGTGGTGTGGGTTCTGCTGATTATGTATTTACAGGAAGATCAAACACTACCGGAGACTTTTTGGCTCCAACCAGTGGAACAGTAGCTGTTCGAATACAGTCAACCAATGCCGGTGGTGGTGGTTATAAATTGAGTGAAAGATGGGTACAAGAGTTTACAGCAGGAGATCTTCGTTACACTCAAAATGTGAAGCAAACAACTGCCTGGATTGGTAATACCGACCGTGGCAATGTATTTAATACCCGCTTTACCTTATATAACAATGGAAACGGTGTTTCCGGAACAAAGGTATTTGCCAGCAATACCCCGGGTGTTGTTGAAATTACCCTGGCTGGTAGTTATGAAGAAAATGAACTGATGAAAGCGGAAGCCAAAATCAATACCGGAGATATTAATGGTGGTTTAGCCAACATCGATAATGTGCGCAATTATCAGGGAGCCGGATTACCCGCATTAGCTGGTAGTGGCTTAACACTTGCGCAGGCGAAGGAAGTATTGAGAAAAGAAAGAAGAATTGCCCTAGCTTTCTTGGGATTGTCTTTCTACGATTATCGCAGATATGGATACCTTGATAATCCACGCACAGGTTGCACGGTTATCAATGGTTCTGGTACTGTTAGCACCAACGCTACCATTACTTATGGATTCTTAGATTATTGGGATGTTCCAGATAATGAGTTAGCCTATAACCCGGCTGCTTCCGGAAGTGCTCCGGTTAAGAACCCTAAATAACATTTACATTTTGTATAAAGAAAGCCCATTTTTAAATGGGCTTTCTTTATAATAAAACCTTCTATTATGCATTTCAACCAGGTTTTCCGGTATTTTTCGTATTGCCTACTGATTGCTTTTAAACAAATTGCTGTAGCACAAACCACCTCATCTCCAACTAAAGTTGTAAATCCCAATTGGCCCGATTTACGCTTTAAACAGGAATTATTTATTTACCAGCCCGACGGTTCTCCCATTAAAAGAGGATATCAAAATGTTACTGGATCTCCTTACTTGTTGCCCTCGATGAAAAAAGTAAAAGTATTTCTTACCGATATTAAACAATATGTAGAGGTAATAGGAAATTTGGATTTATATAGTCATGAGTTATTATTTCTCGACGAAAAGAAAACACCTTTATTGGTTTCAGAAGATCGCATGAGTGAGTTCAACTATGCAGATACCACCGGAAATTCGATTACCTTACATAAATTGGTAAATGGATTTGCTCCAACTGCACTTACCGGTAAATATGATTATTTTGAAGTGCTGGCGGATGGAAAAATTTCCTTTTTGCAATTAAGAAAGGTTTCTTTAATTGAATCAAAAAATGACCTCACGGGTGAGCGAAATTCATATTTTGACCCTTATAAAGAGAACTTTATTTCTAAGGACGGTAATCTGATTCGTTTAGGAAAAAAGCAGAAGGAAGCAATACTTTCTGCAATGGACGATCAAAAAGCAGTTATCTCAACCTATCTCCAGGAAAAAAAACTTACCCTCAAAACAGAAGTGGAAATTCTACAACTCATCCAGTATTACAATAGTTTGTAACATGCTTGAGTCTGTAACCGATGTAAATGGAAGCTAAAACTTTACTTCCTCCCCCTGCTCATTAAAGAACCGATATTCAACCAACTGATGATTGGTATTGGCTTTTGCTTTTAATGCAATCCCATATTTTCTTTTCCAGCGACGGATAATATTGCTGAATAAACCTTTAGTAAGGTAGGCATGCAATATGGGATGTATGGTTAGGGTTAATTTGCGATGGCCATGGGTAGATAAATAGGCTAATTTCTTCTCAATTTCATCCTCCAAAATCAGCGTCGACATTATTTTGCCAGTACCACTGCAAACCGGACAATTCTCCGATGTATTGATATTTACTTCCGGCCGCATCCGTTGGCGGGTGATTTGGCAGAGACCAAATTTTGAGATAGGTAAAACAGAATGCTTGGCCCGATCCGTTTTCATGAAATTTTCCAGGGCTTCCTGCACCTTGCGCTTATTATCAGGCAACTTCATGTCGATAAAGTCTACCACAATGATGCCCCCAATATCGCGCAGCCTTAACTGCCTGGCAATCTCTTCTGCTGCTTCCAGATTAGTTTGTAAGGCATTTTCTTCCTGATTATTCCCAACGCTTTTATAGCCGCTATTCACATCAATAACATGCAGTGCTTCTGTATGTTCAATAATTAAATAGGCTCCGCTGGCAAGGTTTACTGTTTTGCCGAAGGATGATTTTACCTGTTTGGTTACGCCAAACTGATCAAATATGGGCAATCCATTTTGGTAATAGCTAACAATGTCTACTTTATCAGGAGCAATCCGCTGAATATATTGCTGAGTATCGGTAAACAAATTTTTATCGTTTACCACTACCTTATTAAAGTCGGCGTTGAGCAGATCGCGTAATATGCTGGTGGTTTTATTTTCTTCACTCATGATTCTCACCGGAGGAGTTGCTTTCCGGAGGTTCTGCTGAATGGTTTTCCAGGTTTCGGATAAGGAAAGTAAATCCTGATGTAATTCGGCTGTACTCTTTCCTTCCGCAGCGGTTCTTACAATTACGCCAAAATTTTTAGGTCGAATGGATTCAACAATTTTATGCAGCCGCTTACGCTCTTCGGAGGAATGTATTTTTTTAGAAACCGCTACAATTTCATTGAAGGGGGTCATTACCACAAACCGCCCAGGAAGCGAGATCTCGCAACTGAGTCGGGGACCTTTTGCAGCAATGGGTTCTTTTAAAATTTGCACCAATACGGGTGGCTTCCCATTAAGAACGTCATTGATTTTTCCGCTTTTTACAATTTCAGGTTCGATGGTAAATTTCCCAAAATCGAAGGTCTGTCCATCCTGCTGATGCATGGCCAGGTTGGTAAATTTTAACAGGGAGCGGATGTATGGACTCAAATCGGTGTAATGCAGGAAGGCATCTTTTTCGAAGCCTACATCAACGAATGCAGCATTTAGCCCGGGAGTAAGCTTTTTCACTTTACCCAGGTATAAGTCGCCCACGGCGAAATTGGCATCTGTTTTTTCGCTGTGTAACTCCACCAGCTTTTTATCTTCCAGAAATGCAATTTCCACGCCCGTAGGCACAGCATTGATTATCAGTTCTTTGTTCACGTGTGTCGCATTTGGTTGCAACTCACCAACCCCATTTGCCTAAATAGTAAGAAGATGATCCAGATAGCATTACCTATACAAAGGATGCATTATCGCCAAGTATTTCTGAATTGGAAATATATGGTGTACACATACAGTTGCTAATAGCAGCAACTGCCTGAATAAGCAGGAATCGGAAAAATTATTTATTCTTTTTCTTATGGCGATTCTTTCTCAAGCGCTTTTTACGTTTGTGCGTAGCAATTTTATGACGCTTTCTTTTCTTACCACAGGGCATAGAGTGAGTATTTTGAATGAATAAATTGGTTTATTATTTTTTTAACTCTTTAATCCGGTTGTCGAATTCCTGAATTATATCTGGTCTTTTCACCATTTTTTTCAGCGATTCGTATGCTTGCACTGCTGCTATCTTATCTCCCTTTAACTCGTAACATTCAGCGAGGTTAAAAGCAGCTTCTAAATTTGCAGGATCTTTTTCCAAAATAAAACGGAATCTTTCGATGGCTTTATCATACTGTCCGCTCTTTCTCCCTCCCAAAGCCAGTATCATCTGTCCGTATAAATTATTCGGATTCTTTTCAACAATCAAACGAATGGGCTGAATACCCTCCATGGGATTGTCGGAAAGGTTTCCGAAAATATAGCAGGCACCTAACCCAATTTTGGCCGAATCATTAGCCGGGTTGATGGTTAGTGCCCTTTGGAAAAGATCTCTGGCATTTTCTGCCAGCCAGTGTTGCATTCCCGGCGCACTCTGCGAACCCATTAGGTTGTCTAAATACAGCCGGGCGGCAAAGGTGAGGCTTTTTTCAGAATTTTCCAACTTAGATGCTTCTCCCAGATAATATGCCTGCATTTCATAAATGTGGGCCGAGTCGACCCAAAATCGGGCTAATTGATGATATACATGTAGGGTATCTTCAGCAGTTTTGCTCTTTTTTAATTGATTTTCAATTAGTTCTACGCTTTTTTGTTGACCCGGTGTGAGTACTTTTCGAGCCGATTCCAATAAACCAGCCGCATCTGCACTATGATCATGTGCTGCAGATGAATTCGTGGAAGGAGTATTTTTTATGGAGGGAAGATGGGTTTTCCCAAAAAATAAAAGTGCCAGTAGTAGCATTCCGGCCCCTGACAGGAGGGCAATCTGAGATTTGTTCACTGCTTTTTTGGCAAAGTTAACCAGCCTTATGCTTAGATTTCACTTCGCTTACAAATTCTTTCGCAGGTTTAAATGCGGGAATGAAATGCTCCGGTATTTCTACGGCAACATTTTTCTTAATGTTTCTCCCGATTTTTGCGGCTCTTTTTTTGGTTATGAAGCTTCCAAAGCCACGTATATATATATTCTGACCGCGGGCCAGACTATCTTTAACTTCTTTGAACATGGTTTCCAGCGTTACTAAAACATCTACTTTTGGTATGCCGGTTTTATCTGAAATTTGATTAATCAAATCTGATTTTCTCATATATTATCTTTTATGAGTATACAATTGAATATAAATTAAGCGAATTTTATTCATATATACAAGAAAAGTTAAAATATTATTTTCAGAGGATAAAAAATACTTTTCAACCGCTCATCCCTAAAATTGGCATTATATATACATTTAAATATTTATATGTATACAAAAAAAGCATCAAAATCTAAGGTAACCACAAATATAGTATCACCGGAGGGAAGAGCATATTTCGTTAGCCGGCTCTTGCATTGGCATACATCCGAAAATACCCGGCAAATGCCCTGGAAGGGGGAAAAAGACCCTTATAAGATATGGTTGAGTGAGATTATCCTCCAGCAAACCCGGGTAGCACAGGGAACCGACTATTATCTCCGCATTCTAAAAGCATTTCCTACGGTTCAGCAACTGGCTGCTGCCCCCGATCAGGAGGTTTTTAAATTATGGGAGGGCCTGGGTTATTATAGCCGATGCAGAAACCTGTTGGCAACAGCGCGTTTGATAACGCGGGAATATGGAGGAGTATTTCCATCCTCCTACGAACAACTGCTGCAGTTGCCCGGAGTTGGGCCCTACACGGCCGCTGCTATTGCCTCATTCGCTTTTCAGCTTCCTTATGCCGTAGTAGATGGTAATGTGTATAGGGTGTTATCCAGGTTTTGGGGTGACGCCACTCCAACCGATACGGTAGCAGGAAAGCAACATTTTGGCAGTATTGCCGATTATTTGATTCACAAAAAGCGTCCGGGAGAATATAACCAGGCCATTATGGATTTTGGGGCAACTATATGTAAGCCTCAGCAGCCCCTTTGCGGACAATGCTGTATGCAAAAAAAATGTTTGGCGCGATTGCAGGGCAAAATGCACCATTTGCCTGTTAAAGAAAAAGCCATTCAAAAATCGGTGCGGCATTTTACCTATTGGGTATTTGAGTGTAGGGGTAAGCGAGCTATTCGGGAAAGGGCTCCCGGAGATATCTGGCATCAATTGTGGGAATATTATCTGGCAGAAACCGACTATCCGGTTGAATGGAATGCAGAAAAAGTTACGGCATGGCTATCGGAGCAAGGAATCAAACGATTTGCGATTCAATCGATTCGTTCCGGGTTCAAACAGCAGCTCACCCATCAAACCATTCATGCTGCATTTATCACCATTCGTTTACAGCATATACCTGCATTTTTACAATCATATGATTGGGTAACCCCAAGGCAAATGCATCACCGGGCTTTCCCTCAGCTCATCCATCAGTGGATACGCCAGGAGGTATCAGTACAATAGCCTGCTTATACCAGTTTTGGTTACATTTCCACAGGGCTGCGCCGAACGATGGTTATTTGCATATAAATAATACATTTGTACCAGTCTAAACCGGCTTACCGGTATTGTTAACAAAAAAATTGGCTTTGGATTACCACCCGGTTCTACAGTTGCTCAATTATGCCGTTCTTTTATCCGGCATACAGGCACAAGGCACTACAATTTTGGTAGTGGTATTATGCATACTTCTTTTTTTGTCATTTGTACTGGCAGGAGCAGAAGTAGCCTTCTTTTCCTTAACCTATAAGGATATCAATACGCTCAAATCGAAACAGCAACCTGCCTATGAGCGAATTGTAAAATTAGTAGAAGAGCCCAAAATTTTATTAGGCTCACTTTTAATTGCCAATAGCTTTGTAAATATTTCTATCATCATTATTTCAAATTTGTTAATTGATGATTTGTTCAACTTCGAACGCTTTAATGGTGTTTGGATTGAATTTTTAATTAAAGTAATTGTAGTATCATTTGTGCTGGTTTTATTTGGAGAAGTAATGCCCAAAGTTCTGGCTACACAAAATAACATTCGGTTTGCACACGATTTTGGTGGGGTAGTTCAACTCGTATATTATACCTGTGGGCGGTTAAGCAGAGGATTGGTAAAGTATTCCGATTGGGTGGAAACCAAACTGGCACATCGTTCCAGCAGCGCTTTTAGTTTAGAAGAGTTAGATCATGCCATAGATTTAACAACCCAGCATACGGCAACAGAGAATGAAAAAAATATCTTAAAGGGTATTGTAAAGTTTGGTAATATCTCGGTTAAACAAATTATGAAAACCAGGGTAGATGTGAACGGAATAAGTGAAGACACCAATTTTGCAGAACTGATTACCCAGGTGAAAGAATGGCGCTATAGCCGTTTACCCGTGTATAAAGAAGATTTAGATAATGTAACCGGCATGATTCATACCAAAGATTTATTATCTCGTTTGAACGAGCCGGCAGATTTTGATTGGAAGTCGTTGATGCGACCTCCCTTTTTTGTGCACGAGCAGAAAATGATTGAAGATTTGCTCAAGGAATTTCAGCAAAAGCATATACATTTTGCAGTAGTGGTAGATGAATTTGGCGGAACCAGTGGAATTGTAACATTGGAGGATATTCTCGAAGAAATTATTGGCGACATTAAAGATGAGTTTGATGATGAAGAAACCAGTTTTAAAAAAATTGATGAAAATAATTATTTGTTCGAGGGTAAAACCATGATCAATGATGTGTGCAAAATCATGGAATTAAAGAAAGATACCTTTGAATCGGTAAGAGGAGAGAGTGATTCTTTGGCAGGATTGGTGTTGGAAATCGCCGGTGAGATTCCCCGCCCGCAACAGGTAATCCAATGGGGCGATTTTGAATTTACGATTATTGAAGTAATGAAAAATCGGATTCATCGGGTTAAGGTTACCATTAAACAACAGCCAACATCCGAAGAATGAAAAACAGGGTATATTGTATTTTTCGCACTGGGATGCTGGCAATCATTTTATGGATAGGGGCTTCCTGTAATAGTACCTATACTCCGAAACCTACAGGCTATTTCAAAATACGCTTTCCCGAAAGGGCATACAAAACCTTCAATGAGCCGGGATACCCCTACACATTTGAATATCCGGTGTATGCCAAAGTGGTAAAGGATTCTACCTTTTTTGGAGAGCCAACTGAAAACCCCTGGTGGATTAATATTGATTTTCCCGATTTCAATGGTAAAATATATATCAGCTATAAGCTAATTGGTACAAGCCGCTTAGATACGTTGATAAAAGATGCCTATCGCTTAACCGGTAAGCATTCCACCATGGCTTATTCTATTGAGGATACAGCTTTTGTTACTCCTAAAAATGTTTCCGGAGTATATTTTACAGTGGGCGGTAATGTTGCAACTGCGCATCAGTTTTTTGTTACCGATTCTGTTCGCCATTTTTTGAGGGGAGCCCTTTATTTTGATGCCACACCCAATGCCGACTCACTGGGTATTGTAAATGATTTTTTATTAACCGACCTGAAACATTTGGTGAACACGTTGCAATGGCGCAATCGATAAGCAGCTGAATTAACCCTACCTTTGCATATATTCATTCGTATGATAGCAATCGACCATGTTTTAATAAGTGATGAAGTAGTGCAGGACGATTTTGTTTGCAATATTAGCAGTTGCAAGGGGGGATGTTGTGAAGATGGGGATGCCGGTGCTCCGCTGGAAAAGCAGGAGTTGGAGGAGCTGAAAAAATACATTGATAAAATTAAACCCTACATGACTGCTGAAGGGATTGCTGAAATTGAAAAAACTGGTTTGTATCAATACGACCGTAGCTTCGGATGGGTTACGCCAACTTTGCAGGGGGCGTTATGTGCCTATGGAAAAAAAGATGCTAAAGGGGTTATTCATTGTGCTATTGAGCAGGCATATATGGCAGGAAATATCTCTTGGAAAAAACCCATATCCTGCCACCTATTTCCGGTTCGGATTAAAAAAAGCAAACGGGATCCGGATGTGGAATATCTGAACTATGAGCCTCGGGAAGATTTATGTAAACCTGCCTGTGCATTGGGAAAGGAATTGTCTGTTCCGGTATATGTATTTTTAAAAGAAGCGCTGATTCGTAAGTATGGTGAACCATTTTATGAAGCCTTGGAACAGGCAGCTGAGCGATTAAAAAAAATGTAAAATAACATGACGCATACCGCATCCTCTTTTTTGGCTAAGAGCACTATTCGTGCTGCAGATCTGGAGCATCGCCGGAAAATCAATTTCAATATAGGCAAGTACAATGCGGTGGTTCCACAAGGCAAAAAACAATTTGCTTTTTTGGAAGAAAGCAGAATGCTCGCAAAAAATAGGAAGTGGGAGGCAATTGAACATTTAGATCAGTACTTGCTTGCATTTGAG
>Ga0209668_10000573_pt1 | contig 15148 bp, 9 predicted proteins | sample FrelakmetPLP11PL_FD_187150 | JGI IMG/M metagenome (GOLD analysis project Ga0209668, IMG submission 187150) | Freshwater lake sediment microbial communities from the University of Notre Dame, USA, for methane emissions studies - PLP11 PL (SPAdes)... | ecosystem: Environmental > Aquatic >... | reverse complement strand
AAGGTGTGTATGTCTGGGAAAGCAAGACTTGTTTTATCTCCACTGAACATAGTAATGATGATATGGATAAAATTATAAACGCTGTTCTTGATACGGTACTTGAAATGAAAAACGCAGGTTTTTGGAGCGGCGCTGTAAATTCAACTTCATCACCTCTAAAAACGAGCGTAACAGCGAGTAGCAATTTTGAAAATGAAGTTTCGAATATCATTGACGACAAATTTATTGCGGCTAAAAGCCAATCTACAAAAATTGATTTTAGTTTATATTTTTTTGGTGATTATAAAGATTACGAATCAAATAGTCCTTATAAGCTCATCATGGAAGCAGCAAAATATGCTGACAAGCAGAAGTTTAAAGCAATTTGGTTGCCGGAAAGACACTTCAATTCGTTTGGGGGCTTCTCGCCAAATCCCGCGGTCATTTCTAGTGCGCTAGCGAGAGAAACGCATGATATTTGCTTACGTGCAAGCATTGTTATGCCATTACAACATCCCGCGCGTATTGTAGAAGAATGGTCAGTAGTCCAACATCTAAGCCAATCTAAACAAGTAGGTTTGGCACTTGCTCCAGGATGGCATACCAATGATTTTATACTTAATCCTGATGCATGGGAAACACGAAAAGAACTGCTTTACAAAAATATTTTGATCACACAGCAATTGTGGTCGGGAAAACAATACACTTTTCTTGGTCCAAACAATATTCCAACGCCTACAGAAACATTTCCTAAGCCAGGACACTGTAATTTACCGCTATGGATTGCTTCCATTGATAATAGAGAAGTATTTGCTAAAGCAGGAGAGTTAGGTATTGGCATTATCACTAATTTACTGGAACAAGATCTTAATAAGCTCAAAGACAATATCAACGTCTATAAAAATTCACGCAAAAAGCATGGACTTCACCCGGACGCCGGTCATATTGTTGTTTTAGTCCACACGTTCGTTTGTGCTGATAAAAATCAAGCAATCGAATTAGCAAGAAAGCCCTTTTGCGATTATTTATCTTCCTCTGTGGGGTTATTTCAAAAAATGGCGCAGTTGCATAATTTGGCCATCAATTTTGATGAATTAACGCGTGATGATCGTAATTACATTATCAACCATGCTTACGAAAGATTATCAAAAGGTCATTCATTGATTGGAGATGTAGATTCTTGTTATGAGATAGTCAATGAATTAGCTAATATAGGTGTCTCAGAAGTAGCGTGTTTTATTGATTTTGGTGTCCGCGCAAATGATGTCCTGGATAATTTAGTATTTATAAATGATTTGAAAAATAAATTTTTATATAGCACCTTAACTCCGAATAAAAAAATTGAGCATTCAGCTAAAATATTGCCTTTAATGAAAAATCAAATGCAGATGCTAACAGTTGAGCATTTGGATACAGGCGCTAAAAATATTAACAATCTTACTATGGCTTTTACGCTTGAAGGTGAAATTGACACTGAAATAATGAAAAAAGCGTATCAATCACTCATTGATCATCATGCTAGTTTGCGTGTAACAATTGACGAGGAAAAACGCATTCAAATATTTCATAAATATTTGTCCGCAAATTTGGAACTTATTGACTTAACATCATTGAATGAAATAACCAAACAAAATAATATTCAAGTTTTTTTTGAAGATGATACGAATCGTATGTGTAATTTAGCTATCGCTACACATCGTATTATCTTAATGTTAATACACGAAAGAAAATCGATACTGATCATTAATATTCATCACATAATTAGTGATGGAATAAGCTTAGAAATACTACTAAATGATATTACTCATTTTTACAATTTACATCATGCTGGGATTGAAAAAAATCTTGCACAGAATTTGTGCTTACAATACGATGAATTTGTTAAAGCAAAATTAGCATCTAAAGATAAATTATTTGATCAGGAAAATTATTGGCAAAAAATTATTGCCTCTGGTCTGACTAATTTTGAATTTCCAACGGATTTTAATAGACCTGCTATTAAAACTTATTATGGTAAAAAAATTGATGCAAATATTGATATTGCCTTACAGCAATCTTTGCAAAATCTTTCTAGCGAACATGAAATAACTAACTTCACTATCATGTTGTCAGCCTATGCAATTTTATTAAGCAGGCTAACTAAGCAAAACAGCGTTGTAATTGGCATAGCATTTAGCGGTAGAACATTGCCTAGTAGTGAAAAGACCATAGGCTACTTTAGCAATATGTATCCACTGCAATTTGATATTAATCTTGAAATAACAGTAAAAGAAATATTGCAAATAACTCATAGGAAAATTTTAGATACGCTTGAAAATCAAGATTATCCAGCAAGTGAAATAATTGAAAAAACTCGAAAAACCTTTGATTTATCGCGCGCAGCGCTTTTTAACGTTGCTTTTAATTGGGATAATATAGTAGTTCCAGAATTTAATGGTATTAAAGCAACTCATAATAACCTTGAAAAACGTTATGTTAGAAATGATTTAATGCTAAATATCATTAAGATAAACGGCAATTTAATAGCCAGCATTGAATATAACTCTGATTTATATAAGGGCACCACCGTAAATAAAATACTACAAGATTATTTATATTTATTAAAAAATATAACTGAAAATGTTGATTTAATAATTGGAGTAGTTCCGTTTAATTCCACAATACATCAAAGTACGTCAATAAATGAAACATCTTTGCTCATTGAAGATGCAACAGCATCTATAGATTTATTGAATAACACAAAACGAAATTTTCCCATGCATTCGTGCATTCATACTGTGTTTGAAAATATTGTCAGTAAATATCCATATAAAATCGCAATAAAATTCGCTGGCGACGAATTAAGTTATGGTCAACTTAATGAATTCTCAAATCAAATTGCACATCGCTTAAAAAATTTAAATAAGCACGAAGAAATTATAGCTATTTGCGCACCACGATCTTTCAAATTAATTGCAGGAATTTTAGGGATTTTAAAATCGGGCGCGGCTTATTTACCGTGTGATCCTACTCTACCGAACGCTAGACTTAACTATATGATAAAAAACGCTGATGCCAGGCGTATAGTCATTACAAATAGCGTGAAGCATTTATTTTTCAATTTTGATGGGGAAATTATTAATTTAGACGATAAAGAGCTAAGAAGCCTTCTAACATCAAATCTCAATTTTCAAACTAGTTCCGATGCAACGGCTTATGTCATGTATACATCCGGTTCTACAGGCGAACCTAAAGGAGTTGCAAGAGCGCATAGAAGTATTATGAATCGAATGACATGGATGTGGGAAGGTGCTGGATTGTCAACAAATGATATTTGTGCATTACAGGCAAGTATTAGTGTTATCGACTCCGGCTGGGAGATATTCGGTGCATTATTAACTGGTGCGACATTAGTAATGTACGACGAATTACATAGCAAAAATGCAGATGAGTTACTGAAGCAATGTGTTAGTAACAATGTGACCCGATTAACTATTGTCCCATCTTTATTGAAGGAATTATTGTCTCCAAACCTGGCAAACAAAAACTTGTTTGATTCTCTCAGTATTAATTATTGGCAAGTGACAGGTGAACCAATAGATATCCGTTACATAGAAGAATTATTCCAGCTAACGAAAAACCGTTCACGAATCACTGAATGTTATGGAACAACGGAAGCAACCTCTTCTCTTTTTAAAGAATATTACTATTATAATTCTGTTGTTACTTACAAGACGGTACAAGCATTTAATAGTGAAATATACATATTAGACTCCTCTTTAAATAAAGTATCCATCGGTGTAGTCGGTGATTTATATGTTGGAGGTGAGGTATTAGCAAAAGGTTATATAAATAATCCACTATTAACAGATAATAAATTTATTCCTAACCCTTTCATAAATTCTAATAAAGTCATTTCGCCTAGAATATATCAAACCGGAGATTTAGCCAGATATTTGCCTAACGGTAGTATGCAGATATTAGGAAGAAAAGATAATCAGGTAAAAATAAGAGGCTATAGAGTTGAACTGGGTGAAATAGCATCTGTTTTGCAGCGTGTTAAACAAGTTAAAGATTCTGTGGTTATCGCAAACCAAGAGAATGAAGGTCAAAAAAAATTAGTCGCGTATATAACAACAAATACGATAGATACAAATGAAAATGAATTGATTCAACAACTGCGAGCAATGTGTCGTAACAATCTTCCTGATTATATGATGCCAAGTCAAATTATTATATTAGCGAAAATGCCTTTAACTGAAAATGGTAAGATAGATAAAAAACAGTTACCACAATCACTAGGACGCGAAGGACAAGCTCAGTTTGAAACGCCAATAGGTGAAGTTGAAACTGCAATTGCCGTTATGTGGTCATCGCTTTTGAAAATTAAAGAAATAGGCAGAAACGATAACTTTTTTGAGTTGGGGGGTGATTCATTATTGTTGATTCAATTTATTAGTAAAGTAATTAAAGAATTTAAAACCGCTTTTACTATGGCTGAAATTTACCTCAAACAAACCATTCGAGAAGTCGCTGAATATATCACTACAAAATCTGTGATTTTGCAAAATGACAAAGATAAACCTATATCAAATATTTCCTCTATTAATAAAATAACTTCACCAGAACAAACACTAATAACAGGCGATGTACCGCTTTTACCCAATCGGTTTTCATATTTTCTTGCAAGATTGCGAAACCATGAATCTTGGTATGTAGCGTCACCCATTTTAGAAACGGTGAATACTCTTGATCAGAATCGATTTAAAAATGCCATTAATTTATTGATAACACACCATGACGGCTTGCGCCTTAAAATATCCAATACACAAAACTGGGTTCAAAAAATTGTTACCCCGGATGAAATGCATGTGTTCGAATACATTAAGTATAATCAGAAATCTGACAGTGAGTTCAAAAATTTTGTTGAGCTTAACTTATATAAACTTCGTAATAAAATTTTATTTAGTGGTGAATTATTTAAAATATTGTATATCGAGAACAAGCAAACTCAAAGTGGGATCATATATATACTATCTCATCATATATTGCTTGATGCGTTTTCCGCGCGAATAGTCATTTATGATTTATTTACTTTGTATTTACAACTAGCTGAAACTAATCAACCCGTATTGCCCCCAAAAACGACATCATTGAAAGATTATTCAGAAATCCTATTAACTTATCTGGATAAAAATAAAAATGAAGAATATTCTTATTGGAAAAACCAACCATGGTTAGAAGTAAAACCCGTTCCAATAGACTATCCTGAAAACGCAGCTTTTAACATCGAAGCCGAATCTCTTAGTATTGTTGAAGAAATATCCGTTTCCGATATTTTTGAGTTTATGAAAAAATTTCAAGGAGACAAGAAAAAATCATTTAATAATTTACTGCTACATGCCATTGCGCTAGCCTATAAAACCTGTTTTGGCCATCCTATTTTATATTTGGGCTTGGTTTTTCATGGTAGAGAAGTGTTTATAGAATCAATGGATATTTCCAGAACGGTTGGATGGTTTGGAGAAGTTGTTCCTATCATGATAAATGCTGATGATACTTTGGAAAAATCTCTTGAGAATATTAATACGCAAATTAGGCGTGTTAGCAAAAGAGGAAAAACCTTTAATTACTTGAAATATATGTGCAAGGATAAAAAAATAAAAAAAGGCATGTGCACTATCCCAGTACCACAGATTTCAATGAATATTATTCCAACCTCGATTGAAAAACGTGACTATAGTAATGTCGCAAAATCTACACTGAATTTTTCTGCGCCAATGCTACAAGAAGCATCGACTGAAAGGGTCTATCTTATGAGTGGTGGAGCATACTTTAGTAATAATAAATTCAATATTTCCTGGGACTTTAGCCAAAAAATATTTGATAAAGAAACGATTATTAATTTTACAAAAGCTACCATGAATTTATTTATTCAACTCTTACAAAAAGTTAAGAGTGATCAAAATATAGATATTAAATTTACAGAAAATTGGGTAAGTGAGAGATGTTAAACAATAATTACGATATATTCTTAAAAAAATTTCTCGCGTTTGAATCGAGTATTGATCCTGCGCATTATGATTTATATCTAGAAAATTATTCAAATCCAATAATAGTTTATCCTGAAGTGGAATTTCCCGGACGTGCTATTAGAAATTTTCACACAGGCGAGTTTAATTTCAAATTAATGACATATAATGAATATTTTTCAGCTATAGGTGTAGAGAAATATTTTAGATTGAAGGACTCTGGCTGCATCGTAGGAATGCAATATAATTCAATGAACGTGCTTGGGTTTATTGGCTATCAAATCGGCGAATCTATATTAATTAGTACTGATTACTATAAACCGAAACAAGTTAACCGTTTTATTGAGGATCGTGAATTTATTGTGGACAGCTACTATTACGGGGCAGTTCCTAATTTAGCCTGGGCAAATGGCTGCAGAGAGACGCTTTATCAATTACCAGGTACTACTAAAATTATTTTAGCTACTGATATAAATAAATGGGAAGGCACATTTACTGGCAAAGATGGTTTAAATAGTTTCAGTGATTTATTTAGATCTGAGATACAAGAGAAAGTCATCAGAGAGTTAATGAATTATAATTATCGATATCTCGTTAATTTACTTAGTCAAAAAGGTTATGCATTAGAAAAAATATTAAATTCCAGCTCATTTACATTATCTGGAATATTAGCAGCCACACATCTTGTTGGTTCTGAAGCAGTAGCAAACTATTTGACGTTGGGCACTTTATCTCAAGACGAATTTGGTACATCATTATTAAAATATTTAACTGATTTTAGCCATTATTCCATATCCTATTTTTCTGAACTTTTTTGATTAAAAAATAAGGCAATGAAAAAATTATATAAATTTAAACGGGCAATGTGAAATGTATAAAACCAAAAATGATTTCCCAACATTTTCAATTATTATACCAACCTATAATCGGCCACAAATGATAAAGCGCGCCATTAAAAGTATATGCAATCAAACATTCACTGACTTTGAAATTATTATTGTAAATGATGGCTCTTCACATGATTATGAACATTCATTTTGTGAATTTAAGGAAATTAACCTAAAAATTATTACAAATTTATCTAATCAAGGTGTAGCGGAAGCGAGAAATATAGGCCTCATAGCAGCTCAAGGTAGATATATTTCATTCATAGATGATGATGACGAATTCGTAGAAACATTTTTAGAGTCCACCTATCAAAAACTTGACTCAACATCTGAGCAAATAGGATTTTCTTGGACTGGTGTAAAATATCTTAACTATTGCGATATCTTAGATAAAGATTTTGAAATTAAAATTAGAGAATTCTCCGATAGCTATCCAACGAAACAAAAATTATTTGAGCAACTATTTTCAATAGGTATTGGTTTTGGATTTACTTTTAAATCTAAATGCATTAAGCATTCGGGGTTATTTAATAACAATTTAAAAGTGGTAGAAGATACTGATATTTTTTTTCGACTGATCATCGCTGGATTTTTACCCGCTATTGTACCTAATTCGCAAGTTATTCTTCATAATCATCACCAACAAAGGTTAACCAATGTCTCCATGCATCGTGTGAGGATAAAAGAATGTGAATGGCTGCTATTAGAATACCGGCAATTTTTAGATAAATATCCTACGATACGAAGTCAGTTATTATGGCAAATTAAGCATCTAAAGTGTGAACTAGAAATAGAAAATAAAATGCTATATCAGTAATTTTAAATCCAAAAGGCGCTTTTTATGGATGTATCAAACATTGAAACTATGGATCACGTAGTTTATATCAAAAATAAAAATAGGAAAAATTTAGCTATCTATATCAATGAATTTTTATCAATTCAAGATTCTTCGCTATACAATGAATTTCTTCAGAAAGGAGCGGTTTTGTTTCGTGGTTTTTCCATTGAAAGTACTAATAAATTTGAAGCACTTGCGACTTTTTTTTCTCAACGCATGACTAATTATAAAGATGGTAATTCACCGCGTACAAAATTATCTAATAATGTTTATACTTCGACAGAATATCCAAAAGAATATGTGATAACTCAGCATAATGAGTTGTCTTATTCATATCATTACCCAAGTTATTTACTATTTTGTTGCATTCAGCCTGCGGAAGTGGGTGGTCAAACACCTTTAGCTGATGGAAGAATGATTTATCGAGACATGCCCGCTCATATTGTTAATATGATGACCGAAAAGAAGCTTAAATATATAAGAAATTTACCCAATAAAATTGGCTTTGGTAAAACATGGCAAAAAACATTTGAAACTGAAGATAAAGTTGAAGTTGAAAATTTTTTAAACAATAATAAGACAGATTTTGTTTGGCTTAAAGATGGTTCCATTAGGTTAGAACAAATTGGCCTAGTGACGATTCAGCATCCTGTCACACAAGAGATAGTATGGTTTAATCAACCCGCTCAATTTCATCCAGCTGCCATGCCAGAAACTATCAATGAGGCTTTAAAAACTATATATGGGGACGATCCAAAAAATTATCCTCACCATGTCGTGTATGGTGATAATTCTGAAATAAAACCTGAAACCTTGAGTGTGATTCAAACCGTAATTGATAAGCATACAAAAACATTTACTTGGGAAAAAGGAGACATTTTATTGGTCGATAATATTTTGTTGAGTCATGGACGCTTGCCCTATTCTGGAGTGCGCAAAGTACTGGTTTCTTGCCTCAAATAAAATAGCAATTAATTGAACATTAAGAGTGTATTTATTTGGACTCAGTCGTTAATTAATGCATTTAATTGGAGTGCAATACTACCAACTGTTTATACGCTATCCTATGTATTTATATTTGGAAATAATGCACTTATTCTGACTCTATAGTTGAACTGATACAATTTTAGCTAAGAAGTACTGGAGAAAAAATGCAAGTTGTTTTAAGTGGGTCAGGTTATTTTTTTCCTGAACATGAAATTTCAAATGAAGAATTAACTAAAAGTTATAATTTGTATGCAACCTTGTTCAATGAAAAAAATTCATTAGAAATTCAAGCAGGAAACATTGCGGCCCTACAATTTTCCGATGCTACAATGATAAAACGTGTTTCAGGTATTGAAAAAAGACGTGTAATTAATAAGAGTGGGATTTTAGATATAGCCATCATGCGTCCAATTTTTCGTGCCCGTGATAACTCGGAATTATCTTTGCAATGTGAGTTTTCAATTGCTGCTGCGACTAAAGCGTTAAGTGAGGCAAACGTAGAGGCTAAAGAAATTGATGGTTTGCTGTTAGCTAGTACAAGCCCAGAACGTTATTATCCTTCTGTCGCCATTGAAGTCCAAAAAGCTTTGGGAACGAATGGATGGGCTATGGATGTTCCTGCAGCCTGTTCATCTGGAATTTTTGCAATTAATATCGCAATGGGCTTGTTACAAAACCGCTCCTCAAAACGAATTCTTATCGTAATACCTGAGATATATACCTCTCATATTAATTTTAGAGATAGAAACACACATTTTATTTTTGGCGATGGCTGTGCGGCGATCGTATTGGAACCACTTGACTCTCAGCGTTCCACAAATGCATTTGAAATTATCAGTGCGAAAATGGCTACCATATTTTCTAATGAAATTAGAAATAACTTTAGCATCTTAAACCGATGTGATGTGCAGCAAGCTAAGACGATAGATAAATTTTTTTCTCAACAAGGTCGTAATGTAAGGGACGGTGTAGTCCCGCTTGTCATATCACATATACGAGGGCACTTGTCCAACGCTAACCTCCTGTCAACCGATCTTAAGAAGTTATGGCTACATCAGGCAAATATTTTTATGAATGAGCGCATTGCGCAAGGAGTTTTAGGTAGTTCTTATGATATTAGCAAGGTGCCAAGTACACTAAGCGATCATGGTAATATTGGCGCAGCTGGCTTTATAGTAGCATTTTGTCATAGTCACGATAATCTGTTAAGTAATGACTTAGGGGTACTTGCAGCATTTGGAGCAGGTTATTCCATGGGAAGTGCGATACTGAAAAAAATCTAGCGTTGACAGGACTATAAGATGGAAAAAATTGAAATTAAAAAAATCCTGATTAAATTAATCGAAGAAAAACATCAAATTATTTATCAGAAAAATTTTACTGAAGTAACGAATTTTTTTAAAGAAGGTATAGTCGATTCTATTGAACATTTTGACTTGCTAGTAAAAATAGAAAGGGCTTTTAATTTAAAATTCAGTAATGAAGAAATTTCTTCAGATGCTTTTGATACCTTGCAAGATATGAGTCACTTCGTATTCAGTAAATTACAAGAAAATATAAATACGGAATAATAATGACTCAAACTACTCGAGTTGCTTTGGTTATATTGGGTCAATTTGTATCTCAACTAGGATATTCACTAACAGGCTTTGCATTTGGTGTTTTGCTATTTAAGATGAGCAATCGAGTAACGGATTTATCGCTACTCTATTTTTTTCAATTGTTGCCTGTTATTTTAATTATATTGCCATCTGGAATTATCGTCGATAAATTTTCCAGGAAAAAAATTATCATTTTAAGTGATTTTGTCGCAATTAGTTTTTCCTTATTTTTAGTTTATAAACTTCAACACCATGATTTGACAAAGTATCCATTATACTTGTATGTGGTGGTGTGTTCGACATTCGCCACCATGCAAGGGTTGGCAATCACGACGCTAGTAGGAATTACTATTCCTCAAGATCAACGCTCAAAGTTTAATATCTTTTTAAATTTAAGACAGGCTATTCCCCGTTTGATTGCCCCTGTGTTTGCAGGATTATGGATTACATTTTATAGCACAGCTAATTTAGTAATTATTGATATTTGCACCTCAATCATCGCAATCAGTTTGACATTATTATTAAGTGAAAAACCGATTGTACATGAAAATAGACAAAAAATAGTTTCGTTCAAAGAATATATGTCATGTGTAAAGGAATTGCTGACAAAAACATCTTTGTTATGGTCACTTGCTTGCGTGTCTTTCTCACTATGCTCCATCAGTTTGATGGGAGTTTACATTCTTCCTATTGCATTGATGCAAGCTAGTGCTGCAGTCGCTGGAAATATTATTGCTGTCGGCGGATTAGGAGCGTTGATTGCTGGGATTCTAATTGCATTTTCCCCATTAAAAAAATTAAAAATAGAGAATTTCATTCCATTAAGTTTATCATTTCAAGGATTGGTATTATTTTTCGGATTACTTAGTCCGCATATTTTTTTTATTGGTTTAATACTTTTTATATATTTTTTTATCAATCCATGTCAGCGAGGTTTCAGTTATACGTTATGGGAAAATGCTATTGAAGAAAATAAATATGGCAAAATATTGTCGATTAAAGGAATTACATTACAACTGGTTGGAGCGGTTATTTTTTTAATTGCAGGACCATTAATTGATGATGTTATTACCCCTTTTTTAAATAAATTATCGCGTGATTTTCATTTTTTTTTACTGCATGATTACAATAACAATAGTGTTCTCGCGATGGTATTGGTTTTGATGATGATGGGCTTGGCGCAATTTTTATTTGGTTTTTATGTTTATCAACAGAAAAAATTGCAGAAAATGGATTACTCAATATGAATAAATCTGGAAACATACTATGACAACTACATCTGTTTCAATTAATCAAGCCAATAAGCACAGTGATTTTTTTGTGATCCAACAATTTTTTTCTAAAATAGGAAACGATCTAAATCTAACGCAAGCAGTTCTAATAAATGAATATTTGAATAATTCAGATTCATATGGATCCTTTATTTATTTAATGGACCATGATGAAGTGGTTGGCGGATTAGGAAATATTGCTTTTGATCTCTTAAAGGCCGGTCAAATACACAATACGCTGATGCTAGATAGAGTGCTTGTTAGTAAACCCTATTGGGGTAAAAAAGTTTTTGATAGGTTAATTTCTGAATCGGATAAATTGAGCAAAAGCTTATCTAGGAACGGTTTTTTCTGGGGAGTGACTCCCGTACCAAAATCATTTGTACGTATAGGTTACCATGCTTATAATACCTTAAGAGAATATACGTTAGCTCTAGAGCTCTTCGATTGTAAATTAAACAACACGAATATCAATCTAGTTTACAATTATAGTGATGATATACAAAGTTATTTACTTGCACGTTCCGTTCGACATTATGACACCTATTTTTTAATGTATTCTCAACAAAAATACTCCTGGTTTGTAAGTGAGAAAGATCTTTTAAAGCGAAAAATGTTAAGATTTTATTATCAAGAAAAAATGATCGGTTTTGCTGTGACTCGCATCGCCAGTAAAAATACGATGGCCATTGATGATATTTATATTGATGAAGATTTTTTTCCTCCGGTACTTAAATTCATCGTGAGCGAAGTGAAAAAATCTGGATATAAAAAAATAAATATCATCGTGAACACCGCTAACGAAGTGTTAAGCGCATTGCTAGCAAAATTCATATTCTTCGGATTTGATGAAATAAATTATAACGGGCAACTTGTTGTCAAATCGTTTGATGGGTCGCCGTTGACTGCTGAGCAACTGCATTGGACTCGCATGTGGGGCCCTCCAAATTGGTTGCCTCCGCGTACAAAACAGATGTAAATAGTCATTGTAAATGATATGATAAAGTACCTAAGTGTAATACAATTTTAGGTAGTTTTTCTAAGTGATTGAGTAGTAATATTAAATGATAATCTTGTCGCCCCTTATGAATTTGAAATGCCTGTTTTAATATGAATTATGACTACTAAACCATGGGAATCATCCAGAATCGACTTACAGTTAGCCAAACAACTCATTTCAAGTCAATTCCCGCAAGTTGATTGCTCAAGCCTAACATTGCTTGGTGATGGATGGGATAACATTTCATTTTGTACACATGATGATATTGTTTTTCGCTTTCCTCGCCGGGAATTCTCAGTAGCACTATTACTAAATGAAATTAAGCTACTCCCCCTTATTCAAAATCAAATTTCTTTACCTATCCCTATGCCTCTTTACGTAGGTTCACCCACGGATGAATATCCGTGGCCATTTGCAGGCTATAAATTATTATCTGGGCAAACATCAGATAGATTGTCATTAACTCGAAATCAGCGCAAGGCTTATGTGAGAACGATTGCAACTTTTTTGGCTGAATTACATCACATCGACACAGCGGATTTGCAAGCTCGTGGTGCACCGCTAGATTTGCTTGGGCGTGTAGATGTCCAAGTCAGATTACCCAAAATTCAAGAATATCTAGATAAAATTGATGAGCTTAAACTTTTTAATACTGCCGCATTAAGACAATATGCACTGTACTTTAAATTAAACAAACCCATTAAATTTAATTGTTTTGTGCATGGCGATTTGTATTCACGGCATTTATTAATTGATTCGCAAAAAAATATTAGCGGTATCATTGATTGGGGTGATTTACATATAGGTAATGCTGCGGTCGATCTTGCCCTGGTGCATAGTTTTATACCTCCAGAGTCGCTAGCTGAATTTAAAGGTATTTATGGTGTCATTGATGACGAGACTTGGAGGCTTGCGAAATTTCGTGCAATTTATAACTCAGCAAGAGATGTTGTATATGCTTACGATATAAAAGATAACACATTAATTGAAGAAGGTTTACAAGGCTTAGAATTTATTAATGAAACGCTAAATTAATCAACTCTACTGTAAAATTATTTTTTATAATGAAAATAGCACTCACAATTGATGATTTACCAGAATATGGCCCAACTGTATCTCTATATACTTATCATGATTTGCTCGATATGATTCTCAAAACCATAAATGATTATAAAATTCCTGGTGTAATCGGATTTATCAATGGCAAGCATATTACACACACTCCACAATACAAAACTACACTCAAATCCTGGTTAATTTCTGGCTGCATTTTTGGCAATCATACCTATAGTCATCATGATCTTCGTGAAATTAGCGCTGATGATTATATTGAGGATATTAAAAAAAATGAAGATATTTTATTAAATTTAAATAACACGCTTGCACTGCGCTATTATCGCTATCCTTTTTTATTAGAAGGTGAAACGAATGAAAAATTTTATAAAATTCGTCATTATCTGCAAGAAAATAATTATCGTGTAGTGCCAGTTACAGTAGATTATTTAGATTATAAATTCAACCAACCGGTTTGTGTATGCTTAAAAAATAATGACAAACGCGCACTACAAAAGTTACAAGAAGAATATGTCAATACTTCTGTTTACCGTTTTCTGGCATCAAGAAAGATTGTCCGAGACTTTTTCTCCAGAGATATTAATTATATATTACTGACGCATTCAGGAATCGCAACAGCTTTGTTTTTGCCTGCCGTCATTGAAAAATACATAGCGCTTGGATGTAAATTTATTGCTGTTGAAGAAGCATTAGATGATGAAGTATATGACATAGATCCATTGTTTATTAGCTGTAAATCACCGAATTATTTATTACGCCTTGCGAAAGTAAAAAGAAAAAAAGTTGAATGGCCTATGGTTGATGATGCGTTGCTTAGTTCGATTGCTGGTATTCAGCAAAAATAAAAATTGAAAGGGAAGACGTATGAATAACATTTATAGCAAGCCATCAACTATTTTGAGTCATATACAAAGACAGCTTTTATCGCATCCAAGTATATACCAGTGTGTTGCAATGCAACGTATAAATACTTTGGGTCAAATTATACGAGTAGCTTATATTGTTAGTGATCAAGCCATAACCATAGAAAAACTGAAAAAAAATTTTTCTAATAATCCCGATATCCAACGTTTAGATTATGTAATGCGCCTTTATTCATTGCCATATCTTAAAAGTGGCGAAATTGATTTTTCTGCCCTAGAAAAATTTCCTCTGCTAACAAATGCATTAATAAAAAAAATTACAACACAAACCAACAATCCAGACGATATCTATTTAGATAATTTAAATAATGATGAAATAGCTTTATTCAAAACAATAAATGATAAAGATTCTATTATTCATGGCGATAAACTTAAATATAAGATAGATATCCATACTTTATCTGAATTACTAAAACATACTGCAAAAAATTATCCTGAGAATGGAATACACATAATTGAGAAAAACAAGCCAGAAGAGTTGGCTGAACGTGAAGCCAAGGCAAAGAGTGAACTTCAGTCAAAGCTCAACAAGCTCATGAGCGAGCTTGGTCGCGTCTCAAACTATCTCTCCAAGAAT
>Ga0209668_10000572_pt1 | contig 15157 bp, 12 predicted proteins | sample FrelakmetPLP11PL_FD_187150 | JGI IMG/M metagenome (GOLD analysis project Ga0209668, IMG submission 187150) | Freshwater lake sediment microbial communities from the University of Notre Dame, USA, for methane emissions studies - PLP11 PL (SPAdes)... | ecosystem: Environmental > Aquatic >... | reverse complement strand
CGCTGGCGCCACCCCGTGCCCGGCTACCACGACATTCCACGGGGGAGCCGGCTGGCCGCGGGGATTGCGTACGCGACGCTCGTGGTCGCCCTGGCTCTCACGCTGCCAATCGGGCTTACCGTCCACCCGGACCTCGGCCTGTAACGCCCTCTCGGCCGCGACCCCCGGCGGCCCTGGCGCTACTTGATCAGCTTCATCAGTTCAGCCACCGCAGCCTCGAGTTGCTGGTCCTTGCCCGTGATGACGACGGGGTATTCGTTCATCAGCTTGATGTCGGGCTCGGTCTGGGAGTTCTCGAGATACCTGCCGGTGGTCGAGTCCTTGACGCCAACGCCGGGCACGCCCCAGCGGAGGCCGTCCTGCAGGCTCTCCCACCCGGCGAACGTGCACGTGCCCGGAACGGGCATGCCCACCAGCGGCCCCAGTTTCAGCATCTTGTACATGTAGGCGTAGCAGTGGCCGTCGCTGTAGTTCGCTTCGTTGGCCAGTGACACGCTCGGCCTGGTCCAGCGGAAATTGGGCTCGAAGCCGTTGCTCCGCGTGTCCGTGGTGTAGCTGAAGAACTGTTTCCCACTCAGGAACATCGCAAGGTCGGCCACCAGATCGCCACCGCCATTGAACCTCGTGTCGACCACGAGTCCCTTCCGCAGCGCGTACTTGCCGAGGGCCTCTTCGAAGGTTGCTCGGTAGGCGCCGTCGTTCATGCCCGGCACGTGGATGTAGCCGAGTTGGCCCTTGCTCAGCCGATCGACTTCGTCCTGGTTCCTGCGCACCCAGCGGGCGTAGAGCAGCCGGTTCTCCTCGGCGAGCGTGATGGGCTTGGTGACCACGTCCGTCTTCTTGTCCCCGTCGGCCACCCCGAGCAGCACCGGTTTACCGGCCTTGCGATTCAGGAACTGCGCGATGTCCGCGTCGGGTCTGATGACCTGGCCGTCAACGGATTCGATGATCATGCCGGGGTTGATGCTCATCCCGGCCCTGTCGAGCGGGCCGTCCTTGACCACCTCGGCGACCTTCACGCCCGACCCCGCGTACGCCTGGTCGTAGAACACTCCCAGCGCCGCCGTGGCATCGTCGGTCGGAGCCGACGAGGTAAAGGTCGAGCCGCTGTGGCTGATGTTGAGCTCGCCCAGCATTTCGCTGAGCATCTCCGCGAACTCGTAGTTGTTACTGATGTGCGGCAGGTACTTCGCGTAGACCGGGCGGATGGCCAGCCAGTCGACGCCGTGGTAGCCGGCCGAGTAGAACGTATCGCGGGTCCGGCGCCACACGTGGTCGAACATGGCCGCACGCTCGGCCTCGGCGTCCACCACGATCTCACTGCTGAACGTCACGCTCTCGCGCTTGGCGCCCGCCGGGTCGATCTTCGAGAGGGTGCCGTCGGCAAGCAGGAAGATGTTCTTCTGGTCCTTGTCCCACTCCATGCTGCCGCCGGTGGAGTTTAGCGTGACCAGCATCTTGGTTTCCTTCGTCCGGAGGTTCGTGGACCAGAGGTTCGCGTTCTTCTCGAAGCGGGCGAGGTAGAAGAGCGTTTCACCGTCCTTGCTGACGAGGGCGTCGCTCAGCGTCGACGAATGGATCGTGAGTTTGGCTTTGCGGATGTCCAGGCCGTCGAACTCGATCGTCAGGTCTTCGACCTTCGCGTCCTTCACGATGTCTTTCTTGTCCTTGTCCGCCTCAGCCTTGGGCTTCTCCTTGTCTTTTTTCTCCTCGGCCTCCTTCACCAGAGCGTACTCTTCCTTGGTGAGGCGGAACCTGTCCCAGGCGTCCTTCGTGAAGAACATCGCATAGGCGTCGCGCTGGGCCGCGCCGCCCTGCGCGACCGACTTCAGGCCATCGCGATTGCTGAACCACAACATGGCCTTTCCGCCCAGGATCCAGTTCGCCCTGCCGTCATCGAATCCGCTGAGCGTCAGGTTCGCCGGCGTACCCTTGCCGTCGGCGCGGACGAGGCCCACTTCGCCTGGCGCAATGCCCGGGATGGAGTAGTCGAACAACAGCCACTTGCTGTCGGGGCTCCAGGTGAAGTGATGGGACGGGCCGCCGGCGAAGATCTCCTTGTCGGTCAGCAGCGTGCGGGACTGTTTCGACTCGAGAGTGAGAATCTTCAGCGTGTTGCGATCCTCGATGTAGGCGATCTCCTTGCCGTCGGGCGAGTAGAGGGGCTGATAGTTCTGCTGCGCGTTGGCGATGATCGGCGTTTCCTTCACGATGGTCGAGGCGTAGAAGTAGGGCTCCTGGTCGCGGGCCTTGCGGGCTTCGTAGATGGCCCAGCGGCCGCCGCGCTCCGACGCGTAGACGATCGCCTTGCCGTCGGGCGAGAAGCCCACGCCGCGTTCCTCCTCGGGCGTGGTGGTGATGCGCTTGGTGACGCCGCCTTCGACACTCGTGACGAACACGTCGCCGCGCGCGACAAAGGCGACCTCCTTTCCGCTGGGCGACACCGCCATCTCGCGCGCCCCGTTCGTGACCGGAACCACGCGCTCGCGGTTGGCCTTTGTGTCGGCGGCGATCGACACGTCGACCTTCTGGGGGCTGCCGCCCGCCTTCATGGTGTAGAGGTCGCCGTCGTACCCGAAGCAGAGGACGCCGCCATCCGACTGGCTCAGGAAGCGCACCGGCAGCTTCTTGAACGACGTGACCTGCTGTGACTTGCCGCCGTCCACGCTCATCTTGTGGACGTTGAACGTGCCGCCTTCTTCGCTGAGGTAGTAGAACGCCTTGTCCCCGTCGGTGAAGACCGGGCTGCGGTCCTCCCCGGCGAAGGTGGTGATCTTGCGGTGCGTGCCGGTCTTCGTGTCGTGGATCCAGATGTCGCGCGTGATGCTCGACGTGTGGTGCTTGCGCCACACGTTTTCGCCGCCCTTCTTGTCGTGATACAGCAGGAACTGACCGTTCCTGCTGAACTTCACGTCCTCGGCGGGCGTCGTCAACAACTGGACGGGGCGTCCTCCGGCAACTGGTACCCGGTACAGTTCGGGCTGCGACCCGGTCGGATACAGGCGATTGGCTGCCGTGTCCATCCGCGCGGCCCCGAACACAACCGCCTTGTCGTCCCCCGTGAACGTGTAGGGGTATTCGGCGGCCGAATGGAACGTCAGGCGTCTCGCCTCGCCGCCCTCGGCGGGGATCACGAATACATCGAAGTTGCCGTACCGGTCGCTGGCGAAGGCAATCTGCCTGCCGTCGTGGCTCCACACGGGCATGAAGTCGTGCGCCTGGTGCACGGTCAGCGGAACGGCAGTCCCGCCGGCGGCTGCAACCCGGTACAGATCGCCTTTGTACGTGAAGACGACGGTCTTTCCGTCGGGCGAAATCGACGGATAGCGGAGCCACCCCGGGGTGGACTGGGCGGCGGCGGCGGTAACGCCCCACGCAAGGACGCAGCAGAGCGCGAGCAGTCGTGTTTTCATCGTTTCAGGCCTGGCGAGCAATTGACGGGGCGCCCGAGGAAACCAATTGGACGGATTCTAGCCTCTCGGGCGGGTGTTCCGCCACCACGGTGGAAGGCTGCCCGCGCCGACACCCCCGCCAACAGATCTGCCAACAGATCTGTAAGTCCGGAGGGCGGCGCTGCATAATTGGTCCCGACGCCAAGACCAGGAACGTCAGAAATCCGGGAGGGTGCACCGTGAGGACATCTACACTCGCGCTCGCTGGGCTGGTCGTCGTCGCGTGTCTCTCCGCGCCGGGTGCGGTGCGGCTGGACGCGCAGGCGCCATCGCTCCAGGTGCCAGGCCTGTTGCAGCCGGTGGAGATCAGGCGGGACCGCTGGGGCATCAACCATATCTACGCCGAGACCGAGCAGGACCTGTTCTTCGCGCAGGGGTACGCCGCCGCGAAGGACCGGCTGTTCCAGTTCGAGCTCTGGCGTCGCCAGGCCACCGGAACCGTGGCCGAGATCCTCGGCCGCCGCGGACTGGCCCCGGACCGGGGCGCGCGGCTCCACATGTTCAGGGGCGATCTCGACGCGGAACTCGCGCACTACCATCCGCGCGGCAAGGCCATCGTCGAATCATTCGTGCGCGGCATCAACGCGTACATCGCCGAGACCGAGCGTGACCCGTCGCTCCTGCCGCTGGAGTTCCGCCTCCTGGGCATCACGGCGGGGCGCTGGACGCCGGCGGTCGTGATCTCGCGTCACCAGAGCCTTACCGCCAACGTCACGAGCGAGGTCGGCTCCGTGCGTGCGATGAAAGCCATCGGCCCTCAGGCGCTGCGCAAACTCCAGTACTTCCAGGGCGGCGAGCCGGTGTTCACCCTGGACCCGGCAGTCGATCTCGAGACGTTTCCTGACAACGTGCTGGAGCTCTACAGCGCGTTCCGCGGCGGCGTCGACTTCCGCGCCGAGGACGTCGTGCCCCAGTTCCGCGCGAGCGCGAGTCCGCGCACGGCGGCCGACGCACGTCGCGAGACCCCGAATACGCTGGAAGACCTCGTGGATCCGCGCGACATCGGCAGCAACAACTGGGTCGTCAGCGGGAGCCTGACCCAGAGCACCTATCCCATCCTGGCCAACGATCCGCACCGCGCGCAGAGCGCGCCGTCACTGCGCTACTGGGTACACCTGGTGGCTCCCGGGTGGAATGTCATTGGAGGCGGGGAACCGGTACTGCCGGGCGTGTCGATCGGTCACAACGAGTACGGCGCGTGGGGGCTGACGATCTTCGGCAACGACAACGAAGACCTCTACGTCTACGAGACCAATCCGGCCAGCGCCAACGAGTACCGCTATCAGGGCCGCTGGGAGGCGATGCGGGTGATCGCCGACACGATCGGCGTGAAGGGCGGGAAGCCCGAGGCCGTCGAATTCAAGTACACAAGGCACGGCCCGGTGATCTTCGAGGATCGCGCCAACCGCAGAGCCTACGCCCTGCGCGCGGCATGGATGGAGCCGGGGGCCGCGCCCTATCTGGCGAGCCTGCGCATGAACCAGGCACGCTCGTGGGACGAGTTCAGGGAGGCATGCGCGTACAACCGCATGCCGGCCGAGAACATGGTTTGGGTGGATCGGACGGGCACCATCGGTTGGCAGGCCGCGGGGATTCAGCCGCTCCGCCGCAACTGGAGCGGGCTGCTGCCCGTGCCCGGTGATGGACGCTTCGAGTGGGACGGGTATCTGCCCATCACCGCACTGCCGCACGAGGTGAACCCGCCCCGCGGGTTCGTGGCCACGGCCAATCACTATCTGTTCCCGAACGACTACCCGTGGAAAGAGGCCATGCATTTCTCGTGGGCGGACCCGTACCGGGCGTCGCGCATCAGCGAAGTGCTGGGCTCCGGGCGGCGCTTCAGCGTGGCCGAGATGGCGCGGCTGCAGAACGACGACCTGTCGATTCCCGCCCGTGCCCTGGCGCCGTTCACGCGGGATGTTGCGCCGACCAGCGCCGCCACCGCCAGGGCCAGGGATCTTCTTGCGGCGTGGGACTGCGTGATGGACAAGGACTCTGTGCCGGCGGGCATCTACGCGATGTTCCAGAGGCGGCTGCTTGCTAACGTCCGGGACCGCCTCGTCCCGGCGGCGGCGCGCAGCGTGGTGGGTCCGGGCCTCATCTCAATGAAGCGGGTGATCGACTGGATGTACGCGCCCGACGGACGATTCGGCGAGCATCCGACGACGGCACGCGATGGGCTGGTGGCGCAGAGTCTCGACGAGGCGGTGGCAGAGCTGACGAAACGCTTCGGCTCCGACATGGCGAACTGGAAGTACGGGCAGGAGCGCTATCACCACGCGACGATCCGTCACCCGATGACCGCCGCCGTCAACGACGAGACCCGCGCGCGCCTCGACGTCGGCCCCGCTCCGCGAGGCGGTGACGGCTCCACCGTGAGCGCCACCGGGAACGGCGACAACCAGACCTCGGGCGGCTCCTTCAAGTTCATTGCCGACACCGAGGACTGGGACAACTCCATCGGTCTCAATACGCCCGGACAGTCCGGGGATCCGGAGAGCCCGCACTATCGGGATCTCTTCGACATGTGGTCGAAAGGCCGCTACTTCCCCGTGGCGTACTCGAGAAGCAAGGTGGAGTCGGTCACCGAAAGCGTGACGCGACTCTCGCCGGGGCCCGCCACGAGGCAGCCATAACAGCTGACCCCGGAGACCGCTCGTGGACCACGTTCGTGCGTAATTGCTGATGGACCCCAGGTTTCTGGAACACGGGGTTGCGCACCGGCACACGTGAACTCCGGCGCGTGTGCGAGCGGCGACAGGCACTCCGGCTCGCCCTTTGCGGGGAACTCCCCAGCTTCCATCCCAGCTTGTGCCCGCGCCAGGGCAGGAACCCATACGCCGGCGTAGAGAGAACTCGAATATCAACACATAACTATTGTTTATCAATCTTTACATATTGACAAACGATACATCTAGGCTTACATTGTCGCTCAGAGACCACGTCCGCCGGTTGGGTGGGAACTGGTCTAGGAATGAGGTGCTGCCATGCGGTTGTTCGGACCTGGATCCGTCTCGACCCCTGTCAGAGTCATCCTGGAGGGGCTCCTCGTCATCGTGGGTTTCCTGGTGGCGATTGAGGCGCTGGTGGTTGCCGTGTTGCTCATCAACCCTCTGCACCCTGTCGGAGAGCACTTCCAGGTGACCACCATGTCGATGGTCCCGACCGACATCTGGCCGACGGACAATCTGGTGCGGGTCGTGCCCGGGAGCGCGAGCGCGACGGCCGAGCCATGGGCCTACATCACGTTCCGGCCATCCAGCCGTGTCTTCGTGCTCGCGACTGCAACGGCCAGTTTCGCGTGGTGGGCGTGTGTGGTGCTCGTCCTGTTGCAGCTGCGGCGCGCCCTCACGAACATGTCCGCCGGCACACCGTTTCCGCGCGACAACATCCGGTGCATCCGTTTCGTAGGCTGGGGCATCCTCGGAATGGCAGGAGTGGAACTGGCCATCGACGCCGGCATGGTCGTCTACATGCGGGCGATGGTGACGGTAGCGGGGGGCCCGGCAGTGATCCCAACAGCCATGCTGGTGGTGGACTTCCCCCTCGGAACGATTCTGGCAGGTTTCGCCGTGGTCATCCTCGCCGAGATCTTCCGTGCGGGCGCGGATCTGCAGGACGAACAGGCTCTCACGATCTGAGGAGGCATCCATGGCCATCGTCGTCAACCTGGACCTCCTGCTGGTCAAACGGAAGATGAAGCTGACCGAGTTGGCGACCCGCGTCGACATCACGCTCGCCAACGTGTCGATCCTCAAGCAGAACAAGGCGCGCGCCATCCGCTTCTCCACGCTGGACGCGCTGTGCAGGGAGCTGGGATGCCAGCCTGGTGACCTGCTCGAGTATCAGCCGGAGGCGCCCGAAACTGCCGAGCCCTCGGCCGGAGATTTCCCGGACGATACGTAACGACCCGTCGCGCCCCCTCGGAGGACATCATGGACGCCGTACACGCAACTCTTCGGCGGCTCCGGGCCTGGTTCGTGGTGTGGTTCGTGGTGCAATCCGCCGCCGGCACAGCGATCGCCGCATATATCGTCGACGAACTCCGGCGGCATGCGCTGTTTCGGTACGCGATGGGTAGCGTGAGCCCGGGCTTCACTCTGACAGCGGGGATCGCAGTCTCGACGCTGCTGCTCGTGCTCGCGCTGCTGGTGTTGGCCGCGCTGCTGGAGCTTCAGCCCTGGTCGCGCACCGTCCTGCTTGTAGTGGGCTGGATCACCGTCGTCAGCGCGATTACCAGTCTGCTCGCGTTGCCCGGGTCGGCAGGGGTGCTCGAACCGGCGGTGGGAGCCGCCGGAGGTGACTGGCTGACCTTCGAGGCGGTCAATGCACTGACGAAAGTCCTGGACCTGGCCTTCTGGTCGTGGGTGATCTACACGCTGCAGATCAATCCGGGCGTGCGCAGCGCCTTCGTCCACGCGCCGCGTGGCGCCGCCGGAGCCGGCTCAGGAGCACAACACGCATAGGCTCGTCCTCGCAGGGCCGAAGCCCTGCGCCACGCGGTCTTGAAACCCCCTCGAGGCTCCAGGGCGACTCGCGGAACATCGGTCAGCGCGCGACGGCGGGAGCTCGCACTGGCGCTTTCGCGGCCGGGCGAGGCGTCAACGACACGCCCATCTCGTCCAGCAGGTGCTTCGCCCCGTCCACCTCGGCCATCGTCCACAGCATGTAGCGGCTGTCGACGTGGATCGACCTGGTCTTGATCGGATCGAACAGATAGTCGGACGAGACGGATTCGTAGGTGCCGTCGAAGAGCAGCCCCACGAGTTCACCCTTGGCGTTGAGCGTGGGTGACCCGGAGTTGCCGCCGGTCGTGTCGACGGTCGAGAGGAAGTTCACCGGTACGTCCTTCACGCCCGCGTCGAGGAACACCGTCTTCCTGCCGGCGCGCATCGCCGCGATGGCGTCGAGTTGTTTCTTCGGCGCGTCGAAGTCGCCGGTGCCGGTGTGCTTCTCGACGATGCCCGCCAGGGTGGTCTGCGGCTTGTAGAACAGGCCGTCGCGGGTGTCCACGCCCTTCACCTGGCCGTACGTCACCCGAAGCGTGCTGTTGGCGTCTGGCGCGAGCAGGCCGCCTGACTTGTCGAGCAGCGCCTCCATGTAGCGCGGGCGGACGAGCGCGTACGCGCCGGCCCGGTTCTTCGCCGCCTCCCGGTTGGCTTCCGCCAGCGGTTCGAGCGCCGCCGCGAGCTTGACGAACGTGTCGTTGGTGGCGACGAGGTCGGCCGTGCTCTTCTCCAGCATGCTCACGCGGACGTCGCGGTCGGCAAGCCTGGTGCCGGCGTAGAGGCCATCGAGGTACGCTTCCATGGCCTTCTGGGCGGCCACGTGGTCCAGCCCCGCCTTGAGGCCGACCGCTGTGTCGATGGGTTCGAGACGCTGGCCGGCGGGCAGGGCCGCGGCCTGGCTGAGCGCCCACCGCAGCAGCGCGCGGTCCACCGCGGGATCGATGGTGCGCTGCAGCCGTTCCTGGCCTTCGCGGATGCGGCCCCAGTCGCGCTCCTGGAACCCGGGATCGCGGCTGACGTCCGGCCTGGTGCGCTGCACCGACAGGCGGTACAGCGTCTGCGCGGCGCCGAGATATGACGAAGCCGACGACAGCAGGCCGAGCGCGGCGTTGCGCTCCCGCGTGGATTCACCCTGGGCCTGCAGCGCCCGCATCGCCGACAGCGCCTCGCCGTACTTCGCCTGGCGGGCGGGACTGGCGGCGATCCAGGCGACGAGTTCCTGCTCGCGGGCCTGTTTCAACGTGAGCGCGCCTCCTTTGACGAGCCCTTCGAGCATGCCGCGCTGGTTCGTCAGCCCGTTGTTCAACCCTTGCACGCGGCCGGCCACTTTGATCGCGAGCGCGGGATTGTCCTTCGAAAGCGCGCCGAGAATCGCGAGCTGTTCTTCAGCAAGACGGATGGCGCGAGGGAACGCCCAGCCTGTCGTTTCGCTGACTTCGGCATACGTCTGGTGCCGCTGCGTCCGGCCGGGGTAGCCGACGACGAAGACGAGGTCGTTGGGTTTGATGCCGTCGGCCGCAATCTTGAGCCAGTGCTTCGGCGTGTACGGCACGTTGTCCTTCGAGTACGGCGCCGGTTTGCCGTCCCTGGCGACGTACGCCCGGAGGTAGCTCCAGTCGCCTGTATGTCTGGGCCAGCGCCAGTTGTCCGTTTCGCCGCCGAACACGCCGATGCCTTCGGCCGGGGCATACACCAGGCGGACGTCCAGGATCTCGAGTTGCGCAATCTCGAAGTACTTCATGCCCTCGAAGAACGAAGCCACCGTGCAGCGCGAGCCGTTCTTCTCGCATGCTGCGACCCGTTCCTTCACTCGGCGGTCGATCGTGTCGTAGCGCTGCCGGTCCGTAGCCCCGGCATCGATGCCGCCGGTAATTGCCGACGTCACCTCCACGGCCGACGTCGTCACGAACACCCGGGACCCCGGGCCGGAAGTGAGCTCGTCGTCGCGCGTCTGCGCAAGGTAGCCGTCGCGCAACAGGTTGCGCTGCGGGGTGGAGTTGAATTGCAGCCCGCCGGTGACGCAGTGGTGGTTGGTGACGATCAGGCCGCTGGGGGACACGAAGGACGCCGTGCAGCCCCCGAGCGAAACGATGGCGCCCATGGGCTGACCCGTGAGGTCGGCGAAGGACTTCGGATCGCCGACGAACCCCAGCGCACGGAGCTTCGCGGCGAGTGCCGGAATCTGCTGGGGCATCCACATGCCTTCTTCGGCCCGGACGCCGACCGACAGGATCGTGATGACGCACAACATGAGTACGCGGAGCATGTTCATGATGGGATCTCCTTCAACCGTTCCTGCCAGTGTGCCACAACGACGATGCCCGCACACGGTGCGGTGGACGCGTCGCTTTGCCCCTGACGGCGCACGTGCGAGCGAACGCCGCCGGGAAGAGCGATGCTGGCGACCTGGACAATGCGGGTGGCTGGCAGGCGTCGACGGGGCACGGCTTCGGCACGGGGTACGGAGCGGCCCATCCCGAGTGTGCGTTACGCATCCTGCCATGCATCAGCCCGGCGCGGCGGAAAGCCGCGCCTCTTTGAGGGAGCGGAGACGCCCGGCTACTTCGCCCCGGCCGGGTACACCGTGCGGATCGCGATGACCAGCAGCCAGCAAGCCATGGCGCCTTCCCACCATCCGCGGGATGTCAGGAGCCATGTCCGGCCGACCGCGGCTCCGAATATGGCAATGATCAGCGCCAGGCATCCCAGCAGGAGCAGGACTTGGAGAAACAGCTTCGTGTTCATGGCAGCCCCCTGTCCGCGCGGATGATAGCACGCCATCGGGTGGTCAGGAGCGCGGGAGGGCGGGCGGGTTCGTGCGGCAGGTTATTTCAATACTCGGGCCAGGGCATCAGCGGGCGGCAAAGTCGGCCGTACCCGGGTGCCCGTGTCCCGCTCGTCAGTCGAGCCCGAGCCAGCGCCGCAGGCCCTCGTCCACGGCCTCGAGTTCTCTGCTGTCACACTCCCCGATCTCCTCGGCGATCGCGCCGCGCGGCACGCTCACGATCTTGTCGATCATCACCTGGGACACGTTCTTCAACCCTGTCCTCGAGCCGGGAAGCAAGGTCAGCCGGAACAGCGGTGCATCGACGATGTCGGACGTGATGGGACAGACCGTGACGCTCGCGTGGGTCGGGCTGAACAGGTCGGATTGAACGACGACCGCCGGCCGTGGTTTGCCCGTATAGGGCCCGCGAGCCGCGACGACCACAATGGCGCCGCGCTTCACCGCCAGCCCCGGTCATCGGCGGCGTGGGCGACGAAGTCGAGTGCATCACGCTCGGAGTCGCGGCTGCTGACCAACAGCGACTGGCGGCGGGCCTCTCTGGCCGGATCGTCCGGGAGTGGCGCGGCGCCGAAGGTGTTGTGCAGCGCCTCGCGCAAGAGCGCGCTCTTCGGCCGTCTCTTCCGGCGCGCAGCCTGTGCGATGCGACGATCCAGTTCGGCCGGTACCCGAAGCGTCAGCACAATGGACCGTGGTGTCCCGGACATGATCGTCCCTCCGTGTGTATTATACAATACACTACGGTATACAATGCACGCCAGGTCCGCCAGACCACTTACTCGTCAGCACGACGCCGGTGACCACCGGCAGGAGATCAGGACGGCGACCGCCCGCAGCGCTCAGGACAGGGCGGTCTTCCCCACTGGCAGCAGCACCCGCACGTGAGAGCCCTTGGCGGTTTCGCTTTCGATCGTGATTCGGCCGCCGTGCCGCTCGACGATCCACCTGGCAATCGACAGGCCGAGGCCGGCCCCGCCAGCGTCGCGCGACCGGGCCTTGTCTGCCCTGTAGAACCGTTCGAACACGAGGGGCAGATCCTCGGCCGAGATGCCCATTCCCGTGTCGGCGACCTCCATCTCGGCCGTGCCGTCCGCGGCCCGAAGCGTCACGCGGACTTCTCCAGGCGCCGGCGTGTACTTCGCGGCGTTGTCGGCCAGGATCACCACCAGGCGCCCGAGTGCGGCATGCTCACCGTCGACGAACACGGACTGCGCCGGGAGATCGAGTTGCAGTGACAGCCCGCGCCCCTCGCACAACGTGATCAGTCGCTCTCGCAAGTCGCTGACGAGCGCGCAAAGATCGACCCGCGAGGGGCTCCATCCGTCCACGCCGGCGTCCGCACGCGTCAGTGTCAGCAGATCCTGCACCAGTCCGGACGTCCGCTCCGACTCGCGCAGAATCCCCTCGAGCGCCTGGCGATACTCCTCGGCGCTGCGCGGCCGCCGCAGGGCGACTTCAGCCGTGGTCCGGATGAGCGACACGGGCGTGCGCAGTTCATGCGACGCATCGGCGGTAAAGCGCGTCGTCTCGGCGAACGCCGTTTCGAGGCGCGCCAGCATGTCGTTCAGCGTCTCCGACAGCCGCTGCAGTTCGTCCCCGGTCGGCGGGACGTCGAGCCGGCGGCCGAGTTGCTGCGCGGTGATTGCCCGCGCGGTGCTGGCGATGCGGTCCACCGGCGCCAGCGCCCGGCGGCTGATCCAGTACCCGCCGACCGCCGCGGCGATGATCCCGCACGGGATGATGAGCAGGGCGGTCCAGCGGAACTCGTTGATGGCTTCCTGAAGCTCACCCACGGGCCACGCCACGTCCACCATGTAAGGCTGACCCGCCACCTCGACCCGCGCCGTGAGCATCCGGACGGGCTGGCCGCGCATGACGAGATCGCGGTAGGCGCCCGACGACGGCAACGGCTCGACCATGCTGGCGCCTGCGGCGTCGGCGTCGAAGGCGTCCGATCGGTACAACGGCACGGCTCGCTCATCGCGGATTCGAATGAGGTTCCACCCGGGATCGAGGGCGACGTACTCGCGCAGATCCTCCCGCAGTTCTTCGAAAGACTGCGAGGTGCCAGGCGCATTCAGGAATCGCGTGATGGCCGCGACACGACCGGCCAGCGCCTGATCGATCGTGTCGTGCAGGCTGTCATCCAGGACCCACCATGTCGCAGCCGCGAGCACGATGAGGACGATGCCGAGAACGGCGGCGAACCAGGCCGTGAGGCGGACGCGGATCGACCACGGCTTCATGGCTCCGGCTCCTGGCGCACGACATAGCCGACGCCTCGCACGGTCTGAACGAGCCGCGGCCGCCCGCCGGCATCGACCTTCTGCCGGAGCAGGCGCACGAAGGCGTCGAGGGTGTTGTCTTCGATCTCGCGATCGTGACCCCAGACGCCGTCGATGAGTGCGTTCCTCGTGACGACGGAGCCCCGGCGGCGCATCAGGAACTCGAGGAGCGAGAACTCCGTGCGCGTGAGGTCGACGCGGTCCGCGCCGCGCCACACCTCGTGCGCGCCTGTGTCGAGCCTGAGATCCCCGACCGCCATCACGACGGCCCGCTCGGTTGGTCCGCGGCGCGCCACCGCCCGCAGCCGGGCCAGCAGCACGTCGAAGGAGAACGGCTTCACCAGGTAGTCGTCGGCGCCGGCATCAAGGCCGGCCACGACATCCGCGCTGGTGTCGCGGGCGGTGAGCATCAGGATGGGCGTGAGGACACGCGCGCCTCTCAGGCGGCGGGCGACATCGAGACCGCTGATCTCCGGCAGCATCACGTCGAGGATCATGACGTCGAAGCTCCCGGATGTGGCCATCGCGAGGCCGTCCGGGCCGGTCCGCGCCACATCAACGGTGTGCCCTTCCTCACACAGGCCCCGCCGCAGCACCTCGGCCATCTGCCGTTCGTCTTCGACAATCAGGATGCGCATGGGCGTGTGCCTATCGTGGCGCGCCAATCTGAAGAACGCCTGAATCTGCGCGGCTTCAGGCGTCCTTCAGGTTCGTCTGCTGTAGTGGAGGCCCGATGCACTGCGTTCCACCCGCGTGTCCCGTTCACCCCGCGCAGGGAGGTTGTCCATGAAGCTCGTCCGCCTGTTCGTCCTGATCGTCGCCTGCGTCGCACTGGCGACGCCGATCGCCCTTGCCCAGACCGGAAAGCCGGCCGCCACACCGGTCGTCAAGCCCGCTTCAGCCGCGAAACCCGCTGCCGATCCCGCCGCCAAGCTGCCGGCGCCCATTCTCACCGCGTTCCGCACATCCTATCCGAACGCCACGATCAAGAACGCGTCCAAGGAGACGGAGAACGGCAAGACCGTGTGGGAAGTCGAGAGCATCGATAACGGCCTCGCCCGAGACCTGATCTACAACCCGGACGGCACCGTGGTGGAGTTCGAAGAACAGATCGACCCGGCCAGCCTGCCCGCAGCCGTGTCCGCTGCGCTCAAAGCGACGTACCCGAAGGCCACCATCACGAAAGCCGAGAAGCTGATGAAGGGCACGACGCTCACCTACGAGATGGCACTGAAGGGGGTCGCCGTCACGTCGGTTGAGATCACGCCCGAGGGCAAGATCGTGCCGGCAGCCAAGGAGAAGGACGAAAAGGAAGACGCTCCCAAGAAGAAGTAGACGCTGAAAAGACGAGGTCCAACATGAAGACGCTCCGTGTGACGCTCTGCCTGACGCTGCTCGCCGCGGGTCTGCTCGGACTGCAGGTCGCGCTGCCGGCCACCGAGGGCCCCTACAAGCAGGTGGCCGAGATCAAGATCGGCGCCGATGGCGGCTGGGACTACCTGGCTGTCGATTCCGCCGCCCGCCGGCTTTACGTGTCGCACGCGACGAAAGTCGTCGTTATCGACATGGAGAAGAACAGCGTGGTCGGCGAGATCGCGCCGGCTCCAGGGGTGCACGGTGTCGCCCTGGCCCCGGAGCTTGGACGGATATTTGTCAGCAACGGCCGCGAGAACTCCGCCAGCATCGTCGATCTCACAACGCTGCAGATCACGGGGTCGGTCAAGACCGGCGCGAACCCCGACTGCATTCTGTACGAGCCGGGCGGCAAAGAGGTCTACACGTTCAACGGTCGGGACAACTCCGCGACGGTGTTCGATGCCGCGACGGGTGACGTCAGGGCCACGATCGCGCTGCCCGGCAAGCCGGAGTTCGCCGTGGTCGACGTAAAGGCCGGCCGCATCTATAACAACATCGAAGATACGAACGAGATCGTCGTGATCGACACCAGCACCCACGCCGTAGCCGCCAGGTGGCCCATCGCACCTGGTGAGGGCGCGTCAGGGTTGGCCATCGACCTGGCCCATCACCGGCTCTTCACGGTGGCGGGCAACAAGCTCCTGGTGGCGCTGGACAGCACCAGCGGAAAGGTGCTGTCGACGCTGCCCATCGGGCCCGGTGTGGATGCCG
>Ga0209668_10000571_pt1 | contig 15161 bp, 11 predicted proteins | sample FrelakmetPLP11PL_FD_187150 | JGI IMG/M metagenome (GOLD analysis project Ga0209668, IMG submission 187150) | Freshwater lake sediment microbial communities from the University of Notre Dame, USA, for methane emissions studies - PLP11 PL (SPAdes)... | ecosystem: Environmental > Aquatic >... | reverse complement strand
CCGACCGGGACCAGGTCCGGGTTGTACATGAGGATATCCGCCGCCATCAGGACCGGATAGGTGAAGAGCCCGGTTGTCGGCTCTTTCATGCCTTTTGCCACGGAGTCTTTGTATGCGTGGGCTCTTTCAAGCAGTCCCATCGGGGTTACGCAGCTTAAGATCCAGGCCAGCTCGCTGTGTTCGGGCAGGTCGCTTTGGCGAAAGAAAACCGTTTTGTTTGGGTCAAGTCCTAGAGCCAGATAGTCAACGGCGACTTCAATACTTAGTTCATGCAGTTTTTTGGGATCCCTTACCGTCGTAAGCGCGTGCAGGTCGGCTATGAAAATATAACATTCGTGGGTTTTCTGCATGGTGATGTGGTTCCTGATCGCCCCGAGGTAATTTCCGAGATGAGGATTCCCGCTTGGTTGTATGCCGGAGAGTATTCTTTTCATGGGATGTCTTATGTGTGCTTTTGCTTCAGCAAAAACTTTTATTTATAACGAAAACTCTTTTCGCTCGTGGATTTTGTCACAGTATAGCAAATAATCGTGGGCAACATGAGTTGACATTATTTTGTTGCGTGGCGCGGTATTTGGTCAAACGGTGGAAAGTGGATCCACATCTATGATTGCCCCTTGCAGTTTCAGGGATTTTTTCAGCAGATTTTCCGGTTCAGGGCCGCTGATAAGGACATGCCACCTGTATCTGTTTTTCAGTTTGGGGATGAGCGCGGGGTAGTAGGTAAGACTGTGTGTTTCCTCTTTGTTCAGGTCTTTAAGTTCATTAAAAAGATCCATGGCGTTGTCCTGGCACTTTTTATTGCTGATGTCCGCGAGAGTGACCTTTATGAGTTTGTTGAATGGAGGATATCCGAGGCTTTTTCTGATTTTAATCTCTTCTTCGTAAAATCCGGAGTAATCGTGGGCGGCCGCGTACCTTATGGCGTAGTGGTCCGGAAGGTAAGTCTGGATTATGACTTCTCCGCTGACTTTTTCCCGCCCCGCGCGGCCGGCGACCTGGGTAATGATCTGGAAAGTCTTCTCCGCACTGCGGAAATTCGGGATCATCAATCCCATGTCGGCAAGGACAATCCCCACCAGGTTTACTCCCGGCATATGAAGACCGAAAGCTATCATCTGGGTGCCGATCAGGACATCCGCTTCCCGTTTCAAAAACGCTTCATAAATGGTTTTGAATGCATCTTTCTTGCCCGTGGTGTCCCTGTCTGCCCGCAGGGTTCGGATATTCGGGTCAATCTTGTTGATTTCATCTTCAATCCTCTGTGTTCCAACCCCGATGTAGCGGATGAAGGCGCTTTGGCAGTTTGGACAAAGGTGTGGCACTTTTTCAATCCTGCCGCAGTGGTGGCAAATCAGTTTTTCGGCGTGGTAAACGCTGTTTTCCACGGTATAGCGGTTGTGGTATGTCATTGGCACTCCGCAAGGTTCGCATTTGGATATGTATCCGCACTCTCGGCAGATTACGGCCGATGCCGCGCCTCTGCGGTTTAAGAACATGATGACCTGTTCGCCCGCGCCCAGTCTCTGTTCCATCCTGTCTCTTAACAAATCGCTGAAAATGGAAAAATTCTTTTTTTTGATCTCTTCGCGCAGGTCAACAATGCGGGTATCCGGAAGTCCGGCGCTGTCGGTTGGAGCGCGGTCCGCCAATTCAAGCAGTTCGTATTCTCCGGATTTGGCTTTGTGGTAGGTCTCAATCGTCGGGGTGGCGCTTCCGGCCAAAATCTTTATTCCCAGTTTTGCGGCGATTTTTTCCGCCACGAACATGGTGTTGTATCTTGGGGACTGATCCTGTTTGTATGAACCGTCGTGTTCTTCGTCCAAAATGATGCATCCCAGGTCAAGGAAAGGAGCGAAAAGCGCCGATCTGGAGCCGATTATTATTTTTGCCTCGCCGCTGTGGATTTGCATCCATGCTTTTTGTTTTTGTTTGGTGGTCAGCTGGCTGTGGATTACAGCCGCTTGTTGCCCGAAGTGTCCGCTGAAATGGGTGAGTGTCTGCGGTGTAAGTGAAATTTCCGGAACCAGCAGAAGAACCTGTTTGTTTTGGAGCAGGTATTTATTGGTGATGTGCATGTAGATCTCCGTTTTTCCCGATCCGGTTATCCCGTGGAGCAGAGAAACGGTTTTTTCTGTTTGTTCAAATTTGTCCAGCGCTGTTTTCTGCTGGGCGTTGAGGGTATGTTTTGGATTGAAGGAATATGCCGTCAGGTCTGCCGGAATGTCGGCGATGAGTTTCTTTTTTTTGACGAAAGCAACCGGCAGAAACAGCTTCAGCGTCTTGAAAAGCGGGGCAAAATAATAGCCGGAAAGCCATTCAAGCAGTTCCATCTGCCATAACCTTAGATGTGGGGCGTTTTCAACGATTTTCCCGATCGGCTTGGTCTTATATGGGGGAATTTCATTTGATATTCTGAAAATTACTCCCTTTGTGAGCCGATTGCGAAGCGGCACTTCAACGATTTGACCTATTTCAGCCTTAAGGTTTTCTGGAACCTCGTAGGTCAGGGTTTCTCTTTTTTCGCCGACTTTTTGCGGGAGTAGGACTTCTGCGAACATTATTCGGTTTTATGGATTCGTTTAGTTTTTTTATGACCATGTCGGGGTCTATTCCGTGTCTGGACACTCCTTCTTCAATGCTTTCAAAATTCGCGATGTAACAGCCGACGCAGTGTATTCCCATTCCCATGAGGACATCCATTGTCTGTGGGAAGGCTCTTATTACATCCCCGATGATCATGTCATTGGTGATTTTGAATGAACGGCTTTTTTTCGGACTCTTTTTTGATGCTTTTTTTACAGTATGAACTGTTGCCATTAACGATTCTTAAAATCTTGATGAATAATAGCATGGTATTAGCATTGACAGCCCTAGAAATATGTGGTATAAAGAACCCCATTATTTTTTTTGATGAGATTTGATCAGTATTACAACGAGAGCCAGATTCTTCTGGATAGCCTAAAGGAAAGCCTTGCCGGGAGGGAAGACCTGATGTTGACGGTCTTTATCCAGCAGGGGCCGGATGCTTTGCGCGAGCAATTTGGTCTGAAGAATGAAGGAGACTGGAATCTTGTCTTTGACAGGCTGGTTTTTTCAAAGGATTTGGTAAAGAAATGCGTGGTAAATTTTATGCCATTTTTTAAGCATATGGTCGCCGAAAACGGTCCAACGGTTTTAAGGAGTATTTTTGGGATTGAAGATGCCAGGTATGACAAGGTTTTTGAGCAGATATTTGACCTGGTGGCCGTATCTGACGGTGCCATTTATGATTATGTGTACAGGAATGGCGATAAATTGTCTTCCCGGATCAGAAGCGGCAAGGCGGCTGATTTAAGAAAAGAAATGGGCCTTGATGGCGCAAAATACGATTCTTTGTGGAAAGAGCTTCTTGGGATTATGTGCGCGAGCGTTTGCGACGGGATTGAATCCGAAAGCGCTTATGACAGGGGATTGACCGCGTTTTCTTTGATGATGAACGGTTTTCGAGAGCACAGGTCGTTGCGTTCCTATAAGAAGATGTGGGAATACAGCGAAAAGGCCGAATAAGAGGGTCTTTGCTATGGAAATAAGGGTGGTTCTGTGTGGGGGCCGCCCTATTTCACTTTGAAAATTGTGCATTGCTTTGTCGTTTGCGCCATTTTCTAATCGCTGTACATTCTGGTACGGCTCTTTCGAAAATGCTTTACCTCATCCGATATCTTCCTTTAGTTTGATCATGAAGTAGTGGTCCTGCTTTGTTTTGTCTTTGTGGAGGATTTCAATGTGGTAAGCCGCAATACGGTCTGGAAGGAATTTGTAATGGCAGATGTCGATGACATCGGTCTCTTTCCCCAGCCTTTCAGCGTTGAAATGGTTGTCTGAATCTTCGCGTTCGCTTCGTTCAATCTTTTGGTATTCTTCTGCGGAAAGATCTTTCCAGTCCGCGGATGTCTTTACATAGATGCTTTTCAGCTGGCTCCAGTATTCTTCAATTGTTTTGGCGTTTATATATTCTCCGGACATAGTTTCTTATTAAAGGATATTTTGTGTTTGCTCCGCAAACTGTATTCGTAGGCACAAGGCCTTTGGCCTTGTGTATGGTGCGCCAGGAGGGGATCGAACCCCCGACCTTCGGTTCCGAAGACCGACGCTCTATCCATCTGAGCTACTGGCGCATAATTGCATTGTGACTTCACAAAACCGCTTATTGTTTTTGGATTGTTTGGTGAAGTCTTGTTCCCATTATACACGAAAAAGGCCGGGGTGACTTTCCCGGCCTTTTAATCTTTCTTTTGTCTTATGCGGAAGACTAATTCCTTTTCTTGTTCTTGCTGTAATTGTGCCAGTCAACGAGTAATGGAGTTGCAACAAAGATTGAGGAGTATGTTCCCGCGACGATGCCCACCAGCAAAGAGAGTGTAAAGAAGCGGATGCTTTCACTTCCGAAGATAACCAGGGCGATCAGCGTTAATGCTACCGAAAGGGAAGTGTTTACTGAACGGGTCATAGTTTCGTTAACGGCCTGGTTGGCTACAGTTTCAAATGATTCGTCTTTCTTCTGGTATTTGAGTTTTTCGCGGATCCTGTCAAAGACCACGATTGTGTCATGAACCGAGAAGCCAAGTATTGTGAGCAGGGCGGTAATGAATAACGCGTCAATTTCAACTCCCAGAAAATAGCCAAGGTAAACATAAACGCCGAGCATGATGCCAAGGTCGTGTAGAAGTGCAACGATTGCGGTGACGCCAAATCTCCATTTGCCGATATGTCGTGGAACCCTTCTGAAGGCGAAGGCTATGTAGAGAATTATCATGGCGCTGGCTAATATAACTGCCAGGATGGCACGATATTGCATGCTTGAACCAACGGTCGGTCCTACTGTGGAGAACCTTGACTCTTCCATGTCAGTGAATGTCTTCTTCATTTCTGTTATCAGAAGATCATGCGCGGTTGTGCTGATATGTGAAGTTTTGACGATATAGCCAGATTCACTTGGAAGAATGTGGATTTTGGCAAAATCGATTTTACTTTCGGCGGTTTCAAGAGTTGTTTGTCCTGCAGTTGAAGATGATGCCGCTACGGCTGAGGTTGTGGTTGCCGCGGTCGTTGAACCTGTTCCAAGGGTGTTGTTTACCGTTTCTGCGCTTTTCTGCATCACTTCCTGGAGTTTTGCGCTTTCAACCGGTTGAGTGAATTTGAATTCCATCAGCGTTCCTCCCGTGAAATCCAGACCCGCTTTCAGCCCGAATAATGGGATCCCGAGCAGGGAAATGACCAGAAGGGACAGGGAAATAATATATACGATTTTGCGATTTTGTACGATTGGCCATATTTTTCTTTCTTTGTTTTTTGGAGCTCCGAACAGCCAGAGGTTTTGCGACAGTTTTGTGTTAACCAGTGCGCTTATTAAGGTTTTTGAGACTGTGATTGCCGTGAACATGGAAACCAGAATACCCGCGGCAAGGTTGAATGCGAATCCCTGGATGATTGAGCTACCAAAGTAGAAGAGGATTCCGCATGTGATCAGCGAAGAGAAGTTAGAGTCGCGGATACTGTTCCAGGCTCTGGCGAAGCCAACTTCAATTGCCGCTCCAAGTGAGCGACCGTCGCGAAGTTCTTCTTTAACCCTTTCAAAAATCAGGATGTTCGCGTCTACCGCCATACCGATTGAAAGGATTACTCCTGCGATACCCGCGAGTGTCATAACCACCGAAGTTGATAGCAGGAATGAGAGGAAGAATAGGATAAAGCACGCCAGGACCAGGGATATGGCTTTTTCCGCTCCCGAATCGTGTGATTTTAGTATCATCGTTATTAATACCACGAAGACCGCTACTGAAATCGCCAGCGCTAAGCCGATTGGAAGCGCGATTTTGATCAGGAATACCAGGATAGCGCAGTATACGCATAAAGCGATTACCGCCAGGAATCCCGGAAGACGATATAGAAGTATCATAAAGAGCGCTACCAGCAGAAATCCGAGCATGCCGGCAAAGAGGCTTTTGGCCAATGCATCCTGGCCCAGAGTGGCGCCTATTGTGTATTGCCCGGCTAGAATGATTGGGGCGGGAATGGCTCCAGTATTGAGGTCGCGAGATAGGGTATTGGCTTCTTCCGGGGTAAATCTTCCATTAATCTGGGCACTTCCGCCGGCAATCTTTTCATTGACGGTAGGGGAGGAAATCTCTTGTCCGCCCACGAAAATCGCGATGCGTTTGCCAACATTCCTGCCTGTTATCTCTTCAAACAGTTTGGCTCCTTCGTCGTTGAATTTGATGGAAACATATGGCTGATAAAGCTGGTTGAATTCAACATCGGCGTGGACGAAATGCTGGCCGTTTAAGCCGGTGGTTAGCCACGGATCCGGAGATGCGTCGTAATAGATCTGTGTGAATTTAATTTGAGGCTCAATCTTTTTTTCCGTTTTTGCTTCGGCGGCGCTGTTTGTCTTCAGGATGTGATAGCCGAACGGGCTTTTGAAAACCGGAGATAGCTGGCCTACGGCGGTTTTATTGGCCGCATCCTCAAATTCTTTTGCATAATAACTGTCGTTTTGGACAGGACGATCCAAGACTCCTCCCTTATCTTTATTGGATGGATCGTCGGAATATTGTTTTACCAGGTCTTCAAACTTCGCTCCGCCCTGCAGTTTAACCAGGGTTTCATCTGCGAGTTTTTTTGCTTCTTCTTCGGTTCTGGTGATTGAGGCGCTTGCTTTTTGCGCTCCTTTGTAGCCAATAAGGATGTGACTGACATTGATTTGTTTTGGAGTCTTAATTTCGCGTTCCTGATCCCGTTTTTCAGTAACCTGAATTATTGAATAACCGGGATTTCCCTGGGTCAGCTGGCCGGAGCCATCAATCGTATAGTTGCCGGTATTATCAATCAGGCGATCAAGTGTTTTTCCCGTATCAAGTGCAAACAGCTGGTCGGCCAGGTTTCCCGGTACCTGATCTTTGTATTGGAAGTCTTTTGATTCTCCAAATAGAACTTTACTCGGATTTGACTGAGCTTCTTCCTGTCCGAGAACTTTTATACTTCCACCCGCAAGCACCTTATCAAGCAGTTTCTGGGCATTTGCCTTTACGGTCTCCGCTTCTTTTGGATCGGCCGGTCCGGTTTTCTCTTCCTTGAATTCAAGCTGGATCGTTTTTCCAACGATTTGTTTTGCCTGTTCAAGATCTTTGATACCTGCCAATTCCACAATCAGGTGTTTTTCTTCTGCGATGTCGGAGGTGTAAATGTTAGGTTCGGAAACTCCCAATCCGTTTACCCTTTTGTTTATTACATTAAGGATGCCTTCCACAATCGAGGCCCGTTCGGTCGGTTGAACATTTCGAAGGTCAATCTTGTAATCCAGTTGTGATCCCCCCTGCAAGTCCAGACCAAGGTTGATTTTGTTATTAAGTATCCAGTCTGGAGTGAACGGGAAAATGGTTTTCTGCCGATCAGCCGGAAGTGAAATAAAACCCAGCAATAAGGCAACCAGCACAATAAGGCCGACTTTTGCGAACTGTCTTTTCATATGTGGAAGATTAGATTAATTATTTAATATTTTATTATGAAGGTTTGAATCCAGGGTTTCGTCGTTGCCCTGTTCCGGACGACCGTAGTCGTCTGCAAGACGAACAACATCATCCAGCTGCGAGGTGGACACTTCAAAGATGCTTGAATCTTCAATGGCCTCGATGCGGTGGATAGTATATGGAAAGATATCGTATTTGTCACCCGGATTTAGCAGGAGCTCCTTCAAGTCGTTTTCCTTTGTGCCGATGGTAAGTTTTACCTTTCCTGAAGCCAGATATTGAGTTTCAGTTTTTTTTTTGTGATATTGCAGGGAAAGGCGACTGCCTTTTTTGACCTCCAGGATCTTGCCCGCGTATCCGGCCAGGTCTGCAAACCAGATTTCCCGTCCCCAGGGCTTGTCTTTGATTCTAATTGGTGTTTGGGTATCCAATTTGCTTTCAATTTTAAGGGAATTTCTTATATTTTGGCGACTTTTTCAATATTTCCACGATTTTTTTTACATCCTGGCTTTGGTTCTTTTTGCAGATGAGCAGGGCGTCGCCGGTTTCTACAACAACCAGGTCTTTTATTCCGATTGTCGCAATCAGCTTATTGCCGTAACCATAGATAAGACAGCCATTTGTGTCAATGCCCAGGTGATTACCTTTTATGATGTTCGCGTTGGTTTTATCGGCCATTTCTTCATGGATTGATTCCCAGGTTCCGACATCGCTCCATTGCAGTTCTGCCGGGATGATTCGCACACGGGACGGATCGGTTTTTTCCATTATTCCGTAATCCACGGAAATTTTTTCGCAAAGAGGGAAAAGCCTATTCAATGTTGTTTTTTCGGTTTTCGTGCCGATTGTGCGTTTTATTTGATTTAGGATTCGCCATGTTTTTGGCAGATTTTTTTCGAATTCCTTAAGGATTGATTCAATCTTCCAGACATAAAGTCCCGTATTCCAGAGGTATTTGTTGGATTTTTGGAATTCCTGCGCTCTTGCGAGGTCCGGTTTTTCCGTAAAATGTTCAAACGAATGGATTTCGCAACCGGAAATTTCTTTTAGTTTTTTTCCCGTTTTGACATATCCAAGGTTTACATTTGGAAATTCGGCTTTGACTTCAATGATGTTGAGGGTGTTTTCTTCCCTGGCCAGCTTTTCTGCGACAGCGAGTTTTTTCTGAAATTCTTTGCCGTTGCGGATCATGTGATCGGCGTAGATTACCGCCATTACCTCGTCCTTATTTTTTTCCCCAGCGGCGGCGGAGAGGTATATTGCCGCAAGTCCAATGCCCGGAGCGGTGTCCCGTATCGCAGGTTCAACGATAATGTTTTTTGCGGGTACCAATCCTTTGGTTTGCTTTTTGACAATCTGAAGATAGTCCCCGTTTGTAGAAATGAAAATGTCGGATGCTTTAAGAAAATTCAACCTGGAAATAGTTTCCTGTAACATTGTTTTTTTGCCGATAAGCGCCTGAAACTGCTTGGGTTTGCTCTTTCTGCTGATTGGCCAGAGCCTGGTGCCGCTTCCTCCGGCAAGGATTACTGCTTTCATTTGTTTTCAATTAGAGATTGTCCGGTCATTTCTGCAGGTTTTTGGATATCCAGTATTTCCAGAATCGTCGGGGCGATGTCTTGTAGTCCGCATCCTTTGTTAAGTGCGGCGTTTTTGTATTTTTCCGCAACCAGGACGCAGATTACCGGATTTATTGAGTGTGAAGGGCATTGTTCTCCGTTTTCTTCGTAAATCATGTATTCGGCGTTGCCGTGGTCTCCGCTGATTATCAGGTTGTAGCCTTTTTCAATGGCTTTTGAGGCTATCTTGCCGATGCATTCGTCAATAACTTCGCACGCTTTCACCGTGGCGACCATGTTGCCGGAATGTCCTACCAGATCCGGATTGGCGAAATTCTGGATAATCGCGCGGTATTTGCCGCTTTCCATTTCTGCGATGACTTTTTCGGTGACTTCGCGCGCGCTCATTTCCGGTTTTTCCGCGTAGGAAGGTACTTTTGGTGAATCGATCATGATTCTTTCTTCAAGAGGAAACGGTTCTTCCCCCTGGCTGTTGAAGAAGAAGGTTACATGCGCGTATTTTTCCGTTTCCGCGATGCGGAGTTGCTTTATTCCGTTTGCAGACAAGATTTCTCCGAGGTTGTTTTTTATTTTTGAGGGAGGGAACACAACCGGCGCAATCGTTGAATATTCGCCGAAACAGACAAAAAAAGGTCTGACGGTTTTCTTCTGTTCAAATCCGGGTTTTATTTCTCCGGTAAACGCTTCCGTTATTTGTCTGGTTCTGTCGGTACGGAAATTCCAGAAGATTACGGCGTCTTTATCTTTGATTACGCCGTGTTCGTCAAGGATGATAGGGTCAATGTAGTAGTCGGTTTCAATGCCGCGCGCGTAAGCGTTTTCTATGGCCTTTATCGGGTCGGTTTCATTTATGCCGGTTCCCATTGTGTAAAGATCATAGGCTTTTTCCGTGCGATCCCAGTTGTGGTCGCGATCCATGGTGAAGTAGCGGCCGATTATTGTGGCGATTTTCGCGCCGGGCGGTGAACCTGGTAAATCGGTTCTGGCGGCGTCCAGGCCGAGTTCTTTAATCTTGTCTTCGATTTTCTTGATGAATCCGGCCGCGGTCCTTTCCGGAACATCGCGTCCGTCGGTGATTGCGTGGATGTACACTGGTCCGACATTGTTTTTCTTTGCCATTTCCAGCAGAGCAAAGAGGTGGTCCAGATGCGAGTGTACTCCCTGGTCGGAAATCATTCCAAGAAGGTGCAGGGCCGATTTTTCTGTCTTTTTGACTTTTTCCATGGCGTCCAGAAAAGGCTTTTTCTTGTAAAATGAACCGTCGGCAATGCTCCTGTTTATTTCTTCAAGGGCCTGGAATGCGATCCTGCCCGCTCCCATTGTGAAGTGCCCCACTTCCGATCCTCCCTGCGTTCCTTTTGGCAGGCCGACTGCGTTGCCGGAGCAGGCGAGAAGGGTGTTTGGGTATTCGGATTTGAGCCGGTTCAAGTTCGGCATTTTGGCTTTTTTGATTGCGTTCCCCGGATAATCTTTGCCTTCGCCGAATCCGTCCAGGATCATCAGATATACTTTTTCTTCATTCATGGCTTAAAACATTAATGTTGCGGCGTACCAGGCAGAAATCTGTTGTGCGAACGAGATTGCGACATAGGTTCCCAGGATCAAAAAAGGAGTGAATGGGACTGCGGTTGAGGAATTCACTTTTTTTGTCAGTAACAATATAACGGAGATCACTCCTCCCAAAAGGTATGTCGCCGCAATGGCAATTACAAGTCCCTGCCAACCCAGGATAAGAGCCATGCTTATGCTGAAAAATATGTCGCCGTCACCGAGCCATTTTCCTTTTGAGATAAGGTGTTGCCCGCCGAAAAAGCCCAGTGCGATAAGAAGAGCGATTCCCATGGAGAGGAGTCCCGGTTGACCAAGTATGAGACTGCCGATTAAAGTTATGCCGATTAGCGGAAAGAGATAAAGTTCCGGGACCTCATTGTGAAGCAGGTCAAAGAAAAAGATTGCTGTAAAGAAGACCGAGTATATCCCGAAAATGCAAAAGCTAAGTAGGTCCGGATAACTGATCAAGTATCCTGTTTCGTTTATAAACGGGAATTTGAGGTATAGGGATACAAACGAAAGCGCGCTGATGATTTCCAGCGCGGGATAAACGATTGAGATTTCTTTTGAGCAGAAGCGGCATTTTCCTCTTAATAATATGAAGCTGATGAGCGGTATCAAGTCCGCCATTTTTAGCTTTTTTCTGCATAGAGGACAGATTGATCGGCCCAGGATAATGCCTTTTTTGCCTTTTTCCACGCGGTCGTTCAGGACACTTATGAAACTTCCAAGGCTGGCTCCAATGACTGTGATAAAAAATAAAATTATTATTTGCATTATTATTGCAGGTAAGTGAGTGGAAGGTCTTGCGCCGCCGGTGCGATGGAGGATGTTGAGATAGATGCGGCGGCCCCGTTATTTTTGTTATCGGATGGATTGGTTTTCGCAATCAGTTTGTTGTAGTTGTCTGCGGCGGCGGCGCTGATTGAATTACCCGCTCCCATGTCAAACGCCTTTTTATAAGAGTCAAACGCCTTGGTGCTTTCGCCCATTTTTTCGTATAAAAGCCCGTAATTCAGATAAACCGCGTCCAGGTTGGGGTTAATTGATTTTGCTTTAGCCAGATATTTTCCGGCGTCAGTCAGTTTTCCGGATTTGATGGATGCCCATCCCAGAAGGTTGAAACTCATCGCTTCTCCCGGATGGTTTTTGAATGCTTTTTGCGCCAAATCCATCGCTTTTTTAGGACTATTGAGCCGGTCGATATATATCCAAACCGGTTTGACATAGTAGTAGACATCGTTATCCGCGAGGGCGATTACATTTTCATAGGATTGGGCCGCTTTTTCATATTTTTTTTGCTGAAGATAGATTTCGGAAAGTTTCTGGTCGATCTGGACCGAAGGCTGAAAGCCGTTGGTTTTGGCCAGTTCAAGGTTGGACGCGGCCAGATCAAGGTTGTCGGCGGCGTAGTAGGCAAGGCCCAGATAAAAAAGCGTTTCGGTTTTTTGCGGATCAAGTTTTTTGGCTTCCTCAAGCGCTTCAATCGCGTCCTGATATTTTGCGATGTTCAGGTAGGAGTGCCCGAGGATGATCCAGGCGTCACGGTAATCTTTCTGTTCGCGCACCACTTCAAACAGCAGGGGAATGGCCATGTTGTATTCTTCTGTCTGATCCATGCTTCGAGCCAGCAAGGTCTTCAGGTGAGTCAGCGGACTTCCCTGGTTAAAGCTGAATTCATCATAAGCGGATAGGAAGTTTTGGGCTTTGGCGGTGGTTGTTGCGGTGGTGTCCATGCTGACGGCTTCTTTCAGCAGGGATTTGCTTTTCTCGTAGTCGCCGGCATATGCCGCAATTATGCCTTCGTAATATTTTGTTTCCTGGTTCTGTTCGGTCAGTCCGGTAATGATTTTTTGGGCTTCGGTTATTTTGCGGTCCGCAAGGAGTGTGCGGATCAGGTAAACGCTGGTGTTCAGGTTCCCCGGTTCTATTGCAAGCGCCGCTTCAAAACTGACTTTTGCACCGATGTAGTCTTTTTCCCGCAGGTGAATTTTGCCGATTTCCATAAGCGGTTCAATGTTCTTTGGCGCCAGGTTGGCCGCGGTTTCGTATTCGGCGACGGCAAGAGCGTGGTAACCGTTATTTTCCAGCAATGCACCTCTTTTCATATATTCGCTGTAAGTTTTTGCCCTTCCGATTTTTTCTTCGGACAGGAATTCCGGTAATGTGCCGGCTTCTTGCTGGCTGGCCGTTACAACGGCGGCCGGGTATATGGGGCCACCCGGATTGAAAGGAGGAAGTTCAAATACATATAGGGCGCTGGTAATGAATAGGATTACCACGAGGCCGCCGAGTATCGATAGGATTATTTTCATGTTGATCAGGTTTTGGCGAAGGAGCGGTCTTGTGGGGCCCGTCCGTTTTGGGTATCGCGGTCGCTTTGGGCGTAAAGGTCGCGGATTTTTAGACTGTTTCCGTGGCAGATCGCGACGGCCAGAGCGTCTGCGGCGTCATCCGGATGAGGCAGATTTTCCATCTCGAGTATAAGCTGGACCATCTTCTGAACCTGCATTTTTTCCGCTTTTCCGTAGCCGCAAACGGCTTCTTTTATTTGTTGCGGTTTGTATTCGTTAATTTCATATCCTTTTGACGAAAGTTTTTGCATCAACGCGCCGCGGGCGTGGGCGACATGGATTGCGGTCTTGATGTTCTTGCTGAAAAAAATCTCTTCAATCGCGACTTCATCGGGGGCGGAATCTTTGACTATTTCTTCAAGGTCGCGGCTTATCTGGTTGAGTCTTTCTGCTAGACGGCTGGTTTTGGGTGTTGTTATACAGCCGTAATCCAGCAATGTGTATTTGTCGTCTTCATATCTTATTATGCCGAATCCCGTTGTTGCGGTTCCGGGATCCAGGCCAAGAATTACCATGGGCAAGCAAAAAAAAAACTTGCTCCAATTCTAGCTCAAAAGCTTAAATTATGATAGTAGAAATCAGCTTTTCTCCCTTGCTGGCGTTGGTAACAATTACCACCTTGTCGCCTGATTCAACCAGCTTTTCCTGAATAAGGATTTTACGAACTTTTGCGGTTGAATCGTTGAGGTCGATTTTTCTTACAATCACTTTATTTACACCCCAGACAAGTTGAAGCTGTCTTTGCACTTTTGGATCATCGGTAATGGCAATGATCGGTATATAGATGCGGTGTTTGGCGATATGCTGGGCGGTGAATCCGGAGTTGGTGAGCGCGACGATTATTTTTGCTCCGATGTCTTTTGCGAGTTCTGCGGCGGCAGAACATGTTGCGTATGAGACCGGCTGGTTGGACTTAAATAGTTTTTCCGGCAGCAAATCGTAATGTTTTTGCAATTCTTTTTCCGTGGAGGCAGAGACTTTTGAAAGTGTCTGGCATGCCCTGACCGGGAATTTTCCCACCGCTGATTCGTTTGAAAGCATGATGGCGTCGGTATGGTCGATTACCGCGTTGGCTACATCGCTGACTTCAGCGCGGGTAGCCCTGGGATTCTCTATCATGGACTGGAGCATTTCCGTGGCGGTAATCACCGGTTTTCCGTGCAGATTGGCCATGCTGATAAGTTTTTTCTGGATGATGGGCACTTTTTCCGGAGGGATTTCCACTCCCATATCGCCCCGGGCCACCATTACCCCGTCCGCTTCGTGGATTATTTCTTCCATGTTTTTGATGGCTTCGTGCCGTTCAATTTTGGCGATGATTTTGGCGCGGCCGCGGTGGTTTCTGATAAGGTTTCGCAAATCCGCAATGTTTTTGGCGTTTTTTACGAATGACAACGCGACATAATCAACATCGTTCGCCAGGCCGAAAACAAGGTCGGCGCGGTCTTTTGCGGTAATGGGATCGGCGCTTATTGAAGCGGTTGGTACATTTATTCCTTTGTGCTGTTCCACCAGCCCGCCGATGATTACTTTGCAGAAAATGTCTTTTTCTTTGACGGCAAGGACCAGCAGTTCAATCATTCCGTCGCAAAGCAAGATCCTGTCTCCTTTTGTTACATCATTTGGGAGGTTTTTGTACTGGATTGGGATGGTTATTTTTCCGCCGGTTTCCGTTCCCGTGGTTTCGCGGGTAGTCAGGGTCAGACGGGTTCCGTTTTTAAGTTTCATCCCGCCTGCCGGCATTTCTCCTACCCTGATTTTGGGTCCCTGAAGGTCCTGCATTATGGCAATCGGGATATTCAGGTTTTTGGATGCTTGCCTGATATTGTTGATGATGATGCGGAAATCGGCATAAGTACCGTGCGAGAAATTCATTCTGGCGACATTCATTCCTCCCCGAATCATCTTTTCAAGTATTGAAACTTTTTGTGAAGCCGGACCTATCGTACAGACTACTTTTGTTTTTTTTATGATCATGCTTTGGGGGTAAAGGGCTCAACGCCCGGTATTGCTTCATATCTTTTCACTATTCCCTCGCTTGCAAGTATTCTACTTTCCCCTTTTTTCTGAGCTGCGGCGTTGGCTTTATTGATGTCTTCAGGAGTCACCGGCTTTGCTTCCGGACTTCCTGGCATCTGCGGCATGGCTTGCATGGCTTCCGGCGCCGG
>Ga0209668_10000570_pt1:0-10000 | contig 15164 bp, 13 predicted proteins | sample FrelakmetPLP11PL_FD_187150 | JGI IMG/M metagenome (GOLD analysis project Ga0209668, IMG submission 187150) | Freshwater lake sediment microbial communities from the University of Notre Dame, USA, for methane emissions studies - PLP11 PL (SPAdes)... | ecosystem: Environmental > Aquatic >... | reverse complement strand
AACGCTCTAAGGAAGCTGCATTCGGTCGATGATTCAAGTGGAAACAGGTGCTACAATCGCAGAAGCGCAGAAAGTGAAGCCTCTGCCTACCTCTTTCTCCTGCTTCAATGAGAACGGTAGGTCTCGCGCCAGTTGGAGGGTCTCATCAACCTAACAGCTGGCGACCCTATAAATTATCTCGACCGGGTTAGAGTTTTTGATTCTAGTACTCTATGCTTCTGCGCTGGATGTTACTAGTTTCATTTAGCGCTCGGCGAGAAGAAATGTAGACGCTGAAGGTGGGGACATCTCTGTGGGGCGTGGTAGTCGATGGCATGTAGTTTTGTTGTACTGCGCTCGTTGCGCATGTCGTCGCGCTATCACTACACTGAAACCTGGAGGTGAGTGCGCTATTGATGCTAGCCAACGCTCACTAAAGGGGGGGTGTAATGCATCGCACGTGTCTTCCCAGGTATATAATTTGGGTAGAACGAACGTGGGAGGGTTAAAGTTAATCCGACCTGAACAAAAAAACTCGAGGTCTCTGATCTCAACCAAATAAAACTAACCTGGCTGGCGGGCCAGATCCCGGCATCTAACTGACACCACAACGGAAGCGGTTGTGGAGCGTCGGGGTATATGGGATGCTTGGCAGCGTTTTCCAGACCCATTTTGGCGTCACCGGAACTTTTCGATTACTCAAAACGCGGGGTTTTATTTGGCATCTCGCAGGCGGCCCCTGAAGGTCGGGTGGCCTGACATCTTAACAAAGCATTGGCAGTGGATCCCTCGGTTTCTATGACGATGAAGAACGCAGCGAAGCGCGATAGTTATTGCGAATTGCAGAATTCAGTGAATCATCGAATGTTCGAACGCAGTCGGCGACCATGGGTTACTCCTGTGGTCGTGCCTCTTTGACATGCGACCACACACCACACTTAACGTGAGATTGATCTCGCAGGGAAACCTCCGCTGGGAACTCTCATTAGATTCACAGTTTGCCCTTTGCATCTACTATCAGTAGATTTGCTATGTTTTGAAAGAAGGAGAGCGAAGCACTGGAGTCAAATGATTGGCATGTGCAGTATGAAGTTGTTGAAGCTTATCCGGTTGTTTTTTACGTCCGCTTGCGGCTTTCACTTGGTTCTTTTGAGTGAGTGAGCAAATATGAGTAGAGTTGAAACGGAATGCTTGAAAGGAAATAGAGTCTTTGTAGCTTGAAGTGATATTGAAGCTGATTCTGTCAGTGGAAATGTCATGGACGGCGGCAGAGATCTCGAAATACTCGCGGGTATGAAGGGACAGCTTGGTGTAGTATTTGTGACCACACTTAGAATATTCATGTGTTTGTCAAGGGTTGTTGCACGGAGAGCACTTGAGAAGTTTTTGCAGTGGAGTTCTGTGCGCACCACTCATCTGTTTCATTGTGGAACTTGAGCGCAATCTGAATAATAGTAACTCGAACGTAGCAGCTCTGCATGGAGTCAGATTGCCGTTTCATCTTTGCTGTCTCAATGGTCAAGAGCGCTACCGGAGAAGATCAAAGGTGTACGTCCGTATTGTGGATATAGAGATTTGAATTACATTTCGTCTAGACTGAGTGACTTGCTGGCGTTCGTGGGCAGCATGCTGAGCGTTTAATGGTTCTTTACGTCCCTTGTTTGAAGTGGGTTAAACCAATGATGACATGTGGCACGGGGAAAGCATTGGATCGTCTTGTATTGTTGTCTGTGAATGGTAGAAAGTGACGTTAGTTTGGATTTGAGAGTAAAACAGGTCGCTGATTTGATGGTGTAGTACTTGGCAGTTCTGCGAAGTCTGAGCACGGGTTTGTCCGCCTCATTTTGCTTGTGGGTGTTTATATTTACGTCCTTCATGACGGTGAATGGCACGGGTACAGACAATCCACAAGCTGAGTGTTGTTGTTCAAATTTACGTCCCTTCAAAGTCCTGTCATTATTGCATCACTCGAGTCACTATAGAAGCAGTATGTTGAGGCGGCTTCCTCTTTAAAGGTAGTGAAGGAGATCGAGATAGGTAAGTTGAATCAGTATTCGGTTCATGTGTGTCAAGTGAGGCACGGAAACCCCCTGAATTTAAGCATATTAATAAGGGGAGGAAAAGAAACTAAAAAGGATTCCCTTAGTAACGGCGAGTGAACCGGGAAAAGCCCAAGCTGGTAATCTCGCAGGACTTGCTCCTGTGCGAATTGTAGCTTATGGAACTCACTCCAGAGTGTGGCCCAGGTCTAAGTCCACTGGAATGTGGCGCCATAGAGGGTGATAGCCCCGTTCAGGGCTTGGAGTCCGCCTCGTACGGATGAGTTTCCGAGAGTAGGATTGCTTGAGAGTGCAGTCTGAATATGGGAGGTAAATTCCTTCTAAGGCTAAATACACATAGAAAACCGATAGCGCACAAGTACCGCGAGGGAAATGTGAAAAGGACTTTGAAAAGAGAGTTAAAAGTACGTGAAACTGCCAATGTTAAGCGATGGAACTAGTTGGAGGCAAATGGGAGAGCGTGGAGGTTCACTTAGTTGGCATGGTTTTCAGTGCTGGAGCTCGCCTTCGGGTTTGGTGCTCGCGCTGGAAAGTATTGTCGGCTAAGCCGAGCTTATTCTGTTCTTTCGCCGCTTCTGGGTACGTGTTAAGGTAGGTGAGTTTCCTGAGTGGACTGGTAGGTGTGTGAGTGCTTGCACGATCCCCGAACACCCTCAGAAAGATTCCCTACCTGGTGCGTGCTCAGATGTATACGAATTCTATCGACCCGTCTTGAAACACGGACCAAGGAGTGTAGCGAGTGTGCGAGTGCAACGGACTGGTATCCAGAGCGCGAAATGAAAGTGAAGGCGAGACTTTGTCTTTGCTAAGATGCCAATCTCTCTTGGGAGACGCAGCATCGCCCGGCTTTTTACTTTGTGAAAGGTTCGAGGTTGAGCACACAAGTTACGACCCGAAAGGTGGTGAGCTATACCTGTGCAGGGTGAAGCCAGGGGAAACTCTGGTGGAAGCCCGTCGCGGTACTGACGTGCAAATCGTTCGTCCGACATGGGTATAGGGGCGAAAGACCTATCGAACCATCTAGTAGCTGGTTCCCTCCGAAGTTTCCCCCAGGATAGCTGGAACATAGTAGTGCAGTTTTGTCAGGTAAAGCTAATGATTAGAGGTCTTTGAGGTGCAATGCCTTAAACCTATTCTCAAACTTTAAATGGGCAATTGTGGCTGGTTGCTTCATTTGAACCTGTCAGCTCGGTAATGCGATGTTCTTAGTGGGCCATTTTTGGTAAGCAGAACTGGCGATGTGGGATCACCCAAACGGCTAGGTAAGGTGCCTAACTGTCTGCTCATGTAGATTCCTCAAAAGGTGTTGGTTCATAAAGACAGCAGGACGGTGGCCATGGAAGTCGGAATCCGCTAAGGAGTGTGTAACAACTCACCTGCCGAATGAACTAGCCCTGAAAATGGATGGCGCTTAAGCAGGCGACCGAACCTAGCCCGTTGACGCGAAATTTGTTCGACCTTTCTTCGGTTTGGAAGGCAAATGTAAGTGTCAACGAGTAGGAGGGCGTGGGGGTCGCGTCGAAGCATCAGGGGTGACCCTGTGTGGAGCGGCCTCCAGTGCAGATCTTGGTGGTAGTAGCAACTATTCAAATGCGAACTTTGAAGACTGAAGTGGGGAAGGTTTCCATGAGAACAGCTTTTGATCATGGGTTAGTCGTTCCTAAGAGATGGGATAGATCCGTATGGAAAGAGTGTGGTTCGCCATGCCTCCTATCGAAAGGGGAGCCAGTTAAAATTCTGGCACTAGGACGTGGATATTGTGCGGTGACGCAAGTGCCCTCGGTTAAGGCGAGGTTGGCCCCGGAAAGAGTTCTCTTTTCTTTTTAACAGTGCAGGCTCTCTGGAATGGGTTTGTCCCGAGATAGAGACCCTGAACTGGTAAAGCGCTCAAGTTTTTGAGTGTCCGGTGCGCTGATCCCGCCCCATGAAACGCCGAGTACGAGCTTTTATTCACACCCCTAGACGTACCGATAACCGCATCAGGTCTCCAAGGTTCGTAGCCTCTAGTCTGTTGGGATAATGTAGGTAAGGGAAGTCGGCAACTTCGGTCCGTAACTTCGGGATAAGGACTGGCTCTTAGGGCTGGTAGTTGGGGTCCGTCCGCGGAACCAGGAGTATGGTGTCATGGCGAATTCGGCTTCGGCTGGATGAAACGTGGTGTCATGCTTTTGCGGAAGCAGGCGGGACCGGATGATAAGTTTCGGCTTTGAATCTTTCCCCTCTACAATTAACAGCTATCTAAGAACTGTTGCGGACAAGGGGAATCCGACTGTTTAATTAAAACAAAGCATTGTGAAGGTCTCCTCGGATGCTGACACAATGTGATTTCTGCCCAGTGCCATGAATGTCAAAGTGAAGAGATTCAACTAAGCGCTGGTAAACGGCGGGAGTAACTATGACTCTCTTAAGGTAGCCAAATGCCTCGTCCTCTCATTAGGGACGCGCATGAATGGATTAACGAGATTCCCACTGTCCCTACCTACTATCCTGCGAAACCACAGCCAAGGGAACGGGCTTGGGAGGAATAGCGGGGAAAGAAGACCCTGTTGAGCTTGACTCTAGTCTGATATTGTGAAGTGACTTAAGAGGTATAGAATAAGTGGGAGGTTAATAGCCGTCCGTGTAATACCACTACTCTTGATGTTGTTTCACTTAATCGGTTAAAAGGGGTAGTTTGGCTTTCGGGTCAAATTTCTTCTGGGAGGAAGCGGTCTGGGGCTTGCTTCGGACTGTGACTCTGGCTGGTGACAGTATCAGATGGGGAGTTTGGCTGGGGCGGCACATCTGTTAAATAATAACGCAGGTGTCCTAAGGTGTACTCCATGAGAACAGAAATCTCATTTAGAGCAGAAGGGCAAATGTACACTTGACTTGGACTTTCAGTATGAGTGCAAGACGGGAAACCGTGGCCTAACGATCCTTTTGTTGTGTCAGAATTTGATACAAGAGGTGTCAGAAAAGTTACCACAGGGATAACTGGCTTGTGGCAGCCAAGCGTTCATAGCGACGTTGCTTTTTGATTCTTCGATGTCGGCTCTTCCTATCCTTGCGTCGCATCTGGCGCAAATGGTAAGATTGTTCACCTACTAACAGGGAACGTGAGCTGGGTTTAGACCGTCGCGAGACAGGTTAGTTTTATCCTACTATTCCAGTAATGTGTGCACAGTGGATCGAGTCAGTACGAGAGGAACATTCGTTCACGGTGAATAGTTTTGGCCGCTCTACGACAGTTGAAGCGGCGAGGCTGTGACCGTAAGGATAATGGCTGAACGCCTCTAAGCCAAAAGCCTGACTGGCGCGCATATGGAATAAGCGTTCCCATGATTGAACGCATTGTTCAGGATTTATCCGACAGGCGACTTGATCCGGTTGTTCCGAGAAGGCTCGGGGACGCCTAGAGTCTTGGAGGGATGGTCATCAGTTTCACTCGGGGATGCGGGGATCCCTGGGAGACGACCAGGAACTCCTAACTCGGTTGCGTAAGCTAAGGAGTAACTTCGGTTACGACTTGTTGAACATCGGCCGATCTACTCTCGTAAAAAGGAGGAGAGGTTAGTATGATTCTACTATACGCAACGGGTGACCTTGAAGGTGGCAAGGTTACCCGCGTTAACGGAGCTAGCCAATGTGGCAATGTTTGGTTAGCGTTCAACACGGGTATACTGTGTGGACACGGGGGATGTTGGAGAGTGCCCATTATCCAAAATCTTCTGTGTTTTCGCAGTATACGCGGCAGGGGGTGTTTCTGCATGGCACAGAGTGGACATATGTGACTTGCAGCGATGCTTCGACTGTCGCCAGTAGGGCCGTAACGAGTACTTATTCTGAGAGTGGCCATATCAGAAGAGGTATTTGTTATGTGTCCTACTGCCGGAGTGCATTCAATGTGGGGTGGCAGCCCACATAGATGTGAGACTCTCTTCAGCTGAAGAGGCATTCAGTGGTGGAAGTGGCGACTCCACTCTGATGTAAGACCTCTGCAGCTTCCTGGCATTCAGTGGTGGAAGTGGTGACACCACCCTGATGTAAGTCCCTAAGTCCATGCGACTTAGTTGTGGAAGTAGCGACTCCACAATTTAAGATCGCGACTTAGTTGTGGAAGTGGCGACTCCACGATTGGGTGGGACTTAGTTGTGGAAGTGGCGACTCCACGATTGAGTCGGACTTAGTTGAGTTGTGGAAGTGACGACTCCACAATTCAAGAAAGGGCTTGTGGAAGTGGCGAATCCACAAGGTATTCCCAAATGTCAACCATTATACCCCAAATGACCCCCGATACGGGGGGGTGGGTCTTCCGACCTTCTTGGGATTCCTCTACCCAAGACTCAGCACCCCAGGAGGTATGCAGTGGCAAAAAAAGGCACAAGACTTAAGATTGGCAGGATCGATTGGTAGCGTGGGCGCTCGATGGGACGGCGTGGAGTTCCTTTGACGGGGCTGCGAATTTCGTTCGCAATTTCGTTGAAGTCGAGCCGCGTGGTTCTTCTTGCACTTGTTCTACTTATTGTTCATGACTGGGTGTTCTGTTGGTCGATTGATGGAGTGGGTGGAAGTTGGGATGGCATGGAGTTCCTTTGAAGGTATTGGTGGTTCGCCAATATCGTTGAAGTCGAGCCGTGCGATTGTGGCTGACACTTGTTCTATTTTATTGACCTGCAGGTCGTCCAGTGGCTTATTTGAGTCGATTGATAAGAGTGCGTGTGGCTGGGATTGTTATGGAGTTCCTTTGATGATGTGGGTAGCTTTCAGTCGCCTACATTGTTGAAGTCGAGCCTTATAGTCTTGGCTAACACGTGTTCTATTTTTTGGCTCACATTGGGTGCTTAGTGGGTCGAACGATGGAGTGGGTGGTAGCTGGAGATGGCGCAGAGTTCCTTTGACGGTGTTGGTGTCTTCAAGTCGCCAATACAGTTGAAGTTGAGCCGTGTAGTCCCAGCCACATCTTGTTCTTTTTTTTGTCTCGCGGCGGCAGGTGTCTTGTGGCTTGAAAGTTGGTCGATTGGTGGAGTGGGCGATGGCTGGGCTGGCATAGAGTTCCTTCGATGGAGTGGGTAACCTCATGTCACCCATTTCGTTGAAGTTGAGCCATGTTTCCTTGGCTGGGACTTGTTCTATTAATCGTCTAATGTCGAGCTACTTGGTGATCTGGTCTATGGCTGTGAATGAGTGAGTGGCAGTGGGTTATTGTCGGGCTTCTTGGATGGTGTTAGTGACTTCTAGTCGCAAATTTCGTCGAAGTTGAGTCCATGGTACCAATTGCACACTTGATCAAATTCTTTGATCCAAAGATCGATCACTTCAATAGAGTCAAAGCAATTTGATTTTGTTTTGCATCCGCAAACTGTCAGCATCGAATGTCTTTTCGTTTGGCGCCAATCTTGTTTGATATCAATCCCCATTTACAATAGTGACGATTGCTTGCTATCAGTCTTGGGTTGAGCGATATCATCAGAATGATATCAAACTTAAATGACACTTGGTGTTTTTTCGACAAGTTCGAAGCAGGAGAAGCTTGTGTTCTTCCATGAACATGGCAAAAAGAAGTTTGCTTGAATTGGGGTTTGTCTGTTGCCCAACACAAGTAGATTCTTTCGTCATGTAGAAGGTCGAATCGAGTATCTTTCTGCATAGAGTCTATCGAAAACGTTTAGCAGTGTGTTTGAGGGAGGTGCTGTCTGTTGAGCGTAGAAGGGTTTATTCTGTTGCCCAAGTATATGCTATGAAGACAAGCCTACTACTTCAAGCAATGATTGCGAATGGATAGGTTCACCACAACGCGTTTGAATGTGTTCAAGTCTTGCAAGGGAAGTGGCAGTTGGTCTATATGTTCGTCAAAGTATCCTACTTACTTTGATAGTTGTATGGACTTGCTCCATTCATAGCCTGATGTAGGACTTGAACCATTCGAATAGATGGTGCGGTGCATTCATGGCATGCAGTATTGTTAGAACATCAAACATGGATTTCTAACAAGTCATCGGGTGGTGTTTAAAGCTATGTGGAGACACATAGCGAGTTTCGGGCCACTTCCTTCCTTGAGAATAGATCGGAAGCTTTACTCATCTCGAGAAAGATGAAATTTCAAGGGATGCCAACTTGTGGAAGTATGTTGACCATGCTAGCCGCCTATACTTTGTGACCTTCTTGGCTTTCATGGAAGCACAGTTAGGATTCAGACTAGTATGATTGGTATACATGCCATAAGATCATCCAGCAGCACTTGAAGTAGCACTTGGAATTTGTACTGTCCTGTGGTGAGAAAGCTCTTGAACTTTCTTGAGCGATGAAAAAAATTGAAGGAAATATGCCAAACTATGGAGAGCAGTGTAAGCATGCACTGTGCGCTTTGGACCGCGACGAAAATCCAAGCCGTATAAATGTTAAGACATGTATACTCTCTAGACGCTGTAGTCCTGTGGGAGAAGAATCATGCGGCCTTTTGTAATGGCTGTTGGTTCGATGCCCAACTATTTTCTTCGAGCGCCGAAGGCGCTGGAAGACGTATAAGAAGACTGCATCTTCTCGCAGGACAAAGCAGCATGGTGGGCATGGGCGTGGGATGCATTATTTTATGATCCCAAGTTCAAATCCTCCAATTTTTCGGAAGGCGCCTCCGGCGCCTTCTGAAGTTTGACTAGGCCACGCGGGGCCTAGTCAAAAGAAAAGGGGAAGAGGAGGGGATAAAGTGAGCCATCCGGCATGACACAGTGCAGTTTTGGATCTACCATTTTAGCTAAGTCGCGCCGCAGGCGCGACAGACAGGCGGCGCCTCTGGCGCCGGATAAATGGTGGCCCGCAGGGCCACCAAAGCGCGGCGTTAGCCGCGTCGTTCACACCTGATATTGCATTTCGCATCGTCAGGGGTTCGAGTCCCGAAAGTTATCGGCGTGTTGTTGGAAACGCTTTATAAAGACGGCCGCTTGCGGCCGAGTTTTCGCGGCGCCAGTCGCGCTGCCAAAGATCAGACTTGTACTTGGCGCGTGCTAGGTTCGAGCTGTAGCACGCGCCGAAGGCGCGAAGCAAATTTTGCTTATATGGCGCATATTTTCTGATTGGGCTACAAATTGTAGTCGGCACATGTTGTGGCAAGACCAGCACAGTCGGTACACTGGAATCTTGACGACTAGACTTTTCTGGTTCGACTCCACAATTGCAAACATTGCCTGCATGGTGAAATCAAAAGATGTATTCAATTTCGACTGTCAACCAATGCCAACATGGCAAAAAGAGGACATTTGGTGACCAAGAATCGTACTTACAATTCGTATACCTTTACAAGCTGTCTGAACGTACGATAACATATTCAGGCACAAAGAACCCAACAGAAATGAAAACGATTGAGTAAAACATACATTTGAACAGAATCGCATTGCTTTTTCTTTCTCAAATGCATCGCATTTTCAGAATATACTTTCGCTGAACAGAGTCTGAAGTACATCAAAATACACCATTTTGATCATATAGAGGATCAATGATTCAAAGAATTACTGCAATTATTCGGTGTTGAATGTCAACCATTGCATGTGTGTCAAAAAGTCCACATCTGATGACATGGAAGTCGGAATTCGTCTTGGTAGATCATCAAACCATGACAGATATCTCAAATTAGATTGACAAAGAAAACCAACCTCAGCAGATTGGCAAACAAATGAGAAGAACACATGTTCGACTTTGAAACCCCAAAATTCCATAAAGTACTCATTATCTCTGGGGCATTATGTATTCAGACACATCATTGCTCAACAACGTCTCAATCACACAGAAACACATCACTTTGATCATACAATGATCCTCTCATTCGAACTAGTGCCAAATTGATTCAGAGCTAATCACCACCCATTGCCTATGTGCCAAAAATCGCACTTTTGGGGACATAGAAACCGGACTCCGTGTCCTTAGACGACCAAACCTTGAGAGCCACTCAAAATCACATAGACAAAGATAAAGAACTCGACAGATTG
>Ga0209668_10000568_pt1 | contig 15176 bp, 14 predicted proteins | sample FrelakmetPLP11PL_FD_187150 | JGI IMG/M metagenome (GOLD analysis project Ga0209668, IMG submission 187150) | Freshwater lake sediment microbial communities from the University of Notre Dame, USA, for methane emissions studies - PLP11 PL (SPAdes)... | ecosystem: Environmental > Aquatic >... | reverse complement strand
GAAAGACAGTAATTCAATGGACACTCGAGCGACTCGGGCGGTCGCGTGAAGCAGCGTCGATCGTGTTGTTGGTGCCCGATGGGTTCGACATCGACTCGCTCATCGATCGCAGCGCGATTGGTTTGCCCATCGAAATTCATCGCTCGCAGGGGACGCCGTTTGGCCCGGAGCGTGCGGCGATTGCGGCGGCGCGTTTGTGGAGCGACAGTTCGTGGCGTGGCGGAATCGCAGGAACTACGGTGTATGACGAGGTTTTAGCACCTCGGGTGATGTACGAGGCGATGACGCGCTTGGGCGTGACCGCCGCCGTGGTGGTCGGGCCAGACTGGCCGTTGGTTTGCGTGGTCGAGGACGATGGATGCGATGGACTGATTCGCCGGCATCGCACGCAGCCTGAACTCATGCGCATCGTGTTTAACCAGTCGCCGCCTGGGCTCTGTGGATTGCTTGTCGATCGCTCGCTTATGTCGGAGCTCGCTCAAGGTGGTCGTCGTTCCTCGGTCGGATGGCTGCTCACCTATGAGCCCACTCGGCCGCAGCAGGACCCGATCTCAAAGGACATCTGTGTTCAGATCGATCATGTCGTGCGGCAATCGCTGGTGCGCGCGGTGTTCGATACGCCGCGCAACATGATCCGCATGCGTCGAGCGATCGAGCCCGGGCTGAGCGAGCGCGGTGGCGGCGTTGCTGGAATTGAGCCGCGTGCGGCCATTGATTTGCTTGAGCACCAGCTGTTCGACACCGTTCCCTACTTTACGCCGCAGCATCTGATGATTGAGCTTAACACGGGACGACAGGGTTCGGGCGCTTCGAGTCCGCATCGCATGGGATCGGTCCAACGAGCGGTGATGACGGAGCGGCGTTTCGCGCGTCTGGTTGAACAGGTCGGCGATAGCCGCGATTGCGTGATGACTTTCTGCGGCGCGGGCGATCCGCTCTTGCATCCCGATGTCGCGCGATTCGTGCGGATGGCCAAGGACGGCGGTGTTCGCGGCGTACATCTGCGCACTGAACTGCTGGCGGAACCTGCGCTGATTGAGCAGGTCATCGAAGCGGGCGCGGATGTGTTCAGCGTTGAGATCGATGCGGACTGCGGCGATACCTATCGGCGCATGCACGGAATTGATCGATACCGCGATGTGATCGCCAACATGGAACGCGTGCTCGGAATGCGACGCCATTTGTCGGGCGTGGGCGGTGCAGGCGTGTATGCGACTCCGTGGATTGTTCCGCGGCTCCAGCGACGGGTGGAGAGCTACGAGGACATCGATGGCTTCTTCGATCGCTGGCAACATCTGCTCGGGACGCCAGTGATTGAAGGGGCCGCGCCCTTCGATGCTTCGCCAGAGAATCCGCCTGATCCGCTTTCGAGCGCGCGCGCGCCGATGCGTTCGATGTGGCGTGAAATGTTGCGACGGATGCTGGTGCTTTCCGACGGAACCGTTCCAATCTCTGAGCTCGATCTGCGTGGCGACCGCATCTTCACTCATGTCGATCGTGGACCGCTGCTGCAGGCTTGGCGCGATCTTGTCGCGCGCCGCAAGCAGATTCGCCGCGAGTTCGGCGAGGCCCATCAAGATCTCAGGACACGCATCCCATGACCACGCCGAACAACGCCAAGGCCAACGACCAAGTGCTCGCCGTCGTGATCGGTCGCGCGGGAAGCAAGGGACTTCCGCGCAAGAATGCGCTTGACATTGCTGGCGTGCCAATGATCGCGCACACGATTCGTTTCGCGCTGGCGTCGCGTTGTATCGAACGCGTGATTGTTTCGACCGATGGCGATGAGATCGCACGCATTGCGCGTTCAGAAGGCGTGGATGTTCATATGCGTCCCGAACAGTTGTCCAACGACAGTGCCACCGTCGACAGTGCAGTGCGCCATGCGGTCGACGCGAGCGCGTCGTCGGCGGGAATCATCGTGATTCTTTATGGCAATGTGCCAGTGCGTCCAGTAGACCTTGCCGATCGCGCCATCGCGCGCCTCGTTGAAACGGGCGCTGACAGCGTGCAAAGTTACTACCGAGTGGGGAAGACCCATCCGTTCTGGATGTCCCGTCTTGACGAGTCGGGAAAGGTGACGCAGTTTGTTGAGAACCGCATCTACCGCAGGCAAGAACTTCCGCCGCTCTTCATGCCCGATGGTGGCGTCATCGCCGTTCGACGCGCAAGTTTGTTCGATGTATGCGAAGGCGAGCCGCATAGATTTTTCGGTAGCGATCGGCGCGGAATTGAAACACGCGAGGGTGATGTGATCGACATCGATACCGCGTTGGACATGGCGGTTGCCGAGGCGATTCTTCTTGCACGCACGGAGGTACACGCATGAGCCAGTCGTCGATCAGGCTTGGTGGAAGAATCGTTGCAGCGGGCGCGGATCCGTTCATCATCGCCGAAATTGGCGTGAATCACGATGGAAGCATGGATCGTGCGCGCGAGCTTGTGCTGGCGGCGAAAGAGGCGGGAGCGGACGCTGCCAAGTTTCAGATGTTTGACGCGCAGATGCTGATGTCGCGTGACGCCGTGTTGGCCGCGTACCAGCGCGAGCAAGGCGCGCGCGATCCACGCGAACTATTGAAGGGGCTGCAGTTGTCACCGGGGCAACTCGGCGAACTCGCCGAGTTGTGCATCTCGATTGGCATCGCGCCGATGGTGACGGTGTTCTCGCTGCCGCTGTTTGAATTTGCGCGGACGCAGCGTTGGAGCGCGTTCAAGACCGCATCGCCCGACATCGTGAATTTGCCGCTGTTGCGCATGGCGGGCTCGATTGGAAAGCCGCTGGTTGTTTCGACGGGTGCGGCCAACCGGAGCGAGGTCGCGCAGGCGGCTCGTTGGCTTGCGCACCTCGGCGACCTTGCGTTCCTCCAGTGCACCAGCAGCTATCCAACGGCGGACGATTGCGCTGCGATCGGTGGTATGCACGAGATTCACGCGATCAGCGGGCGAGCCGTCGGTTACAGCGATCACACTGCGGCCACCGATACCGGAGCCATCGCCGTTGCCGCGGGCGCGTGCATCCTCGAAAAGCACCTGACCTACGACCGCGCGGCCAACGGCCCCGATCACGCCGCCAGCCTCGATTGCGTGCAGTTCGCCGAGTATGTGCGCCTCGCGCGCCGCGCTGGACGCATGGTGGGCACGAGCCGCAAAGAGTTGCAGGATGTGGAACGCGATGTGCGGATGGTCAGCCGCCAATCGCTGGTGGCGGCGCGCGATATCGCGGCAGGGGCGTTCATTGGCCCTGCCGATCTCGCGATTAAGCGACCGGGAACAGGCATCTGCGCGAGTCGTTTCGATGAAATCGTCGGGCGGCGTGCGACGCGAGCGATCGAGGCGGATCGCGTGCTGCATGATTCCGATGTGCTGTTGCGCGAAGGCGCTCGCGAGGTCGTTCGGTGAGGCGCATCGCAGTCGTCACGGGAACGCGGGCGGAGTGGGGGCTGCTTCGTCCAGTGTGTGAGGCGATTGGTGCAGAGCGCGCGCTTTCATTGCATGTTGTTGCTGGCGGTGCGCACATGCTCGCGCCAGCGCGGACCATCGACGAGGTTCGCGCGTTCGCGCCTGGACTCAGCGAATTTTCGATGCAGGTTGCCGGCGAGGTTGGCCGTAGCGCCGATGCGCGGGCGCTCGGACGGGGAATCGTCGCGCTGTCGGACATCTTTTCAACGCTCGCACCGGATGTCGTTGTCGTGCTCGGTGATCGCATCGAAGCGTTTGCGGCGGCGAGCGCAGCGGCGGTCGGCGGAATTCGCGTGGCGCACATTCATGGCGGCGATCGCGCGGAAGGCGTGGCTGACGAGTCGATGCGTCATGCGATCACCAAGCTTGCGCACATCCACTTTCCCGCTTCGGCCGAGAGCGCGCAACGCATCCTCGCACTCGGAGAACAGGCTGCCACTGTGCATTTCGTTGGTTCGCCTTCTATCGATGGTCTCGACGCGATCAGTCCCATCGACGACGAGCGCTACCGCGACCTTGGCTCACCAGAGTTTGTGTTTCTGATGCATCCGTGCGCGCGCGGCGACGAGATTGAGCACTCCGACGCCGCGGCGATTCTCGACGCAGCGACTGCGCGCGGTCGCGTGCTGGCGTTGTCGCCGAACAGTGACCCTGGTCGGGTGGGAATTGTCCGCGCCATTGCCGAGCGTTGCGATCGCCTGCGCATTGCCGAGCATCTTCCCCGTGCGCAATTCGTGGCGTTACTCAAGCGTCCGGAGATTCGCGCGTTGGTTGGGAATTCAAGCGCGGGCATCATCGAAGCTTCGGCGCTGGGAACGCGCGTGATCGACATCGGTCGGCGTCAGCGTGGACGCGAGCGCGCAACGGCGGTGGTCGGATGCGCCGTCGCCGAACCAACTGCACTTGACGAGGCTTTCTCGGCACTTGATTTCGTCCCCGATCATGCGACCCACCCGTATGGTGATGGCGGCGCCAGTGCGCGCATTGCCCGACAACTCGCCGAATTCGACGAGTCGCGACATCCGTTGGCAAAGCTCAACGCCTTCTGATCACCGCCGTCGGCACGGTTCCATCTGTGCAGGCAGGTCCAGATATCGCAGAGGTGATGACCGTGGAATTGCGCTGCCTTGCGCCTTCTGTGGGCGCCGCGTCAATCACGCCCACGATTTGTCCGATCAAACCCTCGGCTTTCCACCTTGCGGCAAGGATCGGAAGAGCACTTTCGCAGGAAGGAACTCGCAGGTGACCATGATGCAAGCTCAGTCATACGACGCACACATGCTGGTAGCGCATGCGGCCGTGAAACAGCTCAGTCACATTGCGACTTTGCCCGAGGTCACCCTGGGCATCATTGAGCTCGTGGAGAATCCGAACTCGAGCGCGCACGATCTGAATCAGCTGATTGGCCGGGATCCCGCCCTTTCGGCGCGCATTCTCAAGGTCGTGAACAGCGCGTTCTACGGTCTTCCACGACAAATCGGATCGATCAATCGCGCGATCTCGATGCTGGGCCTCAACGCCGTCAAGAACATTGCGATCGCCGCCAGTCTCGCCAAACTGTTTCGTGGCGGCGCGCTTTGCGACCGTTTCGATGCCAAGGAACTTTGGGATCACTCGATTGCCGTGGCAACCGCGGCGCGCTTGCTCGCCAAAGAAGCCCGCATGAGTTCGGGCGATGAAGCGTTTCTCGGTGGGCTTATGCATGACATCGGCATCATGGTTGCGCTGCAGTCCGACCGCGCCAAGTTGGTGCAGGTGTTCAGCGACATGCAGTTTGATGGCAACGGTAAACCGCTGATCGACTTTCGCATGGCGGAGCGCGCGGTTTACGGCGCCGACCACTGCCACTTCGGCGAGGCGCTGTGCGAGCAGTGGAAATTCCCGCGTTCGCTGGCACTCTCCTGTGGTCATCACCACGATCCGCTCTGTGCACCCGCTGAATCGCGGCAGATCCCCTGGCTTATCTTCGTCGCCGAGCGTCTGGCGACCGAGGGCGGTGGTTTCGCCATCGACATTCTTGACCGATCGATTCCGCGCGAAGCCCTTGAATCACTAGGAATCGGCACTCCGCAACTCGATGCGGTGCGCTCGCAACTGGCTGAAAAGCTCGCCGAGGCTCAGGCCACTCTTTCGGTGTAAACGCTCGAGCTCCTGGCGCGCGCTCTGGCAAGACGTGCCTTGCCCGCGTAGGATCGCGACATGGCCTCGTCGGTCCAAATCGATTTTTCCCGCCCGATCGCGCTCTTTCCGTTGCCGTCGGTGGTGGTCTATCCACACACCGCCGAGTGGATCGTTGCGTTTGAGCCGCGTTACCGCCAATTGGTCGAGGACTGCCTGCGTGCGCACGGCGATGGACCACTGCTCGATGCAGCACCAATCGCGATGGCGACCTACGCGGGACGCTCATGGAGCGGCGAGCGCATTGGCGAGCCGCCGCTGCGCACGGCGGTGTGCGTGGCAAAGATCGTCGACCAGCGTTCTCTCCCCGATGGACGCCATCAGCTTCTCTTGCACGGATTTAGCCGCGCGCGCATCGATGTCATTGCGGAACCCGAGGGGCGTCGGCTCTATCGGCTTGCACGACTTTCGCCGGTCGATCGCAAGAACGGTGCACCACGCTGGATGCCTGGTCTCGAGGCCGAGATCGCGACGCTCGTTTCGCGGGGAAATTTGCTTCGCATGCAGCAACTTGATCCGGTGCGTGATTGGATTCGCAGGGGAAATGTTCCCACTGAGTTCATCGTCGAACAGTTGCTCATGATGCTTTCGCGCGGTGATGATGCGCGCTACCAGCTCCTTGCCGAGCCGAGCGGCCGAACCCGTGCGCGATTCGCGCTGAGTGAGTTGACGTATCTCGCGAACCTGCTCGATCGTGCGGCGGAGCGCGCGGCTCCCGCGGGTCGCGGGATTTCAGCGAACTGAGCCTACGTTCGCCGCATCAATGGCGGCGTCCCAATCGACTAACTCCTTGGCGAACCGCTTGCGTAACGCGCTGGAATCGCCCTCGATCCGAATGTCGGTGACCGTTTCACCTTCGCTCATGTTGCGCATGACCTCAAGGCCTTCCACAACCACACCGAACACGCAGTACACGAGATTCCAACGATCCTGCTCCTTGACGGTGATGAAAATGCGGTTCGGCTTGGCGCGGCCATTCTTGTCTTCAGTGGTGTTCGATGCGCAGAGTCGGCCGCCTACATCGAACATGAGCTTGGGCGAGTATTCGTGGGGCACGGAGAAAAGCGGAATGCTGTCACCGAGTTGGCGCACCACGGGTGAGAAGTCGGTCCATGGGCGGCCGTTGAAGTAGCCACGCTCGACGAGATTGATGAAACTCATCGAGAGCCGCGGCGCTTCCTTGGTCGCGAGCCGGATGCGTACGACGCCGGAGGGCTGGTTGATCACCGCAAAAACTTCGGTCGCCACTGTGGGAACCGCCGCCGGTGTTTCTTTCGAATCGGCGCAAGCAGATCCAACCAAGGCGACGACGAAGAGGAGCAGCGCAAGCGCCACGGCGCGGAGGAGCGAATTCATGTTCAATTGCCTGTGTTACGCCGTGTTCCGCGTGAGCCGCGACTTGTGCGCGCGGGTTGCTCGGAAGCCGGTGATTCAGTCGCATCAGCGGGAGGTTGCCCAGCCGGCGCGGGTTTGGCATCTGCGCCGCCAACAGGTGTGGGCGCGGGCGGTGCGGTGGTGGGCGGTTCGGAAAGTAGGTGGTTTGGAGCGTTGGTTCCTGGTCCGTCCGCAAGCGATTCAATCCGTGCGACCAGTGATTTTCGGTCGAAGACATCGGCGCGTTCAAGCGAGTCCGTCGTGTAGAGCGCGTCGTTCAGCCTTGCGGCGGTCGCGGGCTCGAGATCACCGATCATCGCGCGCAGCCGTTGCAGCGCGTCTTTCACAACGAGTCGACGCTTGTGTTGAGCATCGATGGTGGCAATGCGCGCGTCGATTTCCGCGGTCATTGCGTCCTTGCTTCGGATCGCCAATCTCGGCAGAACGAGATCGGCGGCTTCGCAGGACTCTCGCGAAAGCGGCTCAAGACGCTGGTAGGAGGTCTCAAGCGCATCGAGCAGCGCGGTGTCGTGTTCGTCGCTGAAACTGGGGAGTGCGAGAGTCTCCTCGACCATACGCGAGAGCAAGCGCTCGTCTTCGAATAACTCGGGATGGAGCGTGCGCTGCCAGAACTCGACGAGTCGGCGCCCATCGCGCGGCTGAAGGCGGGCGCGGATGCGGGCGAGTGCGTCGAATTGAATCGTGCGTATCGCGAGCTCGCTGGCAAAGTCGGCGTCGTCGAGCGTGGCGAGTTGGATCTCGACACCGTCGGTGATTTCCACGGGCGCATAGCGCCAAAGTGTGCCTGCGGTGGTTTCGATGATCGCGCGGGAACTGTCTGCCTCGCGCAGGATCCGCGTGCGTTGGGCGAAGGCGTTCGCAAGCGCACTGGCGTATGTGCCAAGAATCGGTTCAAGCGCCGTTTGAGTTTCGGAATCGAGTTTGGTCTGCGCGAGCAGTTCCAGAAGGGTCACGCGCGTCGAAGGAAGCAGGGCGTCCTTGGGAAGCTGCTCAAGCCGCCAGGCCAACATCGACTTGGAGTAATTTGTCTTCTGCTCCGCGGAAATCGCGCCTTCCACCAGATCGAGGAGCTTTCGTTCGGCGGTGTTGGCGTTGCGTGCGGAGAGGTCGCGCAAGGCCATGAGCGCTACGAGCTCGGGTGTGGAGCGCGTGATGAACACCTCGCGCGCGGCGTCGAAGTTGAACGCGGCGGGAAGTAGCCGCAGGATTTGGCGGGCGGCCGTCTCGTTCTGCTTCTCGAGCGAAGTCGCGTAGAGCGTGTGGGCGTCGAGAAGTTGGGCGTTGGCGGCGAGCGGCGCGTCGATCGATCCCAGAAATGTGACGAAACGCGGGCGCTCCATCGGCCGCGGGATCAGCGACTTCCGAAGTGCATCCTCGGCATTCGTGCGTGCGCGATCACGACGGTCCGCAGTGGATTCTTTGGCGGCGGGAACAGCCGATGCACCTTGCGGCGTGGATGTTGAGGTGGACGGCGCGCCGCCGGTCCCAGAGGGAAGCGCGGGCGCAGGGCGTGGATTTTCCGTTGAAGCGGCCGAATCTTGTGCGTTCAGGAACGCAGGCGACGCGGTCATGGTCGCCGCAAGGGCCGCAACGAGCGCGGCGGCGGGAAGGCTTTGGATCGTGCCTCTCATCATTACAGTGTAAATCGACCGATTCACCGCTACGCTTCGGAAATGCCCAGTTTCTGGCTTCTGAAATGCGAGTCCGATGTCTACTCGATCCACGACCTTGCCCGCGATGGGCGGACGGGGTGGGATGGCGTCCGCAACTACCAGGTGCGAAACTTCATGCGTGACGCGATGAGGCCTGGGGATTTCGGCGTTTTCTATCGATCCAACGCCGAGCCGCCAGGAGCGGTGGGGGTGCTGAAGGTCGTGCGTGCTGGGGTCGCGGACCCTACGCAGTTCGACCCGAACAGCGACTACCACGACCCGAAGTCGGATCCGAAGGCGCCGACCTGGTTGATGTGCGAAGTGGAGTTCGTAGAGGCATTTCCCAAGGTTCTCCCGTTGGAGCGGATGCGCGGTGACCCCGGGCTTTCGGAAATGCTCATTCTTAAGCGCGGAAATCGGCTGTCGATCACGCCGCTGACGGAATCAGAGTTTTCTCGGATCGGCGAGCTTGGCCGGGGTCAGGCCCAACCGCGCACGCCCACCGTCATCGCATCTAAGCCGAAGCGTTAGAATGGATCGCGCTTTGAAACCCGCTCAGGCATGTGCCCAAGCAGGCCGCTCGGCGGCGGGCGGGCCCTGAACAGGAAACGCGGGCGTTGGCGAAAGCTGAAATCAAAGGAAAGAGGAATCATCATGGGTGCAGGTCCTTTAGTCATTCTGATCGGTGCATGTGGTGCACTCCTTCTTCTCGGCGTCATCGTCGCTTTGTGGGTGGTAGGGATCTACAACTCTCTTGCGCGTGGGCGCGTCGGTGTGCGCGGTGCTTGGAGCGACATTGATGTGCAGCTCAAGCGGCGCCACGACCTGATTCCGAATCTTGTGGAGACCGTCAAGGGCTACGCGAAGCACGAACGCGAGACGCTCGAAGCGGTGATCGCTGCGCGCGCGCGTGCGGTGAGCGCTGGCTCGATCAGCGAGAAAGTTGCTGCGGAAGGCGGATTGACCCAGGCGCTCGGCAGGCTCATGGCCATTGCGGAGGCGTATCCCGACTTGAAGGCCAACACCAACTTCATGCAGTTGCAGGGAGAATTGGCTACGACAGAGAACATCATCAGCAACGCGCGCGGGGGATACAACGGCGCGGCTGGCGGCTACAACCAGACGCTGGTGGTGTTTCCCGCCAACATCGTCGCGGGCATGTTCGGCTTTAAGCAGGAGCCGTTCTTTGAGCTTGATAGCCCCGCGGAGCGGGTTGCGCCGCAGGTGAAGTTCTAGCGGTGACCACGGAGTTCAGTGGCATAACGGCGGTGCTCGCGCTGCTCGGCGTGATCGCGTTCGTGATCCTCGTGATCGTGGCAGTCGCGATCAGCGCACGCAAAGAGCGGGAGCGAACGGCGGCGCTGCGTGCGCGCGCGGCGGAGCTCGGTCTGCGATTCGTCGAACTTGACGCAGGGCTTGCTACCAAAATGGCTGCATTTCCGCCGTTTTGCGTCGGTCATTCTCGACGGGGCATGAATCTCATCGAGGGGCAATTCGTCGCGGGCGGTCTTCGGATGTCGTTGATGTTTGGCGACTACCAATACAAGGTGACCACTTCAAACGGAAAGTCGACGACGACAACGACCTTCAACATGTCGTTCATATCCGTCGTTCCCGTGCTCGCCATCAACGAGGAGTTGACGGTGCGCGAGGAAGGGTTCTTCGACAAGATCGGCCAGTTCATCGGTTTCGAAGACATCGATTTCGAGTCGAGTGATTTTTCAAAACGGTTTCATGTGAAGTGTTCCGATCGGCGCTTTGCCTTCGATCTTTTCGATCCACGCATGATCGAGTACTTCCTTGCCGCGCAGCCTCCGCGCATCCACGCCCGCGATGGGCGTTTGCTGTTTGATCGCGGAGTGCAACGATGGAAAATCGAGGAATTCACGGCAAACCTAGCGTGGATGGATGGTTTTTTCGCCCGAGTGCCGCGCCATGTACGTGCGGCCAGGCTTGCGCAGTCGGACCACGCGGCCGACCCAGTCCTTCATCCAACCAGCGGAGATTTGCAGTGAACGAGGCCATCCAAGGCGGCGCGGGTGTGGCTTGTTGCGTGATTTCCGTCATGGCGGCAATTCCGCTTCTCTGGCTCATCGCGACCTACAACCGCTTTGCGCGGCTCGGTCAGTTGGTCAAGGAGTCGTGGTCTGGTGTAGATGTCGAGTTGAAGCGCCGCCATTCACTCGTGCCGAATCTCGTTGAAACGGTGAAGGGATACGCGCAGCATGAGCGCGAGGCGCTTGAGATGGTGATCACGGCGCGCGCGAAGGCCATGGATGCGGGCGACATATTGCGCGCGCGGGTCGACGGCGAGGCAGACCTTGGACGGTCGCTCGGGCGGTTGATCGCGGTTGCGGAGCGATATCCTCAGTTGAAGGCAGACCGCGGATTTCTCGAGTTGCAGCGCGAACTCTCGCTCACCGAGGATCGCATCGCCGCAAGTCGGCGCTTCTACAACGCGAATGTCCGCGAAGTCAACGCGTTGCGCATCGAGTTCCCATCGAACCTCGTCGCAGGTGTATTCGGCTTTGGTGAGGAACGCTTCTTCGAGCTCGAAGATGCGTCGGAGCGCGCTGCGCCGCAAGTGAAGATCTAGCGCTATCCTGCGAGCATGGCGAAGGAACGCATCGTGACGGCCGCTGCGCAGGAGCGCGAACGCGAGACGGATATTGATCCGCAGACGGTCGAAATTCGCCCGCGGACGCTGCGCGAGTATGTTGGGCAGCGTGACCTTGTCGAGCGGCTCTCCATCGCGCTTGACGCCGCGAAGCTTCGCAAAGATCCGATGGAACATGTGCTGCTGCACGGGCCGCCCGGGCTTGGGAAGACCACAATTGCCCATGTAATCGCGACGGAAATGGGTACGCGCGCACATGTGACCAGTGGTCCCGCGCTGACCAAGGCCGGCGACCTCGTAGGCACGCTTACGAAACTCGAGGAAGGCGATGTCCTGTTTATCGATGAGATTCACCGATTGCCCGCCGCAGTCGAGGAGTTCATCTATCCCGCGATGGAGGATCGCCGCATCGACTTCACGCTCGATAGTGGAATGCATGCGCGTGTGGTGACGATTCAGTTGAAGCCGTTCACGCTGATCGGCGCGACGACGCGTGCGGGCATGCTCACGCAGGCGTTGCGGAGTCGCTTTGGAATCACGCATCATTTGGAGTTCTACGGCCACGAGGACCTCGTGCGGATTTTGGTCCGCGCCGCGGGGATTCTCGGTGTTCGCGACATCGATGCGGAAGCGTTTGACGCAATTGCCTCACGCAGCCGAGGTACGCCGCGCATTGCGTTGCGGCTGCTGCGGCGCGTGCGCGATTTCGCGGAGGTGAGGGCTGGCGGTCGCGCCGATCGTGCCGCGGTCGATGGCGCGTTGCGACTCGAGGGCGTGGACGACCGCGGGCTGGATGAACTTGACCGCAAGTACATGCGCGCGATCGCATCGGTCTACGGCGGCGGTCCGGTCGGCCTTGAGGCGATCGCCGCGACCATTGGCGAGGATTCCGAGACGCTTGAGGATCTTTGCGAGCCGTTCCTGTTGCAGATCGGCTTCCTGGCGCGCACGCGGCAGGGTCGGCGGCTGACGAAGCTCGGAGCGGACGCGATCGGATTTGCGTTGCCGGCGGCGGGCCAGTTGTTCGAGTGACTTGCGGGCGACGCTTACGCCGTTTCAGAGACGAACCCGCGAAGCGCGGCCAGAAGTGTCGCGTCGGCGTGCGCGGCGATGGCTTCGCCGCCAGCGAGAGCATCCGCTGCGTCGAGGAGCGCGGGTAGTTCCCTTTCATCCCATGCGACGAAGACACCGGCGCGGTGCTGAAAGCGGCGGGCGGTGGCGAACTGATGATCGTTGCGCGTTTCGTGCAGCTTGGAGCTGCGGGGGACGACGATGATGGGCTTTCCGCGGAGCAGGCACTCGATAATCGTGCCTGTCCCAACATGCGCGACGACGAGGGACGCTCGGTCAAACTGCCCGCGGATCTCGGTGCCAGAAAGGACAGGCATGTTTGCGAAGCCCGCAAGATCGAGTTTGGTGGCACCAGTCTGGAAAAACAAATCCGTCCGAACGCGCGCGTGCGCCCATTCGGCCACGGCCGCCGTCATGCGGTCGAACGGAAGTTGCGATCCAACGGTGACGAAGATCAAACGACGCTTCCTGTGTAGTAAACGGCGCCAGACTTGCGCTGCGCTGGCGTGGCTGGAAGTGGCTCGCCCAACTCAGGCCATTGCGTAAGGGTCAAGGTGGCGAGGCGTGAAGCTTTTTGTCCAGACAACGACAGTTCCTCGGCGTTGGCCACGGAATCGAGCCACACAGTGCGCGCGCCCACAAAGCGTGCCAGCGAAATCGCGAAGAATCCAGGGGCCGCGCCGGTGGAAACGACGACATCCGGCCGCACGCGAACAAGGACCATCGCCACGCGCAGCGCGCTCCAGAGCAGACGCAGCCTGTCCCAACGGCTCGCGTCGGGAACGAGTTCAAAGCGGTCGGGCTTCACTTCGGAGCGCATCTCGGGCAGAACGGAGCACCAAACTCGCTCGAACGGTTCGAACGCTGGGGCGAGTCTGCGTAGTTCTGTCCAGTGTCCGCCAGACGAGCTCACGAGAAGCACGCGTTTCCTACGCGCGCTCACCGAGTGCTCCCGCCTGATGGGTTGTACGCGCCAAACGCGCCCGCGCCGCTGCGCGAACCGGCGGGAATCGACAACGAGAGTCCGAGCACAGTCTCTTCTTTAATAAGGTCGTATCTTGCATCTGCGTTGAAATCAAAGTCAGGAAATCCGCGCGTGACCGAGCCTGATACTGCGCGGAATTCGCCTGCTTCAAGGTCATACTGTGGGCTGAGGGCCAACAAATAGCGCTTGCCGATGCGATAGAGAACGCCCGCTTGAAGCAGCTCGGTAGTGGTGGGGGCGATGTAGCGGTACTCGAGATATGTGCTGACGACCGGACTGTGGCGCATTTCCACGCCGAGCGATCCGCGCGCGAGATTCTTGAAGATCCCGTCGCCACTGGTCACAAAATCGCGGTCTTCAAAGAGGTAATTCATCGTCCCGCCAAGCGTGAGCGCGTCGGAGATTTGCCAACTCGACGAACCGTAGGCGTGACTTCCCCACTGCGAAAGCTCGGGGCGGAAGGAGTAGAACGCGGGGATCGGCGACTGCGCCCATCTCAGGCTTGCGAACGGATTCAGCGGATCGACGGCCGTTGGCGTGAAGTCGGAACTTCCGTCGTTCAACACCAGGCCCATGTCGAGCTTGAGCCAGTCAACCGATTGCCACGAACCAGCACCGCCGCGCTGGGTTTGCAATGTTTGGCGCACGCCGAAATTCGCGGCAGATCCGGCGGAAGTGCCTTCGATTTCCTGGTCGTACACAGGCAGCGCACCAGCATCGTTTGAATCCCAGCCGCTCCAGAGCGTTCCGTATGGCTCGACGATGTGGCGCATGCGGCTGATGTCCAACAATCTGCTCTGCACCGTGTCGTCGACATGGACGAATCGCATCGAGCCACGCACGCCGCCACCGGCCTGCAGTCGCAGCGTTTCGACATCGGTGGTGTAGGCCGTGAGTTCGTCGCTGAGATAGCCGGTCGCCTCGCCGTTGACGAAGGGTGTCACCGTCACCCAGTCGTTCGCCAATGGGACGCTGACTTCGTGGCGGGTATCGAGTCGGCCGATGGTTCCTTCGGTGTATCCCGCAGATTCATAGGCGGAACTGATCGAATCATTGCTGCCGATTGCGCCGCCCCAAGCGCCTGTGGGAACTCCGAGCGAACCAGGCGTGCCAGAAGTCGGCTTTAGTGCCATCGCAGTCGCCGACCACTGTTGCGTCCAAGTCACGCCTTCGAACGGCTCGTCGCCGTAGCGGTGGTAGGAAAATTCTGGAAGCTTGTCGACGGTGTAACTGCGGCTCGCCAGGAGATACGAGTTCGAGATGAAGTCGTTGAGGTCGTGCTTCATCAGCAGCGAGAGCGATGTGTTGTCGCTGGTGCGGTTGAGTTCGGTACTCGTCTCGTACTCGCGACGCGTGTCGAACTCGTTTTCTCGCCATGCCGAGACAAAGGTCTCGTCGGAGATGTAAGAGAATTGCGAGCGCAGCGTGAGTGTTGGGTCGAGCGCGGTCTGCCATGCCGCGTCGATGATTCCTCGTGCGCCAGCGTCGATGGGCACGAGTTGGCCTGCACTGGTGCGGTCGTTTCCGCCGGTGTCGTAGAGCCCGTAGAGGTCGACGGCGCCCTTGCCAAACTCGCTGGAAAGGCTGAATTTTGTGCCGACGGCGCCACCACGCTCGCTAAATCCGTCGACGCGCAACTCGCTGTCGACGCCGGGTGTTGGTGCCTGTCCGAGAAGAGCCGCGAGATCCCAGGTGCTGCTGAATTCGACGCCGCGGTCTTCCTCGTATCCCATCTCGATGGAACGCATGGGGATGCGATCGACATGGCCCTCGTATCCCGGCAGCGGCAAGATGCGCACTCCGCCAGCCTCGATCCCGG
>Ga0209668_10000567_pt1 | contig 15177 bp, 18 predicted proteins | sample FrelakmetPLP11PL_FD_187150 | JGI IMG/M metagenome (GOLD analysis project Ga0209668, IMG submission 187150) | Freshwater lake sediment microbial communities from the University of Notre Dame, USA, for methane emissions studies - PLP11 PL (SPAdes)... | ecosystem: Environmental > Aquatic >... | reverse complement strand
GAATTTGAACTTTACAGATTTTTCACATGTTTTCTCTCTAGGATAAGTTCAATGAGGATTATTTCGAAGAAGAACTTTCTATCGATGAACTAATTAGAAAATACTCCTTTGTGTACGAAGACACCCGACACAAACCATGTAAATATCAGCATTGAAAAAAACACAACAACCTCACTCATTGGTCATCAACCTATAGTTGTACACACACCCCCCCTTCTTTCAGATGGAATGGGATGGTCCCTAAAGAAGCGGTTGGCTTTTGATATTACTGACCGTGACTTTGATCTTAAAAGCTGTCTCATAAAATTAAAATTTAACCATCCAAATAAAAAAAACTCTCTGTTTACGATTGAAAAAGAACCAGAGGATCCCACTAAGCCGACCCTGAAATTTTTCCTCTCCCTCATTATCCTTTCCGAAGCCATCATGCCTTGGCAAATATTATCTTTGTCGGCGCAAGACAACGTACCAGTGTTTAACCTTTTTTCAGAGCATTTTTCAAAGGTAACACAGTTTTTCAACTCTTTATTTGAAAAAGGTAAACATGTATCCCCGGTTTTAAAAAACCCCATATTCTTTTTCATCCCATGGAACCTACTCTCTCTCTTTAAACTGTTTCAGAACATGGAATTCTCACAGCACTTCAGGTCCGAAGTGGCTTCAATTTACGCCCAATCTTGGATTGGTTTATATTACGGATTTGCCCCTCATATTAGTAATGATAACATAGTCAGTTTTGTGAACTCTCTAACCCAGCAAACAATATATACCAGTGTCAAACGTTTTTATGTCAATGTTTGGTTTCCCAATACAGAAATTCAAACTTTCTTTTTTCCCCCTCATATCTGGAATACAAAAGTAAAATCTAACCTTTTCCCTAATGAGCTGGTCTATCGGGTTAGCGATTTATCCGGCACACCTCATGGTATGATTACCGATGGATACCCTTATGCAAAGTCCCCCTATTATAAATCACCTTACTTTCTAACATTCAAAACAGATCATTCAGTCCCTTCAAACTTTTTAACTTTCAATACTTTTCAAATTCCCAATTCATATGGTCGTATTTTAAGTATGTTAACATACAACGATGACATTGATAAATTTGTGTCTGTCTTTAACACTGACATATACTTGCCCTACCAAAAAAACCTTCCTTTAAACAGCGTTTTAGAATTTAGAATTTTCGATGCCAATAAACAACTTGTACAATTCAAAGACCAGAGTCAATTGTACATCTCTATTGAAATTATTACTTAATACTTTCAGATAAAAGTTCAATCATGACGGCTTATCTGGGTATGAATTTTGATTCTGAAGAAGTGGCGTTAGAACGAGTTCAAAATATATACACGGACAAAGAATTCAACGTCGAGTTACCCACCGATTCTGCATTGTTCGCCATGCCAAATATGTTCTGGACACGGGTATGCGTTCATATATTTGTTCTATTACTTTTCCCCTCATTTTTTATAGGCAAAAAAAACAAACGACTTTTTGTTTTCTTTCCTCTTTATTCTAGGTCAAAAACCCGAGTAAATTTCGATTCTACAAACTTCAGTTGGAATTCAACAAATTCAGCACAACATTCATCAGCCAGAATTCACACACCACTCTCAACAAAAACCTGTCCGAAGAACTCATATACAAAATTACAACGTATTTATCCATACAAGATATACTCCATTTGTGTATTTCAAAATTATTCCTACCTTGCTTTGTAAATTCACCCTGGTTTTTTGATAAAATGTCCGCTTACTTCACTCACCTTCTGGCCTCGGCTTATTCAGAAAGCAATAGTTTATTCATGATATGTGCCGTGTCTCCTGCTATTGTCCAAAACACATTCTATTTTTCAATAGATCACTCAAAATTACCCTATTTCAAATCCGTGTTGGGTTCAGGTCATGTATTTAGCCTTTATCATCTTAACCATGTATTGAAAATATGGCCCATACTCTTCCAACCTTACTCAACCTTTAAAAAACGTAAACGGTATTATCTTAAAAGTATAAGGAAATTTCCATTGTGTTACAACAATTGTCCATGTCTCAAATATAGACAGGCACCTTTTTTTCTGAAAAGAGAACAAACATGCGCAAATCAATCTCTTCCCTCTGCCTTCAAACAAAAATGTAAGCAACTTTTTTTGAATTCTCATTCAATTCCTCATTTCAAGTTCACGACCACGCCCGAGTCCTATTTTGAACTATATATCTCATATTAGTTCTCCCTGTTGCAGAACACATTTTTTTCTTAACCATGTGCGCGGGTGGCGAAATTATTGCTTGTCTATTGGTTCCTCCCATCATATGGGCAGGTAGAAATATTTTAAAAACACACACACCTTCTTATAAATCAACATTATTGTTTTCCTCATTATCACCCCCCCTCCTATTCCACTTTCAGCCATAGTCGCCTGTTTCACTATACCATGCTGGATTAAGGCCAAAAGTCCAATCTCAGAAACCATCACTGACATGCTCTTCGGCTACGGTAAAAATCATTTTTTCCAAAACAATTTCCTTATACCAAAAAGTCATATCGGTTTTAAACAACAACATTTTTTTCCTTCTTTTCAGTGCTCTGCCCCAAAGACGAACAAATCATACTACTGCTAGTTGAAACTAATATACCCATTGTACTGAATTTAAATCCCCGTGACAGAGAAATCTATGTCTATATCAGCTCCAACGTTGAACGATACATACTAAAACCTCTTTTTAAAAACAAATCCTTGAATAACCGAGTTATTTGTTCGAAAAGTTGTCCAGTTCAAATCGTCCGCAACGATGACGACTTTAAAATTATTTTGCACAAAGGAACACACACAGTCACTGATATGTACTTCATAATATTGAAAAATCCTAAAGTTGACTGTATTAGGTCGGTTTTACCCCAACAAGACGACGAATCAACATTTTATGGAATAAAAGATAAGAAAATAAAATCGTACAATTATCAGTGGACTAATTCTGTTCTGAAACGGAACTATTTATTATAATCCCCCCCTTTTATTGTTTTTCAGATAAGTCGGTATTTTTCAAATATGAGCAGTATAAATGTCAATACGGTACCAGCCCACGATTGTTTCAAGGAACTTTTCTTCTTTTTTAAAAAGAATACAATGCACCTCATTTTTAATTTTCATAAAAAAAATGATTTAAAACTTTCAATCTCTGTCTCTGCTCTCTTATGCCTTTAATAAAATAGAAGAAATAAAAAAAAATCCCATCAGGCCCCTCTTGACCCTGTCAACCCACCAGACTCGACGAGACCAAAAACACCTTTAATAGTAAAAGAAGAAGAGTCCGGCTGTCACTTTTCTCAACAATATATCTATAAATTAGATGACCCTTCAATCCAAACACACGGCTATATACATATCACAAACAATAAAATTATTGTTCATTTTCCTACTAAACCAGACCATACCGTCACTTTCAAAGCAATGCACCAAATTCAGTTCGTTTTTAACAAACAAGTCACATTTCATTCTGAATGGTTGCCCATCTTAACCCATCGGGATCGAACAAAATTCAAATCTATGTTCTGTCAAATCTGGTATGAATTCTCAAAACTGACCCACTATAAATATCCCCCTCTACCATCCTATGGTCCTTCCATGCATAACGAAATTATCACCAATTATGATAAACCGTCCTATTATCTGGCTTGTTCTGAAACTTTTAACACCACCTCAATAGAACTAACAACCCGACCTTTGACTAAATCAACCTCTCATGCTACACCTGTACATATACAATTTTATTTTGACCACCATTTGATTTTTTGTAGTCAAACTCAATTACAACATTTAGAGTCGGATGAACTCCATTTTGTCCTGTCATTTATCCTGCAAAAACTCATGAATTAACTTTTCTCTGTTCCAGAAAGATAGTACCAAAACACCGAAAAATGGATCGCATTCACGATTACAGTCGTTACTTACACCAATGTGAAGCTATCTCTGAACAGATCGAACAACATCTAGGTAAAACATAAAACACAAACTATACAAAAATAAAATCAATACAATAAAAAAAAACTGCATTCCGGATCTGAATATACATTTTTCATTTTTTTTAGAAACATGCGTTACATGCCGTGACCCCTTCAAACATCAACTGGCGAAACTCTACCGGGAATTTCTGGACACTCAACTCATACCGGTGTTAAACAAAAAATGTCTCGAATATGCAGAATGGTGGATTTTCAAACCCGATTCGCCTCTGGCCAAATTTATTGTGGAAAACAAATACAACCTCAATCTTTACTTCAGACCTGATGAACTCACTTCTCTGATCGAAGACATTGCAAATAAGGACAATATGTATGATCGTGGGAACTACAAGGTCATGACCTTGAATGGAGCACTCAAAAATTGCTTCAATACAGACACACTCTACCTACCTGACCTGTACAAACTTTGTACCCCTCATGTGAACACAGTAAACGATGCTAAGACTTTCCTGTTAAAAAACGATCTTATCAAAAGGGACCTATTTATACAACCTCCTCTTGACCTCATCTACTGTGATCCGTCCTCTCAGTTCTGGATCCCTCCAGAATTAATCAACCCGTACATTTGTGAAAACAGACAGTCTGTTTTCACATGGACAGATTTACATTCGAAATTTCTAAACTTTGTTTCCTCACCTGAAGACAGTTCTGTTCGCATGGACAATTCCATGTTTTATATTGCCGATGACTCCATCTTTGCCAACAAGTTCAATTTTAAACAGTTTCACAAAAACCAAATTCCTGATATTTTAAAAAAAGTTATAAGATTTCTGAGTAAATCAAATACCATTCTTACCATTTGTCCTGATTTAAAATTTTCTCACATCTGTCCCCATGATCCGGTGGTCTACTGGATAGAAGAAATGATTATGCAGCATAACCCTATGACCCCGTACGTACCATCCTATGTTTATCTGTAAAAATTATAAAAAAAATCCCTATCCCATTATTTTCAGATATGGAAATAAAATTTCTAAAGATGTACCCCTGGGCCGAACATCCCAGAAGACTCCCTAACAATCAGCTAAAAGTCTCAGCTCCAAAACAGCAACATATACCCTCCAATCAATGGGTAAAAATTGAACTAGGGTTAATTCTCACTTCTTTACCCCGACATCACATCATTAAAATTAATAATCCACAAACAAAATATAAAATTATTTCCAACTATTGGTTGCCCTCTACCTGGCACAAATTAACTCTTACTATTTTTACCGCCAAACCCTTTGATCTATATCCTGGAGAAACACTTTGTCACCTGCAACTTTTACCGCTACTTCATTTCTTCCCAGGTGTCTTATATCCCTCTACCTTACATCTATATATAAAAATCTCATAAACCAGGCATTTAAAAAATTAACTTTTTTAATTTGCAGAACTACAAATAGACTCAAAGAAAAAACAAATTCAGCACTATGGTATGTACAGCCGGTTTTTATTATAGAATTAAAAAAATACCCCCCCCTACACAAAACAATAACGCTTATTTTTTCTTTAAAGGATTAGATGAAACATGGCAAATCCAATCCTTTATCGCCGATGATGACAATGACGACGACGACGACGACGATGACAGGCATAAAAGTTCACTTTTGAATCTTTAACATAAGTTGTCCATACCGTTTTTTTCAGAACACAACTCTTTTTCATCTTTAACATAACACCAACAATGGTTGTCTGCATCGACAATATTACCGATTTTATCAATCAATGGGGTTGCGAACTTCAACTTCAATCAAATCACCAACCTTTCTTTGGCAATTCGTCACTAGGTATTTTACAGTATATCCGGTTTTTCTTCCGTAGAAAAAGAAAGTATATATTCATCTTCTCCTTATCCTTTTTACATTTTTTACAGATATGTTGTTGCAACATGTCTGGGACCATTGCAGTCATTTTCAACCTCAGATGAAACAGTATCAAAGTCTAGTCGAAAAAATTAAATTGACTCCACGAATATGGAATCCTGCTATTGACTTCACCACCTTTCTCAAACACGTCTCCTGGATCCTGGGAATACCCATTAATCTTATAAAATTTAGACGCAAACAAACCGAACACCAAGACACTTTTCAATGCAATCACACCAAACTCTGCTTTCTACCCTATTACAAATTTCAAAATCCATACATACGATTTTGCCAACAGTCAACGAACACCTTTCATCAAATCACCTTTCTGGAACATAAATCTAAATTCTACAGTATTTCCTCAACGTCCTGCCATCCTCTTCTCATCAACCAGCTACCCAATTTTAATTTTTCCTTCCAATCAGAACCAGTTACTCTTCCTGACATTGAATCTATTTTAAAACACAAACATGTTGAAAAACCCTTTTCAATCGTCCTTTATTCAACCCCTACCTATGTAAGAAGTCAACATATAACAACCATCAATAAAAATATCATAGGACATTACAACAATAGTGCTTCCAAGAATATATTACATCTTTTTCTAATACCTCACCTGCATGGATCTACTTATGATATTTATGTCCTAGAATTACCAGCCAACAACATTATGTTTAATCGAAAAAATGTATTCTCTAATACACACCTGACAGAAGGAAAATATGAATTTAAATCAAACTCCCGTCCGAATAAAGATATGCTTAATCAATCATATTGTATCTGCGAACATCCAGACACTGAACGATACCATGCACCCAACAACAACACTTTTAAACCTTTAGGTAATTTGTCATAAATTTCTATCCTTTTCTCTCCCCGCTCCACCCTGTAAAAAATTATACTATTCATATTCCATTCTTTTGTTACAGCTGCTGCATCAAATCAAAAAAATTTCCTATATGAAAATCTAGGTAAACAAATGTTTTATCACTTCAGACCATCTGACAAAATTAAACCGTTTTTTACAAAAAAAGACTCCCCTGCTATTCCCTCTCAGAATCCTGTGGTCTGTTAACTGATAGCCTGAAAACAAACTTAAAGGTTTGCAGTGAAATATCGTTTCTCAGGTACACTCAAGTTTTTTCCTGCATATTTCAAACAAAAATTATCAAATTCTTTTTTTAAAAACATATATATAAAATTCCCAACTCTTCTTCTTTTTTTACAGTTACGATACAGAAGCCCTCAATAAGTCCTACAACAATCTCAGCCCGGATATAGAATTTGAAAACGTATTCCAGGAATCACAACATAAAAAAATCAACACTGGTATACAACAATTATACATAATAGGATTATATGACTCCTTACCGGTTGAAAAACTAATGTCCATTTTCAATCAATATCTACCTGCCGCCTTGTTTCGTAAACTGAAACGCTATGTTACCAGTGAGCCAAACAAAATATACTCGACCATACATTGGCCTTCATTTAAAAGCAAACTTGACCACATAGATACAACCGAATGTAGCAAAGAACTGTGCGCTCTGCTCAAACATCATATTCCCTCTGAAAACTATGTCAAAACTTTTCACATATTTAAAAATCACTTGCCAAACAAATCTACCGAACCTAACCAAACCAATACAACTCGCATGGTTTCACACTTCCTAACCTATATCTATCAGCGCAACATTCTTGCCTCTTTGATCAAATATATATTGCTAAAGCCGCTGTTGAAAACATTTAAAACAGCTTTGCTCTTGGATCAGAAACGAGGACTGTTCTTTATAATGCATCAGCGTTTGCAAGAAATTATCTTTGAATGTGTTCTTACCTCTTTTAATGGATCAAACTATGACAACTACCTATTATGCAATAGTCTGATATTAATTCAAAGTCGGCTGCATCAAAAAATAAAAATATTCAAAAAAGGAGCCTCAATATCTTCCATTCTTTGCATAAACAAAACTAACTTTCATAATAAACAAACGTCAACACCAACGCCAAAAAAACTCCTTTACAATAAATGGACCATGAAATTATATATCAAAGATATACGAAATTTAGTTTCTTCCACGATGACCCTTGACAAAATAGGAAAACTATTTAACTTGCCGGTGTCCAAACTAGTTTTCCCATACAATCAAGCACAAACAATAGAAAAAATTAAAAATATCCATTCACTGCGCCCTACTGACAATACATTTTGGAAAGACTGTTTCTTTAATAAAACCCCTTCTTTGGAATCACGTATCAATGCTGAAACTATTTTTCATGAGAAAAAATTTAAATCTCTTTATGATTTCGGAACCTACTATCTTGTTCAAGACTGCACTCTATTGCATTCAATACTATTAACCCTATTCAACTCCTATCTCAACCAAGCCCAACCGTTGAATATATTTTTACGAAGAAACTATTCTCAATCCAGTTTAGCCTATCAACAATTCTTCATCATCGAACCTTCAAAACAAATAACAAAACTTTTAGCGCCCAAAGAAATTAACAATACATTTTACAATTACATGATAAAACAGGCTGTCACTGGAGGACTATGCACCAGTTTTGTTCATGGTAAAATTGACGAATCCGTTTCTATTAATGAACATTTCAACTATATAGAAAACCCCTTTCTTAATACCGAAACCTGGCCAAACTTTTTATATTGTGGAGAATGGTCCAAACAATTTAATGAAAAACCGAGTGGAATCTCAACCCTTGACATTCGATCTCTTTACCCTAGTGCTTCCGTCAAAAAAATACCTGTGAATACACCATTATTCTATTCAAGATTTACAGTGAATGACTATGAACATCTGTTCCATTGTCATAATTTTTATAAAACATTAAAATTGCGGAAATACTGTCACATGGTAAATAAAGAAGGAAATCACCAAACAGATCGTTTCAAACTGATCAGTAAACCTCCCCGATTTTACAATGAATTCTCTGCCTTAGCTCATTATCTCAAGTCTTTCCAATCAAATCCAAATATAGAAATATTACGATTTCAATCAGGATTCACTGCAATGGGACAACTGATTTTCAATACTTTCCCCATCGATGGGTTTTTATCCTACCGAGATCTTGCTACCGGAACTATTCATCTCAAACTCATCCAATACCATTCCGTTTATTTTCATGGCCATGTGTTAGGCTGTCCCATAGCAAATACAAACGAAGACAATGAAAAATTACAACAAACTATGGCGGTCACCCAGGAAATAAAACGACTTTGTGAACACTACCGTAACCATTTCAAAGAGTTCTTGGTCGCCAATACCACTATTGAATATGTGGAAATTTCAGAATGTCATTTCCCACAACACCGCTTGGCTACAGATGCAAATTTTCTCATGCCATTTAAAACCAACTACACTTATAACTCTTTTTTAAACAACATCTATAACGGCACCCTTACAGGAATGATTGTAGTGAAAAACCTAAAGATTAAAAAAACTAACCAAAATCCTATATTTGGATTTATTATTCAAAAAATTGAATACGGGCTCCAACAACTTTCGCCTTATACTCAGGAACAAATTACCAAATGTCATACTGCCACTCGAGTGGTGAGTGTTCACGAAAACAAACACTTTATGGTAATGAGCACTGAGTATTTTAATTTTCTACACAAAACATTCGGCTTTGAAAAAACACCCGATATTTACCATGCCCTTTTTTTCCAATTAGATGACTATCTGAGAACAAGTATAGAAAGTAAATTACTTCTTCGACAAAATCTTAAAACTCTTATAAAACACGAACAAAACCCTGACAAAAAACAAAATTATGAAGTTCAAGCAGAATTGATCAAACTAATGCTCAACTCTTGCTACGGCTACACCCTTTGTAACATTTCTTCCCAAAAATTCAAACAATATGAAAACCGTCGTAAAAAACCATCTCAGAACAATAAAATTAAATCATGTTTTGAAATGGAAAAAAACATTTTTCTAGTTCAAATTGAAAAAGAATACGACGAGTCATTTCCCACCCTTTTAGGTCATGTAGGATGTTATATTTTATTCAACAGTAAAATTATCCTTTTACGACGACTGTACTTCCTGCTTAGATTCTTAAACCCAAAACTAGCCCAACTGTTGTACATGGACACAGACAGTGCTCATTTCTTGTTAAAAAATAGACAACTTGAAGATAATGTTAGTCCTTTTTTGAGACCCCTCTTCAAAAGTCAAATGAATAAACATTTTGAATGTGGTACAAAAATGTCTGGCATTTGGGTAGAAGAAGGTTTCTACGAATGCGGAGAATATCTCGCTGAAAAATGCTACAGACTCTACAACAAAAATAATGCTCAATATTTAACGCATATGAAAGGGCTCAATACCTCTTTTCAAAAAGAATATCATGAATGTAATATTGATCCTAAAAAAACTCCTTTTCTTGCCTACAATATATTTTTTAAATCCCCTGACTTCTTAATTTTTAAATCACATATGAGTAAAAATATCTTTTCCAATTATGTTCCCAATAAGCGATATTTTATTTCTGCTACAGGTAGTCTACCATTAAAATTGTAAAAAAAACCCCATGCCAATATTTTCAGATATAAAAAATGGCCTTTTTGGCTCTGGACAGAATTCAAAACAACACCCATTTACCCGAGGTTCAACGATTCACCCAAAAATACTACCTAAAAAGAACCATGCTCCGTGGAAAATATAATGCTTTAGCCTATGGCCATAACAAAATAACCAGGGCAAAAGTTCTCGTCAAGTCTATCTACACACCAGAACCGTGCAAACTTACAGAAGCAGCTATTCTTAAAAAATTGCTACATGTACCAGGCATAATTACCTATTTAGACCATTATGCCATAAAATGTAATATCTACTTTCTTGTCACAGAATATTTTGGACACATGGATCTTCAATTTTTCTTGTCTACGAACGGTGCTGTTTCAGAAAAAATTGGACATACAATCTTCAAACAACTTGCTGCTACCGTTCAAGAATGCTTTAAAAAAAATATTTTGCATCGAAAACTTACCCTTAACAACATACTTATTGATGTCAGAACAAATCAAGTCAAAATTACCAATTTTAACCCAGCCTCTCAATTTGACGACGCTGACCAAGAATTTACAGCTCCCCTGGTCGATGAAATTGCTCCACCCGAATACTTAGAAACAAAAAAATACACCGCTGACGGACTTTACACTTGGAGTTTAGGACTAATTTTGTATAAATTACTATTCAACAAAAAACCATTCAATTCCTCTGATGATGTGATTAATACACCATTAACCATTCCTACCTGTAACCAGTCGTCTTTATCTCTTAATGTAGTCAATTTCTTAAACTGGGTGTTATCAAAATACGATCGAATCACTCTTCAACAGCTAGCCCATCACCCCTGGGTCACAAAAACATGGATTTAACCCACCCCTTTGTGTATGTTTTTTCCTTTTACAGAAAATAAAACAACAACAACAATGGCTTCCTCAATGGATGTAGACAACGAAATTCAAGCTAAACCGTTCAAAAGATCGGATAAAGCAACCCAAAACATTGATGACCCAATTGACTGTGAACCCTTTCAACCTACAACCCCTACACCATCCCCACCACCAACACCTACTGGCGCTCCTTCTCCTCCCCCTTCACCTCCTTCACCACCAGGACACGCAGGACCAGCACCGCCTGCTCCTCTGTGGAATCAAGAAGACTTTCTCTGTACCATCACTCGAATTCACAATCATCTTTCAACCATCGAAAAAATTGTAATTGGACCCCACTTTCTTTTTATCGATGGGATTCAAAATCTAGACCGTCGCACTACTACACTTTGGCGAGATCGAGTGCATCAACTTTTATTCGAAGCAAAAATTCCGCTGTACTGGATTCTTCGCTTTGTTCCCGAGTACGACGAAGAAAACCACGATAATACACGGAATGAAGATGAAGTAGATTACCCTTATCCAAGATATCCTCATCGTGTACGTCTGTATCTTATCAGCCATCATGTCAAAAACAGAGTGTACAATATGTTAAAGTCGTACTTAAAAAATGAATATAATAACCTTGTGCACATGGACTAACATCTACTTTCCTTCTTTCAGATAAAAAAATACCATGGCAAACCAAATCGAAAGTTGTTCTTCACTCATCAAAATGAAACCGGTACAAGAAGAACAACCCAAAGAAACCCAAATGGAAACCAACAAAAACGACGAAGACGTGAACAACATCCCTTCTCAACATTTTCAACACATTCAAAACAAACTGTTGATAACACGAATAGAACGTCGTATGTTTAAAATTGAACAATGCTATTTTAATCCTCAAACACTGTCAATCGCAGGATATGACCAACTCAGAAGTATACCTGGTCAACATTGGAAATGTCGACTTTATACCTTGTTCAATGATGTTAATTTACCCCACTATTGGGTGATAGACCTTTGGAGAAGTCCATCTCACCAACCCAACGCAAAAATTCCAGTTATTGTATACGTACAACTTATAACATTTCAAGTGAAAATGTTTGTCAACAGTATCCTTACTGAATTTTTTTCCAATCAAAATTCCCCCATAAATATTATGGATTAATTATTTTCAGATAAAAACATTAACCCGAAAAAATAAGAAACAATGCATCTGATGGTATCCATACCTCCTCTGATTGTTCGACCAAGACCTAGAGACGAAGACGAATGTGGCGGCTTCTATCCTGTGATTCGCATCAAAACTATAAAATTACCTACATCATCTTTATTTAAAATAAGTCATGAACGATTCGAATTAGATCTTGACCATCCAATAACAATTGCAAAAAACTCTTCACAAAAGATTGAATTTCCAGTTTTATTCATTACACACCTTCCGGCACTATGTATAGTCACAGCTAATTCTATTCTCTACCGATATGATCTATTTTATAATGTGACTATCATGCCAACCAATGACAGTTACCCATATATCACACTTTTTAACTATACTACCCAACCCATAACAGTCAACAGCCTGTCGGTTTCCGCTCAAATAGTTCTAGCAAAAAACCCCACTCTGTACCAATCCGAGTCAGAAAAAACTTAATTTAGTATAATGTTTTCAGATAAAAAGAATTCCTTTTAAAAACAATGGAATCCACGGTACACTGCACAAAATGTAACTACAAAACTACAGAACCTATGAACCTTTACAAACATCAAATTTCAGTTCATGGATACCAATGCAAAGAATGTGATTTTACGACTATTTTCAAAAGAGATCTTCAACGCCACATCCACTTCATTCATCAAGAAAAATCACTCATCTGTACCCAATGTCACTACGAAGCGGAAACCATTGATTCACTTTATTTACATTTCACACAACATCATTCGTCAATTTTATATCAATGTACCCATTGTCAATATCATACAAAATGGAGAACTAACCTTTGCAAACATGTAAAAAAAACTCATCCCAAACAATAATTAAGAAATTTTTCCTGTTTCAGAATGAACTGCGAACAGCTTATCAAATCGTGGAATAATTCCAAAACTGAAAAAAAATGTTCGTGCTGCGTCATCAAAGCCCCTATGACTATATCCCTTTTACCCAACACAATCAATGAAATTAAGATACCATTCAAAGGTAAAACACCGTGCACCGTCTTACAAGTGAAACAACATATGACTGACAAACCATGGAAAATCATTGGCGAATACCTCTACTTCAACCAAAGCAGCTCTTCAATCACTATTCCAATCATGAGCTCTCAAAAAACGGTGTTGTTAAAAAATGAAGCTATATGTCATGTTCAACTGATGGCACCCTTTGGTCCCCTTCAAACAGTAACAAGTAAGTTCCTATTATATATTAGAAAAAGTAATAAATAACAAACGAAAAAAACCTTCTTACTACCAATGATTTTTTTTAGAACAAGAAGACATATTCTTTTCGGATGATGATGATGAAATGTCGACAACACAACCTAATACAAATAAAAAGCCAGGTAATTTTTAAAAATAAATATATTTACATATTTTTGTAGAAAATACTTTTAATAAAAATATAACAATATAATAATTTGTTTTATATTCTTACAGAATCCAAAATCGCAAACGATGATGACATTCGTCAACAACTAAAACAAGACTTGTATAAACTGGAAGAACGTGAACGCAAAGTTATCTACAAAGAACGAAGCATGGCTAAAAGAGAACACTTTTTAGCAATCAGGGAAAAAAACTGTTTCAAAAGAGAAAACAGTATACATAAACGGGAACTTGATGTTACAACCAGAGAAATCAATGTAACAACAAAAGAAACAAACATAACAACAGAAATAATGAAACTAACCAAACAAAAAATGTTATTATCAACTTGTAATTGTAAACAAAACACATCATAAAAAACACTTTTTTTACAGATACATTTTTAAAAAATTCTAAAAATGACCGAAGTTGAGCAACCGCTAACAACCCCAACAAAACCGGAACACAAGAGCAAATCACAAAAAAAAAACATGACTACAATTGAAAAACCACTACCAAACTCTACCAATCCAAAACAAGATAGCACCAACGAAACATCTGACGAGAAGAAAATAATATTCAAGAAGTCTTTTTATTGGTGTGATCTACTGCTATTTATTTTACTACTTATTATAACTATACCATTTCTATTCTGGCCCTATTTAATGACAATTGTTATCAAGATAGAATATGTAAACCTATCCTACCCAAATTCAAACCAACTCTTTGATCAACACCTATTTCACTAATAATAATAATATATTCATTTTTTTAGACCCGAACAAAATGCTCATCACTTTATGCCAGTATCTAACACAAACAAGAACTTTCATCCACTACAACATTATTATCTCCTACTATAACGGTAAAATTTTAAATTACTTTAATACCAAATTATTACTCCTATATCTAATACAAAACAATCAATATTCATATTTTTTGTATAAAAAAATATATGATACTTGTATACATTACTATAACCAAATCTATATTTTTGGAAATTAAAAACATAAATAGGGGAAATCATACTAAACCAAATTGTATTTTGAACCTGATAATTTTTATTTTTCGGTCACTGAAAAAAAAAATTGTTGTCCCCTATAGTGGGAAAGTGGGTGTTTTTTTGACCCCGACCCGTATATATAAGGGTGGGCCCAGCTAGCCTGCTAATAGTAATTTTTTAGCAAAGTAAAATTACTTTTGCTAAAAAATCCTATTTAACAGGCTAGCTGGGCCCCTACCTTATATATACGGGTCGACCTTTTTATTTCCCTATATTATACTACTTATATGTACCTGAATTATTCTCGCTGA
>Ga0209668_10000566_pt1 | contig 15187 bp, 11 predicted proteins | sample FrelakmetPLP11PL_FD_187150 | JGI IMG/M metagenome (GOLD analysis project Ga0209668, IMG submission 187150) | Freshwater lake sediment microbial communities from the University of Notre Dame, USA, for methane emissions studies - PLP11 PL (SPAdes)... | ecosystem: Environmental > Aquatic >... | reverse complement strand
CGATAATTCCTGAAGAACCTAATATTGTTTGCATTATAAATCAGTATTGATAAATATGATCATTTTTTTAACGCTGCCTTTTTCTCCGCCAGTTTCTTTAAAACTTCCTCCTGTACCGATTTACTCAGGGCCATGTACTTGAAGAAGTCCATGGAGAAGCTTGCCCGGCCGCTCGAAATATTCCTCAACTGGGTGGCGTAGCCAAACATTTCTACTAAAGGTACGAATGCCAGCACTTTCTGCGAACCCTTGCGATGACGGCGCATGGATTCAACCTTTCCCCGGCGTTTATTAAGGTTACCGACGATATCGCCAATATAATCATCCGGTGTGTTGATCTCGACTTTCATGATTGGTTCGAGCAGGATTGGATGAGCTTTCATGAAACCCTCCTTGAAACAGATAGAGGCACAGGTCTGGAAAGCCATATCGGAAGAATCGACCGGGTGGAATTTGCCGTCATGGAGAACTACCTTTACATCGACTACCGGGAAACCTGAAAGGACGCCCTGGGCAATGGTTTTCTGGATGCCTTTGTTTACCGAGGGGATATATTCCAAAGGAATAGCGCCTCCCTTGATACGGTCGACAAACTCATAGCCATTGCCTTCATTAGGCTCGAGCCGCATGTGGGTTTCGGCAAACTGGCCCTTGCCGCCGGTCTGCTTTGAGTGCCGGTGGGATACTTCTATTTCCGATGTAATGGTTTCACGGTAGGCTACTGAAGGTTCGCTGATCTCCACTTCGACACCGAATTCATGCTTCAGCCGGTCGATGATGATCTCGAGATGAAGTTCGCCCATCCCGGCGATGACGGTTTCTTCCGTTTCTTCATCGTAACGGATATTGAAGGAAGGATCTTCATTGGAGAGCTTATGCAGGGCCTCTCCAAGCTTGCTCTGATCTTTACGTGATTCCGGAAGGATTTTCATTTCGATGACGGTCATAGGCACCGTAATCGATTCCAGGTGCAAAGGATGGTTGGGATCGCACAAGGTATCGCCGGTTTTCGTCAATTTCAGACCGATCAGGGCTACGATATCACCTGGGCCGGCTTCACTCACTTCTTCGCGGTCCTTTGCGTGTATCTTCATGATACGTCCGATCCGTTCAGGTTTATCTTTCGTTGAATTGAGCACCTGCATCCCGCTTTTCAATAAGCCGGAATACACACGGATAAAGGTCTGTTGCCCGACAAAAGGATCATTGATCAATTTAAAAGCTAAAGCTGAAAAAGGGTCACGGACGGAAGGATGGCGCGCATGGGATTTTTCAGGATTGTCGACGTCGGTGCCCACTGTAGCTCCAATATCAAGAGGGGAGGGGAGATAATCGATAACCGCATCGAGCAGGAGTTGTACGCCCTTGTTTTTGTAAGCTGCACCGCAGAATACCGGTGTGATGTTCAGCCGGAGGGTGGCCTCACGGGCGGCACTTTTAAGCAATTCGTTGCCTACTTCTTTATCTTCAAGGAAAAGTTCCGCTACCTCATCGTTAAAATCGGAAAGCTTTTCAACCAGCAATGCACGTGCTTCTGCAACTTTGATCTTAAATTGGTCCGGCACTGCCAGTTCTTCCCTGGTATTATCTTTAAACAGGTAAGTTTTTTCTTCTATAATGTCTATGATTCCTGTAAAATCATCTTCTACCCCTATCGGGATCTGGAAAGCGACGGCGTTTGCATCCAGGACCTGGTTCATCTGGCTGACCACATCATAAAAATCAGCACCGGTACGATCCATTTTATTGACAAAGGCGATACGCGGCACTTTGTAGCGATCGGCCTGGTTCCAGACCGTTTCGCTTTGCGGTTCAACGCCGCCAACAGCACAAAACAGGGCGATCATACCATCGATCACGCGAAGGGAGCGCTCGACTTCAACGGTGAAATCAACATGCCCGGGGGTGTCGATAAGGTTGATATGGGCGTCTTTCCATTCGCAGGAGATGGCGGCGGAAGCGATTGTAATTCCACGTTCCTGCTCCTGTTTCATGAAATCCATGGTGGCCTGCCCGTCATGGACCTCACCCATTTTGCGGGTGACACCGGTGTAGAATAAAATTCTTTCGGTAACTGTGGTCTTCCCGGCATCAATATGCGCCGCGATACCAATATTTCGTAGTTTGTGTAAAGGCAAAATCGTTAAATTGTTAAACTATTAAACTGTTCTATTGTTCCAACTGACGACTAACGACTGCTAACTGCTGACTGCTGACTGCTGACTGCTGACTGCTGACTGCTGACTGCTGACTTAATCCGTCAGGATTTTAAAAAGGGCTGCAAAGGTAGTGAATATCAGCTTACAAAAAACAATAGCTTGCAAAAGCATAACGATTTGTTGATTTAATCACCATGGCATTATGGGCACTAAGAACCAATAAAATTTTAGTAGTTTAGAAAATTCTTCTGTAACAAACAGAATCATTCGCTCTCAGGTATTTTCATAATGAAAGTTTATAAAAAATCTTTTATTTCAGAATTGACTCAGGTGTCACCACTTTTTATAATTTTACGCGTGGGAAAAGGCGATCTCAAAATTATGACTCTTTAAAGATCTTGACTATTAATAATATAAGAGACTTCCCCCTTTTTCATAATAAATAAGTTAAGTATTACATGTTCTTCCCGGTTTTTATAATTCAAAATTATCTGCCATGTTAAAAAATGTACTAATTGTACTGCTGATTTCGCTTTTAGTTCCATTCCAAATGCTGGCTGAATGGATTCCGCTCAATAAAAACAAAACACCGGATACACCTCCGAAAGTTACATTGCTCAGGGATGATAATAACAGCACCGTTATTAAAATTGAAATATCCGGATTCGATCTGAAGGAATTCATTTCGGAAGGCAAAGCATTTCAGTCTGTTGATTTGCAGTCGGAAGCAATCTCTGCAGACCCGGGCCGTCCTGAGCTGCCATATATAGCTAAAATATTTGCAATACCTGACCAGGCCGGAATCTCAGTTGAAGTACTGGAAACAGGTGAGGTTCAGACATTCACGGATATTTACTTACCCCCGGCCCGGGCAAGCTGGCTGGAAGGAGAACCGGAACCTCCTTATACGGAAAACAGGGATGCCTATCGATCTGATGAGATATACCCGAAAGAATTAGCTTCACTCGAACCGCCTTCGGTATTTCGTGATTTTCGCATTGCCCGCTTATCTGTTTTCCCGGTTCGTTATGTTGCCGGTAAAAAGGAATTACAGGTAATCTCCTCAATTACTGTCCGCATAAATTACGGGCAGGGAAAGGTCGTAAATCCCAAAACCACACCTAAAAAAGCCATTTCACCTTCATTCGCTAAACTATATCGGAGTTTCATTTTTAATTACCAGGATGTGTTGAATGATCAATATGGTGGCAGGGAAGAGGGACGTGAAGTGCTTTTATGCATTATGCCGGATATATTTGTTGCAAGCTTCCAGGTTTATGCCGATTGGAAGCGTCAAAGCGGCTACGATGTGCACGTTGCCAAATTCAGCGACTTTGGGGGGAACCTCAGTAATCCCGATATCATCAAGGAATTTATCGCTGATGCCTACCATACCTGGGAGTATCCGCCGACTTATGTATTAATAGTAGGCGACGACGGCGTCTTTCCTAAAAAAATCGTAAGTTATCCTGACTATTCATTTCCAAATGAAGATTTTTTTGTGGAGATAGACGGCAATGATTATTTCCCGGAAATGATGATAGGACGTTTTACCAACGAAGGTGATTACCGCATGCAGGTGATGATCAATAAATTTTTAATGTACGAAAAAAATCCTAGTACGGCCAATACAGCCTGGTTTAAGAAAGGAACCGTTTGTTCAAATAATTCATATGAATCACAAACCCAAACCAAACGGTTCGCAGCCAATGAAATGATGCAGTTTGGCGGTTTTACATCCGTGGATACACTGATGAGTGATGGTGATTACTGGGGAGGGAACTGCACGGTGGATTTAAATGATGTAATCATTGCAATCAATGAGGGGAGAAGCTATTTAAATTATCGCGGTGAAGGCTGGACCAGTGGATGGCAGGCCAGTTGCTACAGTTTTCAAACGCCGGATGTTTCCGGCTTGAACAATGGTGAAAGATTCACTTTTGTAACCAGTATAGGCTGTGGTGTTGCCATGTTTGACGCCTGGGGAGGAAATTGTTTTGGTGAAGAATGGGTTGAACTGGGTTCGTTAACAGCCCCGAGAGGCGGTGTGGCTTTCGTCGGGCCTACATCCAACACCCATACGACATATAACAACAAAATAGATCTGGGTATCTATGTCGGGATGTTCGAAGAAGGGATGGACACCCCCGGGGAAGCACTGCTGAGAGGAAAACTGTACATGTATCATGTATTCGGAAATGAATATTATGTAGAATATCATTATAAGATTTATTGCATTTTAGGCGATCCCAGCATACATATCTGGAAAGATGTTCCTTTAGCTGTGAATGCAACTTATCCGGCTTCTATCATGGTCGGACCCGAGCAGGTGGAATTCAATGTTTACTTCGCTTCATCCGGGCAGCCGGTTGCTAATGCACAAGTTTGTTTAGCCGGAGATGAAATTTTTTCTACCGGTTTTACCGGTCCGGATGGCAAAGTAATTCTTGAAATTACCCCGACACTGGAGGATACGCTGATCGTAACCGTCCGAGGGGGGAATGTGATCCCTTATCAGGGAATTATCGCGGTAGTGCAACCTGCTGAGCTGGTTAAACCAGAGGGGAATCCATTAATTGTGGATCTGGATGGGAATATAGACGGACTGGTAAATCCCAATGAAAATTGTAATATTACGTTTACCCTTAAAAATTGGGGAAACCTGGATGCAAGTAATGTTATGGCCACTCTTATGTCATCCGATCCTGGTTATCTGCAGATAATCTCGGTTGATCCGGTCAATTATGGTAACCTGGCTCCCGGCGCCACATTCACAGGGAATCCTTTCCAGTTTTACGTTAGGCCTGATTGTCCGGTAGGCCAGGTAATTCCGTTGCAATTACATATTATCAGCAGCACCAATGCATGGGATTATAATTGTAATGTGGAAATAAAGGGATGCCAGTTGGTGATAAAGGATTATATTATAAACGATGCTGGTGCTACAAATGCAAATTATAGGATGGACCCGGGGGAGACCGTGAAGTTATTTATTTCAGTTATCAATAATGGTGAGGATATTGCTCCTGTCGTAATGGGGATTTTATCAAGCAATGACCCATTTATTTCTATTGGAGATTCCACCGGTTCATATGGAACCGTGGAAATCGACAGTACTGCAATAAATACTGGAAATTTTTTTGTGGTTAGTGTTAGCTCATCCTGCCCGCCTGAACATTTGGCTGAATATTCATTAAAACTTTACACGCAGAATGGAAATTATCCATACCTGGTAAATCTTACGCTTAATATCCCGGTCTCTTTACTCACCCCACAAGATTATACCGGACCTGACGCTTATGGCTATTATGCTTATTCCAGCGATGATTCTTTTGATCAGGCGCCGGATTATGAATGGTTTGAGATAGATTGGCTTGGTAATCAATTAAATGTGCAAGGTCTGAGTGATTATACAGAGACTGTCAGCCTGCCGTTTAGTTTTAAATATTACGGAAATAATTATATTCAGCTTCGGATCAGTACGGATGGCTGGATAGCATTTGGCAGTGGTACACAGACAGCTCCCGTAAACCGGCCCCTCCCATACTTTGATAATATAAATTGCATGGTAGCGGGTTTCTGGGATGATTTATATGATCCCGAAACATTAGAAGGTAAGATTTTTTATTATTATGATAATATACACCACCGTTATGTAGTTGAATGGGATAGCATTGCGCATAACAATTTAGGTACTGAACCGAAATTTGAAGTTTTCCAGGCAATCTTGTTAGATCCTGCCTATTATCCCACTGAGACGGGAGATGGCGAAATCATTATACAGTATAAAAATGTCAAAACACCGGAAAATATTACAGTCGGCATAGAAAACGCTACACAGATAATTGGTTTGCAATATGTTTATAATGCAGATTATGATGCAACAGCGACCGAATTAAGAAATGGTTTAGCAATTAAATTTACTACCGAACCTCCTTTTGTTTCAATAATAACATCTGTTGAGAATGACCAGGACGGGGGTATAAAACCTGCTCGCAATGGTATTGTATTAGAGCAAAATCAACCCAATCCTTTTATTTCCCACACGTGGATAAACTATTCATTACCTGAAAAAAGCAACGTATCACTTAATATTTTTAATGTTAACGGGGAGCTGGTTCGAATGCTTCAGAACGGACAGCAGCCGGCAGGAAAACATTCAGTAAGATGGAACGGGATGAATGATACGGGAAATCCTGTGAGTCCGGGCATATACTTCTATCGCCTCCAGACCGAAGGTTTTTCAGAAACCAGGAAAATGTTCATTTTAAGGTAATCTTAAGCAGGACGATGTATAGTTTTTACATTTTACTGGTCATCATAATCATTGCCGTCATCGCGGGTATTATTGAGTATTTTCGTCATCAGCATCGGATTCATTCAATTCCAGTCAGGATTCACATTAATGGCACCAGGGGTAAGTCAAGCGTTACCCGTTTAATCGGTGCCGGTCTGAGGGCAGGTGGGATTTCAAACATTACAAAAGTTACCGGTACATTTCCGCGTTTGATCATTGAAGACGGCACCGAAACTTACATACATCGAAAAGCGGCTGCCAATATCCTGGAACAATTATCCATAGTGAAATATGCCGCTTCACGGAATGTAAAGGCCCTGGTAATGGAATGTATGGCTTTACAGCCGCAGTATCAAACAATTACTGAGCATCAAATGATGCATTCCAATATCGGTGTAATGACTAATATCAGGTTGGACCATACAGATGTAATGGGACATACCCTGCCTGAAATCGCTGAAACCCTGGGCCGCACCATTCCTAAAAATGAGCACCTTTTTACCTCTGAAAATGTAATACCGCAGATGGTGAAACAAATGGCTGACAGGCGAAATACTGAAACACATTTTATTGATCCGCAATCCGTATCCCTGTCAGAAATGAAAGGATTCAGGTATATTGAGCATCGTGAAAATGTATCTTTAGCCCTGGCGGTTTGTCAGCATCTGGGAATTGATCGTGAAACGGCCTTGAAGGGCATGTACCAGGCTATACCGGATGCAGGTGCTTTAATGGCTCACAGGGTCGATGCATTTCAAAAGCAAATGGTTTTTTACAATGCATTCGCTGCCAACGATCCTGATTCCACTTTTCTGGTCTGGAAGAAAATCAGGGATGAAATCGGTTTTGAAGGCTTGCGGATCGTACTTTTAAACACAAGGCAAGACCGGTTATACCGGGCCGATCAGCTGGCAGAAATGACGGCCACGAAAATCAACGAGGAAACAGACTGTTTGATACTGATCGGTCAATCAACTGATTTAGTGGAAAATATGGCCATTGGTTACGGCATATCAAGGAAGAAGATATTGAATTTAGGCTATACCACGCCTGAGAAGGTGTTTGAACAGGTTTTATCCTTAACGGATAAACTATCCACTATTGTTGCAATTGGCAATATGGGAGGCATGGGTGCCCAAACGGCTGAGTTTTTTGAACAGAGAAGTCATTAAAATTATGATCGAACTTGCAATTACGCTTGGCTTGATTTTAAGTTTGCTTTCCTATGAAGTTTTTGGATTAGCTGCCGGAGGTATCGTTGTACCGGGTTATATAGCGCTGCAGCTGTCGCACCCTGACCGGCTTGCCGGGATTGTGGGTGTAAGTCTGCTCACATATTTGATTATTAAAGTTTTAGGGAATTATACTTTTCTTTACGGCCGGCGTCAAATGGTTCTAAGTTTGTTGATAGGATGTTTGCTGGCTAATTTTTCCCGGTATTTCCTGACTATAAACCTTGCAAGTACAACGCTGGAACTCCAGGCGGTCGGCTGGGTGATCCCCGGATTGATCGCTCATTGGTTTGCCAAGCAGGGAGTTTTTAAAACCATCAGCGTATTATTTGTATCTTCTGTCCTGGTTCGATTGATCCTGATATTGTTGTTCATGGGTGCTTTGTTACCTAAATAAAAGAGGAAAATTCAATGTATAAATTCAGGGCAAAATCAAACATAGTTTTAGGTCTTTTATCCTTATTATCGCTAATGGCCTTAATTGCGGTAGAGAATGGCAAGATGGATGTCAAGCAGGATTGGTACAACGAGAAGCTGGAAGCTGCAAAGCTTTCCCAAACCGCAGCCAATAACCTGAAAAGCTACCGCCTGGAAAAAGGTGTTTTCATTGATGAAATTAACGACCCAAACCAAACTGCACTGATCGGCCAGGAATATTCACTTATTACTACCGATCAGGGTTTAATTGAGTCAAAATTGTCAGCGACAAATCCCAATTTCGCGGCAGTGATGGTACAATTATTAAAAGATGCAGGATTAAATGATAATGATATTGTTGCTGTAGCTTTTTCCGGTTCTTTTCCCGGAATAAATATTTCCGTTATGGCTGCGCTGGAAACATTGAAATTAAGGCCGATAGTGATCACTTCTGTGGGATCTTCAAATTTTGGCGCAAATGATCCCTTTTTTACCTGGCTTGATATGGAAAGCATTTTATACCAGTCAAACATTTTTCATTACAAATCAGTTGCTGCTTCTATTGGCGGAGGCAATGATTTAGGTCGCGGATTAAGCCCGGAGGGACGGGATTTGATTGTAAAGGCCATAGAAAGGAATAATGTTGAATTCATTGATGAAAAATATCTTGAAAATAGTATCGCCAGGAGGGTGGACATTTATGAAAAATTGAGCCAGGGAAAACCAATTAAAGCATTTATAAATGTCGGAGGCGGAATTGCCAGCCTTGGAAATACTATTAATGGCCAGCTGATCACCTCCGGGCTGACTGAACATTTACCCATGAGTAACTTTCCGCTTCACGGCGTGATCATTCAAATGGCGAAGAAAGGAATCCCGATAATTCATATTCTGAACATTGATAATTTGCTGACTAAGTATGGACTGCCTTTTAACCCGGTTCCATTGCCTGACCCGGGAGAAGGTGGCATTTTTATACAAGAGAAATATAATGTTATAATAACAGCCATCGCCACATTCGTTTTGGTTACTGTGATTGTTTTTATTTATTTAAGTGAGCGGAAGCACCATCATCTCGGGACAGACACGGTTCCCCGGACCGGTTTTCACAGCACCGATAAAAATGAACGGGATGACATGCCGGATCTGTAATTTTTTCCACTAAATAGCTCTGAAAATATAATTATATCCTAAACAAAATAATATGAAAATGAAAAAAATCCAATTAGTTTTATTGCCTTTGATATTGTTTTATACCGGAATAATGGCTCAGTCCACTGTAAAGCCTATCCACCTGAAACCAACTAACTTTCAAAAAAAACTGCCAATCATTATTTCAGGCAAAACCCTTAATTATTATTCCTTAAGTGCATCCGATCCTTCGGTTATCAGTGTCCGGGGCCCTGGAGTGCTGAAGGTAAATACACGGGGACAGTTTAAATCCGGAGATGGTGATTTGCTAAAATATGCGATATCATACACTGTTGATGGCGGTGCGCAGAAAAGTGTACCGGTAAATTCGGTCGCACGTTCTAAAGAAGCTACATACACGGATGGGACTTTAGGTGTGCCAGGCCAGCTGAAATCTTTTGAAATTGAGCTTTTAAGAGGCGATCATACTATTGAATTCAAATTAAAGGAAAACCTGGTCAATGTTGCAGCCAGGTATGTTTTTACTCCTGCTAAAGTCAAAAAACAGGATTGGCTTGCATTTTCCCCGATTCAACCTTCGGAACCTGTCGATATAATTTCCAGGGAAATAACGACGGCCTATTATCGTTTTTCCATGGAAAAACCTTTGAAGATTGAAATCATCGGGCCAACAGAATTGCGCGTATTAACCCGAACAGAAAATCAATATCAGATGAAGGGGAGAATTAATTACAGGGTCCAGGTAAAGGAAAATGGCATCATTTTGAATACCTTCCAGTTAAACAGCAAAATATCAGAAATCGCTGTATATAAAGACGTTAAAGAACTGGTACCCGGAACCGCCTGTGAATTTGTTATTTATGTTCCTAAAGGAAAACATATTTATGAAATTTCACCTTTAGATAAAGATAAAAGTACTTTATTAGGACGCATGTTAATTCCTAAAAAAGATGTAGTACTGGAAAAATAAATTGACAGGATCTCCCGGTTTCAATGAGTAAATAAAAATTAAACACGTGAAATTCATCAAGTTAAATTATTATTTCGTTCCCTGTAATATTTACTTTCTTCTTTTGGTTTTTTTATTTTCCCTATCAGGCAGCGATGCCCTGGCTCAAAAAAAGAGCACAAAAAAGAAAACTATACAGTTTGAAGCAGATTTACAATTTGCGACGATCTATGATGATAATATCTTGAAATATTCCGATAAATACCTGGAAAGGTTCATGAACAATCAAGACCTGGGAAGATTTCACATCGATACTTATGACGATGTCATCCTGTTCCAGTCGGTTGACTTGTCTGCCACCTTCCGGATTTTCAAAAAATTGAAGTCGAAAATTAATTTTGATTTCAACAATTATTTGTATGTGGTCAATGGTATAAAAAACTGGTATTATGCCACGCTGGGATTCCAGCAATATATTACAAAACGGGCCAGTGTGAAGATTTTTTACAGCTATCTGCCTGATTTTTATGTCCGCCATTTCCGGGATGAGGACTGGGTGGATGTTTATGGGTATACCCCTGAAACATTTGTGCCCTTTGGGTTTTCGAAAGATAATTTTGGTTTCTGGATCCAGAACACTTTTTTCAAGAATACCCGTGTCAAATTAGGGTTGGATTATTCAAAATATTATTATAACAAGCATTATACGGAATACGATTCAAAGAACTTTCTGTATGCGATAAACTTATATCAGCCAATTATTAAAAACCTGAAGCTGGAAATAGGTTATCATTTTTTGACATCGGATGCCAAAGGGTATGATCAACCCGGCGAAACCAAATTAAGTTCAAACGATCCAGACGCGTCTTATGAAGAAGACGGATACCGTTTAGGAATTACCTGGCAATTGCCGGCTATTAAAAAGATTGATCATGATATTGATGCTGAGGTTGAATTTGGCAAAAGGTATTTTTCATCGCAGCATTATTTAGAAGAAGATCGGGAACATGCCGGGCGCGTTGACAATAATTTTCAAATGGCGTTCACTTACAATATAGATCTGAATAAATCGCTGAAACTATCCGCGTTTTATTACTATTTCTTTCGTGATACTTACACGAGTGCAGTTCAAAACCAGGCTTATTTATCCGCTGAAAAGGACTACCGCCAAAATCAATATGGTTTAAAAATATCTTATAATCTGAAATTTTAAGAATATGAATATGAATAAATTGTCTTTATGGTTTCTGTTTTGCCTGTTACTTATGATAGGCTGCGGAAAACCAACTGATCCCGAATCTATTGTGCCGGATGATATTTCAGGAGGATATAAAATCGTCAAAGTTTATCCGACTTCAGGGTATGCCCAGGATGTCCTGAAAAAGGACAACTTGCTTTACATTGCACAAGGGGAAGGCGGTTTGCTGATTGTCAGCGTTTCCGACCCGAAAAATCCGCAATTTGTTTCACTGACCACCGAATACGTGAGGGGTTATTCCAGTAAAATTGCCATGAAAGACAGTGCGGTTTATCTAGCTGCGGCTACATTTGGCGTAACGGTTATCAATGCGGCTAATCCTGATACTCCATTTGTAACGGTGTCGAATCTGGGTATGAAACCGGCACGGAGCTTTCACATCCTGGGAAATTATATGTTTACTGCTGTTAGTGAACAGGGTGTCAATATCGCTGATATCAGTTATCCGACTCAGCCTGATATCCGCGGTGGATTGAGTACTACCGGCTATGCATATGGTTTAACAACCAGTGCTGACAGCAACTATTTATTTGCTGCCTGCGGCGAAATGGGTATGTCCATTTATAATATTTCTAATTTTCTGGATGGATATGGGATTTACCCGCAGGTTGGCTGGTGCGATACACCGGGCGATGCAGAAGCAATTACGATCCTTGATAATGAGAAAATTGCCTTTATGGCATGCGGTACCGGGGGTTTGCAGATCCTTGATTATTCCGATACATCCAATATTTTTATTGCCGGAAGTTACGACAGCATCGGATATGCCAAGGACCTGATATACAATAACGACCTGATTTATATGACAACAGAAACTTTTGGCCTGCAAATTATCGATGTTTCTGACAGAACAAAACCATTTCTTGTTGGCATAGTGCCAACATCTTTTGCACTTGGCCTGGATATGGATGATGAATATATATACCTGGCAGATGAAATCGAAGGTTTGATCATCATCTCTATCCCGATGATGAGATGAGCAAACTAAACGGAGATAAGCAACGCTTTGAATATATCGACCAGTTTCGCGGCCTGATTGTTATCCTGATGCTCCTTGATCATTGTTCCTATTACTTCAATTCAATCTGGGAACAAATCGACCCGCTTGACCCGCTCGTCGACACCTGGGGCCAGTTCGCCCTCAGGTACGTAAGCTATCTTTGTGCCCCCGGCTTCCTGATGATCTCCGGGGCAATGGTCTGGTGGGCCTGGCAAAAGAGGATTAAAAAAGGGACCCCGGATTGGACTGCCCGCTGGCAACTGATCCAGCGCGGCCTTTTTCTGGTTATCCTGCAGATGACATGGGTGAATTCCTCATGGGGAGGTTTCCGTGAATTTCTGCCCGGGCATATCGGGATCATTACCTGCCTGGGTATTTCTATGATCCTCCTGGCCCTGATTATCAAACTTCACTGGCAGTTGCGTCTCTTCATCGGCCTTGCAATCCTGGTCATTCACCCGTTTCTGTTAAAGATCCCATATGACCCCGGAGTTACCTGGGAACGCGTCCTGATGCAGACATTCATCGACGCAGGCGAGTTCAACAAATACCCCGTTTTACCATGGTTTGCCATGGCCGTCCTGGGATCCGTCATGGCGATCGGATGGCTCGAGGTATGGAAGACTGATAAAAGAAGAATATTATTCAGTACCGGAATTGCTTTTGGTGTATTGCTTATTTCGATAGTCGTTAGGATGGCCCGGGGATACGGCAATATATTTCCTTTTTCTGACTTCGGTTCCTATTCTTTTTTCTTTGACCAGAAATACCCGCCAAGCCTGTACATGAGCCTCTGGTTTTTCGCACTGGTGGTTTTGGCAATCTGTGTGTTCATCGCGTTAAGCAGGGTGGCTCCGAAAATCCTCTTGGTTTTCAGCATCCCGGGTAAGGTACCGCTATTTTTCTACGGTATGCACATTGCCATCATGGGGGTATTTGTGAAACGTTTAGACCTGTTTCATATTTACCGCGAGGGAGGCGTGCTTACAACCCTGATAGCCTTCACCGTAATGCTCGTGGTGATGCTGCCCCTCTGCTGGTGGTTTTATCGGGTAAAGAGCAGGAGCAGGAATTGGCTGATCAGGATGATTTGATGGAGGTGACAAGGTGATAAAGTAATAAGAATGATAAGACAGATATTGTGGTTTGTTGTCGTTACGGTAGCCGTAGAGATATTAACGACAGGTTGTTCTGAGCGGGCTTCGGAGCCGGTAATACTGCCCGATTCAACGGTTATCTATCCTGCAAAGAAAGCTGATGGCATCTCGGCAAAAATCACATTTTGCAGAAAACTGAGCAGCAAGACCGGCAAGCGAATTGGCGAGGGAACAGTTTTTACAGTAATGGAAACAGAGAGTGTTTATGTAATCGCAGATCTGGAGAATCGTTTTTTGCACAGCGACAGGGTCTTGATGTTTCACATCGACTGGATCGATCCTGAGGACAAATCTTTCTACCAGAAGCGAATAGATTTGATCCCGGGTGATTCCTCTGCTGCACTAACCAGTTCAATATCCATCTCGCCAGATAAAAGGCTGCCTGGAGAATACCTCCTGCGGATATACCTTTTCCGGGAACTGATTGCGGAGAAGAAATTTAAACTCATTACTGAATCCCAGGCCGCACTTGTCAGGGCCAGGGGAATCCAGGCGAATATTGTGCTTTGCAGCAAAGTGGATAAGAAAACCGGAAAGCCGGCTGGTATAGATACAGTTTTCACGATCAGGGAAAAAGGGAAGATCCGTGCTTTTATAGATTTAACAAACCGTCAAGCTTATGGCGACCGGGAGCTGACTTTTCGGCTCAACTGGATCGGCCCCGATGGCAAATCATTTTACAGTAAACAGGTCGATCTTCCCCGGGGGGATACTACTACGACTATAAATAGTTCCATCTCCATCACCCCCGATAAACGGCAACCCGGAAAATGCCTGTTTCAGGTGTATCTATTTGACGATTTGATTGCGGAGAAGAAATTTGAGCTTCTTCAGGAAACCAAGGGCAAAGCTTCCAGGGAGAACTGATATTGTTGAAATGATTTAACCGCAAAGGCGCCCAAAGGGTTTTCACGAAGGCGCGCTAAGGATTATTCATTCCTGGATAAAATAGTTCTCTTAATTCCGTCTTTTAAGTGACGTACATTAAAATTGATCAGAAGCCCAAGTTTGCAACCGGAAAGCTTGAGATAAGTCAATATCTGGGCGAAATGAACTTCGTTAAAAGCATCAACTGATTTTATCTCCACGATTACTTCATTTTCAACAAGAAGATCAAGCCGATACCCAATATCAAGCCTGACTTCTTCATAAATTAAGGGTACAGGTTTTTGTTTCTCAACCAATAAACCCTGATGTTTTAATTCATAAAACAAACATTCCTCATAAGTGCTTTCTAATAGCCCGGGTCCTAAAGCTGAATGGACCTGAAAGCAACAATCCAAAACCTTTTTAAAAACCTCTTCATTTGTCATAAATACCTCCTTTCTTATATTTTTTGAATATCCTTTGTGCGCCTTAGCGAAACCCTTAGCGCGCCTTCGCGGTTAAAAAAAAGCCAGCAGCACCAATACCTGTTAATTACACAATTCCCCGAAATATACCTGCCCCTGTTAATAAAAAGGCAGAGATTCATTACTTTTGCCCTAAGATCAAGACTGTCATGCAACATCAACTTTACATTTACAACAGCCTTACCAGGAAGAAAGAGCTTTTTGAGCCGATTAA
>Ga0209668_10000565_pt1 | contig 15211 bp, 6 predicted proteins | sample FrelakmetPLP11PL_FD_187150 | JGI IMG/M metagenome (GOLD analysis project Ga0209668, IMG submission 187150) | Freshwater lake sediment microbial communities from the University of Notre Dame, USA, for methane emissions studies - PLP11 PL (SPAdes)... | ecosystem: Environmental > Aquatic >... | reverse complement strand
GCTGTGAACCAGGAAGTTAGAGTAAGCAGCCTGTATAAACGCAGGATTAAAACCTCCGTCTATTCTAATAAAATTACTGGTGTTTAAATTAAAATTTGTACTACCTGTTACATCTAGTTTATATCCAGCAAAGGTAGGATAACTACCCGATCCGCCTATATAAACATTGCCTGAATCATCTATATTTAATCGCTGATTACCTTCGCCATCGGCTAATATAATATTATTACTGAGCAGCCTATCAAGACCTGTTACACGTGCTCCTATTATTGTATTGTTTTCTTGTATGGTAGGCTGAGCTAAAGCTATGCCTGTATTATTACCTGCATTGATACCATATCCAATAAAAGTATTATAACTTCCTACGAATGCATTGTTATCAGTTCCCCAATAACTCTGTGCGCCAAGTAGAGTGTTAAACCTTGCAGTCAGTACAGTAGCTACAGAACATATAAAACCAGCACCTGATCCGCCGACTGATGCATTACTTACTGTATAAGTATTTCCTGTTGTTGTGCGTCTGCCACCTGTTGCGAATATTACGTCTGTAACTATACCACCGGTTACAGTTATGTCTACACGAGGATTATGTGCATCGTATATACTAGGCGTTGATAAAGGCGTAAGTGCTACATTATAATATGTACCATCGATGTAACCCAAGCCGGGATTTGTAATTGTAAAAGTATCAGGTACTGTTGTCGCCCACTGTCCAGAGTATGCACCTATTGCAGTGTTATGTCGACCTTCTGTATTACCGTCCATTGAAAAAGCACCAATTGCCACATTTAAACTACCTGTCGTTGAACCGACGCCGTATGTTGAAAAAAGAGCCTGTGTACCCAATGCAGCGTTGCTTACACCTATTGTGTTATAGTATATGGCTTGGTGACCCAATCCGTAATTATCATAGCCTGTTGTATTAGCGTAAAGAGCTTGAGATCCAATTGCAACATTATACCTACCTGTTGTGTTGCTATGTAAAGACTCGTTTCCAAGTGCAGTATTCTCATACCCTATTGTATTAGCATTAAATGATAAATAACCAGCTGCAACATTTTGAACACCTGACATTGTAAAATTACCAGTTGATTCTCCAAGAAAAATATTATTGGTACCGTATGAATGTAATACAGTTGAATTACCAATTCTTATCTTGCCCTGTGTTGAACTTGAATTATCGTATAGATTAATATCACCGCCAGCGACTGTTAATCTTTGATTGGGTGTTGTATTACCAATTGAAATATTTGTGCCATCGTCATATATCGGTACAACAGTGTCGCCTACGTTTCCTGCAGTGTCTATAAACTTAGCAACATAGTTAATGGTTCCACCAAACGAAATAGTAATTCCACTTGTACCTGATGAACCCATTAGCGCACCAACAAAAATGCTGGCAAATAATCTAAGCTTATCGTCAGGTGCAGGTGCTGGTCTGGTAGAAGATATTGTTAATGTAGTTCCTGATATTGTATAGTCTTCATTATACGTAAGTAATTGACCATTCAAATAAAATAAATGGACTTCAGTTAAGCTTATTGTTGTAGCAAGTGTAAATACTTTATTTGATAAATTCTGAGGACCTGATACCAATACTTCTGTTACTGAATCGCCACTGGTACCTGAAGTACCTTCACCGCTTGTACCTGAAGTACCGCCGCCGCTGGTACCACTTGTACCTACCGTTCCATCCAGACCAGAAGTACCTGTTGTTCCACTTGAACCAGAACTGCCTGAACTTCCATCTCCGCCGGCATTTACGCCATCAAGATTTGTTATCCAAAGATTTGTATCGATTGTGCCAACAATACTAACAACATCCATTGTCAGTGAACCAGTTACTGGGTCATACTGAACAACATCAGCTGACACGTAATCGACTGAAGAGTTTGCTGCTACTATGTGCTGAGCTGGAGAATATCCAAGACCTGTTGAAGTAGTTATAGTTATTTGACTGCCTATAGAAAGAGTAGACAGGTTTATATTACTAAAAGAAGTTCCTTTATAAGAAAGTGAAGTACCTGAAGTTCCACTGATACCGCCTGTACCACTTGATCCTGCAGTACCGGAAGTTACACCATAATATGAAACCCCACTGGTTCCGGAAGTACCTGCCAAAAGAGAAAGGCTGGTTGGAATCCAGGAATCTGATGCTGAATCGTATACTGGTAAATCACCTTGCGATGCAACGTGGTCAATGTCGTCATACATGACCGACTTTTTCTCATCTGACATTAGCTAACTTTATTTAGACTATATATTTAGATGCAAAGGGTCTGTGTGGTTAACCTTGTAAAATAGAAAAGCCATCATGGCCAAAATAACCAAAGTGCCATGAGGTTATGCCGCTATTAACTTCATTAAATTTGATTTCAAAAATACCGGCTGTAATACCGTCTGGCTTATTAGCATTATAAAGAGACTGCGCAAGTTCAGAATAAAAAGGATCCGCATCTATTTGAGTAAAATCGTCTATCCACTCTTTCCAACGTTCAGGTCCCATATCAGTACATATTGATAATATAGTTTTCATTAATGTCTTTGTTTTGTGTATTTACCACCTGCTGCTAAACCACCAAGTGTATTAAAATAAGATACTCTGATATCGTTACTTGGACATATTGTGCTATTTGCAGAAAGGGTTGGGTTTATTGGCATCGTTCTTATAAAAACAACAGAATTCGTCGTTGTATCATATTGGCATATTTTATAGTTAGAATGATTATATAAAAACAATTGCGTATCAACTGCAAATAAAGAAACGTTATTGATACCAGTCATGCTAAAACTCGGTATATTAATAACCTGGTATTGACTGAGATCATTTATATCAAAAGAATAAAAAGAATATGAGCTAGTAGTGCTTCTGCCATATGCAACATATAATTTATTCCCAATGGCTATCATATTTTTTTTAATACCGCCGGGTGCCGTAAACCACGGAGGAGAGCCGAACGGGTAATTATTTGCAGTAGTATAAGGACCAAAATCAATTAACTGAACTGCAGACATTGTAGATGGATCTATCTTAACTATATGATTATTGGCGCCTACTACAACTTGATATGTTATACCATATAAATAACCATTTACATAAGAAATAGAACCCATTCTAGATGCAACCGCAGACGTGTAAGTACTTTGTAACGTCCAGGTTGCTATATCGTATTTGAAAATTCTGCAAGTAGGACCATTGTCTGCAATATACATATAAGTACCATCTGACGCTATTGAAAGCCAGTAGACGTAACTCGTGGCTCCCAGGGGTGCAAGTGTTGTATCAATTACTTTAGTAAAAGCTAAACTTTCAGCATCTACTTCATATAAAGCAAGTCTCAGCGAACTCTGGTTATATGGACTTAACGGCACATATATTTTACCTGGTATACCAACGTCTGCTATCGATAAAGTAGAATTAGAACCTTCTCCCAGGTCAACAGATGTATAATTAGTCAAATCATTAAGATCATTGAGCCTGATAATTCTACCGACAGTATAAAATCCACCAAAGAAATACTTGTCTTTATAGTTTACGCCGCCCAGTGATAAATGTATACCCAACGCACCAGCAGGACTAAACGTAAGATTAGTATTATTCGCCAGTTTACCTGAAGCAACCGGACCGTCTTGAAAATTAACTGTATTTATTATCATGGTGCTAAGTCTCCTATTAAATACCAAGTATCTGTTGCGACTTTAGTAAGAGTTGCTGCTGAATACCTAGAAGCTAATTTTAATTTACCGTTAACTGAACCTATAGTAACACCAACTCCTGCTGCAACTGTTGTTTGACCAACACCTGAATTTACTATAGTAATTTGACTGCCTATAGGGAATGCAACTGTACCGTTGTCTGGAACTGTTAGAGTGTTAGGCGACGCCGAAGTCATGTCAACCATAGTGTAAGCGTCCGTTAAAGCAAGAGTGTATGTCGTACCACTTTGAGAATTAATATTTACTATCACCGGCGGTATACCTTGTGTGGCAAGAAGACCTGTGCTATCTGCAACTACCATTCTTGTTCCTGTACCTGCAAGGTTACTTAATTTAACAGTACCCGTATTACTTAAAGTAAGATAGTTACCGCCGGTGACACCTTTTATTACATAATTCCATGCTGTGTCATCATGGTATTCAACACCTGTATAAGGAGATACTTGATATGTAGAAACTTGACCTGATATCCAGCCGTTATTAAATGTAAAAGGCTGATTAGCTGTAATACCCGAGGCGCCGATGGATAGTATTTTATTTGTATTAGTACCGATGTTTAATATCCAAGCTGAATCAAAACCATAATCATTTGTCAAGTAATACTGATATCCACCTGATGCGTGGTTTATTCCATATAATTCATAACCACTACCCATTCTAAAATAAGCACTCTGTGTATCTGTACTATACTTTTGTTGATATGTACCATTAACATCTAGTTTATAAGTAGTTGCTGTACCTGAAGCGTATCCAATCAGAGTAGAGCCTGATGTAGAGTTTAAGTAGTTACCACCCTTTGTATTCTCAAAAGCTATGTTAGTTAAACCTGTTGTATTAGTTAAAGTCGGATTGTAATAGACTCCTCGTAATGTTGTCAATGCTCCACCGTATGTCACAGTTGCCTCATATACAGGATTAAAAGAAAGAAGATTATAAACGTTTGTACCACTTACCGGATTTATAGGAGAACCTGCTGATAATATTTGTACAATATTTTGATTAGCATTACTTAATCCAAAACCATGATTTCCAACTATTTTTAAACCAGGATCTGAAATAGTCCTTTCTACATAAATAGTTTTACTGTCAATCATGTAAAGGTCTCCAGTAAGTCTTGCATTACCTTGTACATGAAGTTTAAATGCTCCATCAATTGCAGTAGTAGATGCTAATCCAATTGCTGTAGCGCCTGATATAGAATTTAAGTAGTTATCTCCGGTTGTATTTTCAAAACCTATGTGTTTAGTATTTACTAAAGAAGTAAGAGTAGGGTTATAATAAATACCTCTTAATACAGTACCTGTTTGTAAAGCAGTTGTTATATTTATAGTTGGGTCTATTAATAATGTTGCACCGTAGTAGTTAGACGAGTTCATGTCTTGCCATCCGTAATTAATATTAACTATAGATGAATTAGTGTTATACCATGTTCTAGTTTGACCATATCCGTTTCGTCCGACAAACGACCATTTATCCTTTGAACCACCTTGTTCATCCTCTAAAAAATATGTACCGTAACCATTACCCTTTCTCCTCCATATACCTGGATATGTTGTTGGAAAAGCAGCAGATGTTGTATTAATTGTAAAGTAATTATTTACTAATATATCAGCATCAGCATATAACAAACCTGTAAATCTGCCACTTCCTACAACATCCAGTTTATATCCTGGAGAAACTGTTCCTATTCCTATATTTGTGCCGTCTTCATATATTGCTGCAGTTGTATTTCCTATAGTAGTGCCTGAACCTGTAAATTTAACTATATAGTTTGCAGTGCCGCTTACTGCTACAGATGTACCACTTGAACCTGAAGTGCCAGCTGAACCACTTGTTCCGCTTGAACCTGAAGTTCCAGCCGTTCCGCCAGTTCCACTTGTGCTTGAACTACCTGACGTGCCTGCAGTACCACTTGAACCAACACAAAGACCCAGATCGTTAAGATCCATGTATGTATCATTATATGTTACAGTTTCTGATGCTGCACAGAAGGCAATAGTTTGACTTAAAGTTAATGATCCTGATACAGTTGAACCGCTGCACGCTCTATACGAATAGTTGCCTGAGCCTGCAGGTCCTGCAAAATTATATGTTAATGTATATGATTTGCATGTATTTCCACTGGTACCTGCAGTACCACTTGAACCGCTTGTTCCTGTGCTTCCTGATGTACCATATGTACCTGAAGTTCCTGTTGATCCACTTGTACCTGAGCTTCCAGATGTACCGCTTGAACCGCTTGAACCACTTGTACCGGCAGTACCTGATGTAGCTGTAGATGAACCACTTGTTCCAGCTGTACCGCTACCGCTTGTACCTGAAGTTACATTCTGTGGAGATGAACCACTTGTACCTGCTGTACCGCCTGTACCTGAACTTCCTGTTGTACCACTTGTACCTGCTGTGCCGTTTCCGCTTGTACCTGAAGTACCAGCCGATCCGCTTGTACCTGAACTTCCTGATGTGCCATGCGAACCTGAAGTACCTGCTGTACCGTTTCCACTTGTACCTGAAGTACCTGTAGTTCCACTTGAGCCTGAAGTACCAACTGAACCTGAAGTTCCACTTGAACCTGAAGTTCCACTTGAACCTGAAGTGCCAGCTGAACCCGATGTACCTCTTGAACCTGAAGTACCTGCTGTACCTGAAGTACCATCGGCACCTGAAGTACCTGAAGTACCTCTTGAACCTGAAGTTCCAGCTGTACCTGATGTAGCTGTAGATGAACCACTTGTTCCAGCTGTACCACTACCACTTGTACCTGAAGTTACGTTTTGAGGTGAACTACCACTTGTACCTGCCGTACCACCTGTACCTGAAGATCCTGATGTACCTGCTGTGCCGTTTCCACTTGTACCGGAGGTACCTGCCGAACCGCTTGTACCACTTGTTCCAATTGAACTTGTACCAGAGGTACCTGCCGAACCACTTGTACCAGAAGTACCAATTGCACTTGTGCCTGAAGTTCCTGTTGAACCACTTGTACCAGAAGTACCGATTGCACTTGTGCCTGAAGTACCTGCCGAACCGCTTGTACCTGAGCTGCCGCTTGTTCCTCTTGTACCTGCTGTACCGCTTGAACCAACACAAAGACCAAGATCTGTTAATAGAATATATGTTGGATTACGTACAATACTACCTATGAATGCACAGAATATTATAGTTTGGTTTAATGTTAATGTTCCAGATACGGTTGTACTGTTACAATCTTTATATGAATAATCGCCAGAACCAGCAGGTCCTGCTACGTTGTATGTTAATGTATATGATTGACATGTTCCTCCGCTTGTGCCTGAAGTCCCTGTTGTACCACTTGAACCTGATGTACCTGCCGATCCACTTGTTCCTGAACTTCCTGAAGTTCCTGTTGAACCACTTGTACCGGCAGTACCTGATGTAGCTGTAGATGAACCACTTGTTCCAGCTGTACCGCTACCACTTGTACCTGAAGTTACGTTTTGAGGTGAACTGCCACTTGTACCTGCTGTACCACCTGTACCTGAACTTCCTGCTGTTGCACTTGAACCTGAAGTACCTGCTGTACCGTTACCACTTGTACCTGAAGTACCTGTTGAACCACTTGTACCATTTGAACCAGAAGTTCCAGCTGAGCCACTTGTACCTGCCGTGCCGTTTCCACTTGTACCTGAAGTACCCGTTGAGCCACTTGTGCCTGAAGTACCTGTTGCGCTTGTTCCTGATGTACCTCTTGAGCCTGATGTACCTGCTGTACCGTCGTTACCGGAAGTACCTGCTGTACCTGCTGTACCATTACCACTTGTACCGGAAGTGCCTCTTGAACCTGCAGTTCCTGAAGTACCAACAGAGCCAGATGTTCCTGATGTTCCATCGTCTCCAGAAGTACCTGCTGTACCGTTTCCACTTGTACCTGAAGTACCTCTTGAACCAGCCGTACCACTTGTACCTATTGCGCTTGTTCCTGAAGTTCCTGCTGAACCGCTTGTTCCTGCTGTACCGTTTCCACTTGTACCTGAAGTACCGGCAGTTCCTGTTGAACCACTTGTACCTCTTGAACCACTTGTTCCTGCAGTGCCTGCTGTACCATCATCTCCAGAAGTACCACTCGTACCTGCTGTACCATTACCACTTGTGCCTGAAGTACCCTTTGTGCCAGAAGTACCTGAAGTTCCTATTGCACTTGTACCTGAAGTACCTGCTGAACCTGCAGTACCGCTTGTTCCTGCTGTACCATTACCACTTGTACCTGAAGTACCTGTTGAACCACTTGTACCTCTTGAACCACTTGTTCCTGCAGTACCGGATGTTCCATCATCTCCTGATGTACCTGAAGTACCTGCTGTACCATTACCACTTGTACCTGAAGTACCTCTTGAACCACTTGTTCCACTTGTGCCTGAACCACTGGTGCCTGCTGTACCTGAAGTACCATCATCACCAGAAGTACCTGAAGTACCTGCTGTACCGTTACCACTTGTACCTGAAGTACCCCTTGAACCGCTTGTGCCGCTTGTTCCTATTGCACTTGTGCCTGAAGTACCATCGTCACCTGAAGTTCCTGATGTACCTGCTGTACCATTACCACTTGTACCTGAAGTTCCTCTTGAACCACTGGTACCATTTGAACCACTTGTGCCTGAAGTGCCATCGTCACCTGAAGTACCTGAAGTACCTGCCGAGCCGCTTGTACCTGAACTACCGCTTGTACCTGAACAGGGTCCTAAATTTTGTATTGTATTACCACCGGCATTTACTATGTCGATAGCACAGAATACTACTGTTAATCCAGCGCCGACTGATTTAGTTAATACTGAGCCTGAGCATGATGTATATTGAACTGTTCTGCCTCCGGTTATGTTGGGATTAGTAGCAGAAAATGAAAAACATGATGTACCATCTGAGCCGCTTGTACCTGATGTACCTATACCTGTAGTACCTGATGTGCCAACCGAGCTTGTACCTGAAGTACCTGCTGTACCATTGCCACTAGTACCAGAAGTTCCTGTTGAACCACTTGTACCTCTTGATCCAGCAGTACCGCTTGTACCTGAACCACTTGTACCACTTGTACCTACTGCACTTGTTCCAGAAGTGCCTGCTGAACCCGAAGTACCACTTGTACCTGTTGCGCTTGTTCCGCTTGTTCCTCTTGAGCCTGAAGTACCAGCTGTACCGCTTGTACCTGCCGTGCCATTTCCACTTGTACCTGATGTACCATCACCACTTGTACCTGAAGTTCCTCTTGAACCAGCAGTACCGCTTGTACCTACTGCACTTGTACCAGATGTACCGGCAGTGCCTGCTGTACCTACTGCGCTGGTTCCTGATGTACCTCTTGTACCATTCTCACCAGATGTTCCAGATGTACCTACTGCACTTGTACCTGAAGTACCCCGTGTACCTGAACTTCCTGAAGTACCTCTTGTGCCTGCAGTACCATTTTCTCCACTGGTACCTGATGTACCATTTACTCCACTTGTACCTGAACTACCGTCACCTCCTGCAATTCCATCCAGATTTGTTATCCAGAAATTTGTTTGGTTTGTACCTGTTATTGCAGTTAGATCTAATGTTAAAACACCTGTTGTTGGTTGATAATCAATTACATCTCCTGTAAAATAGGAGCTTATTGAATTTGAAACTAATAAATGCTGAGCATAAGAATATCCTAGATTTGTAGTAGTAATTAATGTTACTACGCCTGGTACAGTAATACCGCTTAAGTTAATAACAGAGAATGATGTTCCTTTATATAATAAATTTGTACCACTAGTACCTGCCGTTCCAGAAGAACCTGCAGTTCCAGTAGTTCCAGATGTTGTTCCAAAGAATGATATACCACTTGTACCTGCAGTGCCTGCTATAAGGCTGGGATCCGTAGGAATCCAGGAATCTGAAGCTGCATCGTAAACTGGTAAATTGCCCTGTGTCGCAGGGTTAAGTATGTCGTCATACATGACCGACTTTTTCTCATCTGACATACGTATACGTTATTTATGTGTATATATTTGACCCCAAAAAAGACGGTCGTAAGACCGTCTTAAGATTTCTGATTTAGCTAATAATTACTTTTTAGTAGTATCAGCGGCTACTTTTAAAGTATCGCATTTAGTAGAATCACATTTAGTAGAATCACATTTAACTGAAGTACTATCAGTAGATGGAGTTTCTGTGCTAGCACCTGTTCCACATGATGTAATCGCTGCAGCTGTAGCTAAGATAAAAAAGAATTTTTTCATTTTACTTGATTTTTGTTTTTTTAATTTATTAAAGCGTTTATATTAGAATTTGTAGATTACTCCGAATTTTGCAGTTGCAAACGGGTTATTAATTCCACTGAATCCGATAGTAGTTGTAGATTTAGAATCTGCACTTTCGTAACTAATTAAATTAGCAACATTCATAGTAAGACCTAATCTTGAACTTACGAAGTAATTTACACCTAGACCTAAGTTAGCTGCTACTGCAGATGATTTAGTTCCTGATACATTTGTAGAATTACTAGCAACATCTAATTGTGAGAAAGTTTTACAATGTTGGCCGATATTCAAAAAATAACATCTTGCAAAAGCACCGATATTTGTTGTTTTTGTATCACCAGCTTTAGTTCCTTCTCCGAATAAACCTACTGCAACTCTGTCTGTTACAAAATAACCGATTGTTGGTTTAATACCGTAAGATGCATCTACATCTGTTGTCTTTGTATAAGATACCGTACCTTCTACGAACTTATCTGATTTTTTAAACGACTGAGCGTTTACTGCTAACGAAGTTACTACTAGCGCTAAAGCTAAAATAACTGATTTCATTTTTCTTTTCATAATTGTTTTTATTTTTGTAAAATTTAGAGTTTTACATACTATTTATAGATTGTTTCAATAAAATACTGATAATGTTGACGTGTTTGTAATTAAGATGCGGGAAGTTAGGCTGGGAATTTACCCTTTATTTTAACGCCTTCTGATGTAAGCGTAGACTTAAGACTATTAATAGCTGCAACGATAGGTTGTATATCAACTGGAGGAGTAGGAGGTGCTTTTGTTTTATCTGCAGCAGTTGCAGCAGGCGGCTTAGCAGTGCTGGTACCAGGACCGATACCAAGCATATCGCTTATAATATTTCCTGAACTAGGTTCGGGCACTAACTGTGTTTTAATTTCTTCAAGTATATCTTTAAGAGCTTCCATTCCTTTTACAATGGCATCGCCCATGTCTGCAACTATGTCACTTGATTTACCGTTTGCTAAACCATCAAGGAATCCCATTAGCTTTGTAACTTGAGTTAAACGCTCAATTTCCATGGCGTTTATAGAATCTTTCATGTTATCGAAAGCATCGGCTATACGTTCAAATGAGTCTGCAACTTTTTCAAGTTTGGTAGAACCATTTATTAATATGCTCATATTCTTAGTAAAATCACTAAGACGTCCCATGAACTGAGAAGTGTTTTGCTTATTGAAAGCGCCCATTATATTTGTAACAAAATAGTTAAAGCCGTCACCTGCTTTTGCAGGATCTATTGTAGACCACGATGAAATTTCATTTCTAACCATTCCCATTTTTGTAAGTATATCAGGCATAATACTTAATAATAAATCTACATTTATTTTCCATTTTTGATAATACCATCCGCCGAGTGCGGTAGGTACTATGATGCTATTATTTAATAAAGTACCAAAATTACCAGAGTTGACCATGAGATTAGAATCGGCAGGTCCTGTTTTATTATAAAAAGATACCAGTGAGTTAGCAACATCTCCCATTAATTTATAAATAGGAGGCATTTTCTCTAAAAGAGTTTCAACATATCCGCCATAATCTTCATACTTTTTACCTGCATTAATTATTGGATCCAGTATAGCATCAAATATTTTTGTAAAATTAACTGCGGCACCTGCTATCTTATCATCGTTTAATGTAAATATTCCACTTGGCTGTATAGTTGTTCTGCCATCTTTGTCTTTGTATATCTCATACGTAGTAAATTTAAGACTTGCAAAGTCTTGTATACCTTTAGCTAAACCTGACATCACATTTCCTATACCGGTAAGTGCTGATATGCCCTTTTTAACATAGCCGTCACTAAACCATCCGTCACTATTGGCTTCAGCTTCACCTACTTTAGATATAGGATCTAATATAGCATTTACAACTGCAGCGAAACCTTTGCCAGCCGCATCAAATTGAGTCTGGCCAAGTGTTATAATACTTTTAGGCTGTATAGATTTTCTACCACTCTTGTCAGTGTATATTTCATATTCAGTAAATGTAAGATTAGCAAAGTCTTGTATGCCTTTAGCTAAACTGGTCATGATGTTACCTATTCCTGTTAGAGCTTCTATACCTTTTGATATTTTTCCTCCACTAAACCAGCCTTCAGTTGCCATTTCAGCTTCACCTACTTTTCCTATAGGATCTAGTATAGCATTTACTACTGCGGCAAAACCTTCACCGGCTGCTGTAAAATCACCCTGTGTCAATTTAGTAATAGACACAGGTTGTATCTTAGAGTTACCGTTTTTGTCTTTAACTACTTCGTATGTAGTGAATGTAAGATTAGCAAAAGCTTGAATGCCTGCAGCAAGCTGAGTCATGATATTGCCAATACCTGTAAGAGCATATACTCCCATTTGAATATCCCACCATGAAGCTTTAATTCCGTATTCTTTTTTAAGATCGTCATCACCTACTATACTAAATGCTTTAAGTATAGATGCCATTGCTTTATTTAAGTTTTCGCCATCTGTTTCTTTCCAGTCGGCCTTCTTAAATACAAGAAGACTTCCAGTGATATGCTCAAGTGCTGCACCTATAGTATACAATAACGCTACTCCAATTCCTGTCATCCATGCTGTGAAAGGATTTCCTAATACTGTTGCAATTAAACCAAGTGATATTATCGTAGCAGATAATAAACCTATATCTTTTAAATCAATTTTACTGTCTTTAAAATGTTTTAAGCCGATACCTAATGGTATAACTGCTAAACCGATTGCTGCCATTGCTGCGGCTCCTAAAAGAGGTAATAGGCCGGCTTCCATTGCTATACCTAATACGGTTGCAACCAAACCAAGAACTATAATTAATCCAGATAAAACAATTGCGTCCTTCGCACCAAATCCAGCATTCTTGTATATTAAAAGGCCTGCACCTAATATAACCATTGCTGCAGATATCGCAATAAGTGCCAGAGCTCCTTGTAAAACCTGGCCTTCAATAAGAGATATTGCAAACATTATTGCAACAAGAACTCCTATTAAAATAAGTATTGGCCAGCTGGCTCCCAGACCTGCTTGCATTTCATCTGCGTATTTTCCTACTACATATAATATAACACCGACAAGGGCAACTGCAAGAATCATTAATAAAAGAGCTTTTACTCCATCATAAATGGTATCTGACATTCCATCAATAAATGACATAAGTAAAATAAGAGCACCTATTACTACCAGTATAGGCCATGTTGCTACTGCACCTTCATATAATTCGCTATAAAATTTACTGGCTAAAAATAAGATGAGTCCTACTATGCCGACAACTGCCACCATTAAAAACAGGGCTTTTACGCCGTCCATTATTGTATTACTGAGTGAGTCTATAATCATCATCAGAAATATTAATGCACCTATAGTTAATACTATTGCGACCATACCTACTAGACCTTTCCAGAGTTCAGCGTAAACTAAACCTGCTAGATATAATATTATACCTACTAAAAATACTACGGCTACCATCATCAACAACGCTCTTACGCCATCTCCTATGCTATTACTCATGCCATCCAACATATTCATCAAGAATATCATGGCACCTATTGTTAAAACAATGGCAATCATTCCTACCATACCTTTCCAGAGTTCAGCATATACTAAACCTGCAAGGTATAGAGCAATTCCAAATAACAACACGGCAGCTGCCATGTACAAGAGAGCCTGTGCGCCCTTTTTTATATCATCGCCTGACTTGTCACCCAATATCTTAGTAAACAGATAGAAAAAGCCCAAGACGACACCCAGCACAAGAGGTGCTGCGAATATTGCAACAGCGTATATAGGTAAAGCTATAATGAGGGCAAGTCCAAATAAAATTATTGCGCCTGCCATCAGCATAAGACCCTTTGCTGTATCGCCAATCATCTTACCAATATCTTTCATATCAGTAAATGACTTTGCTAGTTTCTCAATTCCAAGCACAAATTTATCAACAGCTTCTTCAGGTAATTGACTGAAGTCTTTAACGGCACCGACTATTCTTTGTAAAGCAGGCCCAAAGACTTTCGCATTATTAACCATTTCCTTCTGGTCCTTGTCAGTCATTTGTTTTTCCTGACGCTTCAGAAGGACTTGTGTTAATTTGTCCTGTGCTTTTAAATTTACTTTAAGTAGATTTTGTAAATTGTTAATGGCAGATACGATCGTGTTACCCTTAAAGAAGTAGTCCTTAATCTCTTCGAGATTAGAAACCATCTTGCCCTGGTTATCCACAGAAAGGCTTTCAAAAGGATTTTTAAATAGGCTAAATGCCATCCATTAACTAGAATTTTTTAGGCAAGTTAAAGCCGCTGCTGCTAGGCATTTTATATGACGGCGAACTTGGTAGCTTTGGAGTATTTATTGACCTGCCCATGTCGCTTTGTTGTCTCTTCATATCTCTAGACATGGTATTGCTATTATATTGCTCTCCTTGTTCTTTCTCGCCATCCTTTTTCTTTTCTAGAAAATCTTTAAGGTTTTCTAAAGTATACTCAAGTTCATAGTACGGTAGAGCTTCAATTTCTGAAGGCTGCATTCTGAGATAATGATAGAGATAGAACTTAGTCTTAAAGAAGTTCTCCAGAGATATCTGAAACAACGAAAAGATCTTTGATTCCGCCGCGAAAGTTAATTGCTGCAGTGACCTCGGCACCGCATCCTTTACATGTGCAAGCAACATCTGGCTTAACACCTACTTTAACACGTTCTGCTAATCTATAGTGTAGTGTATATTTGGTATCATCCCAGCCCTGGAAATCAACTTCACTTGTAAAGATATCCTTTTCTGTGAAACCTCTCCATTCGTGGTGAATGTATGGTAGAATTTGTACGTGAGCTTTATCCCAATTTTCACCAGATCTTTCTTTCTCACGGATGTATCTAGTTATAACCTGCATTACGCCAATTGTAGGAGGCTTCATCCAGATAGTTCCTGCAGACTTGGTTTGAATTGCAAGAGATCTATTAAATTCATCGTAATACTTCATTAAGTCTTCTGGTATAGTATTGAATTGTAAATTGTCGTTTGCGATTTCAATTGTATTTTCTGTATTACAATCTCCGCAGTTTTTCTTAACCTGTAATTTATTCTCACCTTTACTAAATGTAAGAGCTCTTATTGCTAAGATAACATAGATACGATCTTCTTCTAAAAGATCTTTCCAGCTCATCATTCTGGTTTTTGTGCGAATCTTTGAACAGTTCTGCACAATATTATTTAATTTATCGTCAACATCAAAAAGGTCTCTTTCTTGTAAAGTAGAG
>Ga0209668_10000564_pt1 | contig 15227 bp, 10 predicted proteins | sample FrelakmetPLP11PL_FD_187150 | JGI IMG/M metagenome (GOLD analysis project Ga0209668, IMG submission 187150) | Freshwater lake sediment microbial communities from the University of Notre Dame, USA, for methane emissions studies - PLP11 PL (SPAdes)... | ecosystem: Environmental > Aquatic >... | reverse complement strand
TATGCCCGCCCTTTCCCTCTTTTTTCCCCCCCGCACAACCTCTTCCTCCCCGACCTCATTCTTCTCTGCCGAGATTCCCGCCTCGCGTTTTTCCAGCATTTTGCGAATCATCTCATTTATATCTATCCCTTTTTCCTGCAGAACATAAATTTTCTCCACCAGATTAGCGTCAATATTTAACTTTAATAACAGCACACTTCTCTGCGCTCCCCGTGTAGTCTGCGCGCGCAGACTTTTGTCGTCAAATAACGGCTGCTGCAAGCGATTCCCATCCCCGGTTTTTGCGGCCGACTTTTCATCCCTGACAAGAGTCTCCAAAGCTTTCTGCGGTAATATTTTTACTTGTGTGGCAAGAATGTCCTGATTTTCAGGCGTAGCAATGGAAGCCACCCGCGCAAGTTTATTCACGCTGGTTTCTCCCTTGATCAGCAACGACTGTAAGGCCGGTTTGTCCTCAAATCTTCTGTTCAGATTCAAAACGAGATTCACCTGTTCATGACTCATATAAGCCAATTTTGCCGCGAATTCATAAATCGAGCCAAAACCTTTGCGCTCAAACATGCGGGATTTATAGACTTCCGGTAGTAATCCGATAAATTTCTGCCGTCCGTATCGGATGAATTTGGAATATTTCTTGCAAAGTGCGTAAAGTTTCTCATCATTCATAATCAAAAAAGGTTAAGAAATAATTTTGCCGTTCCTTCCCTTTCGGGGCGCAAGACTTCTTAACACTTCGCGATCGCTTCAGTCCAAATGCAGATACTAGCTAACACCCGAATCGTAGCATGCACATAGGCACTTTTCCACTTTATGCGGTGGACTTTTCTGCTAATTATCGTGGATTGATGCGGCCTTTGTGGCTTGTAATAGCCATATTCGCGACTTGCGTATTCTTGTATATGTCGCAAAATGACATATGTTTTATGGCCTACATCTGCCGTTTTCCGCGCCTCTCGCTCTTCGCATTTATTGTACTGTCGCCATCATAACCGCTGTATTCTTGATAAACGCGCGTTGTTATTCATCCCGAGGGGAACATGATATCAACCTACCGGTCTTCCAAAAGCCGGGACTTGCCAGTCCTCCCACTACTTGTTTTCTTGAAAATGTTTTTTTATAGATTCTTTTAACGCAATTGATAAAAAAGTCGGGACTGCATTACCTATCTGTAAATTTTTATCACTTCTTGATCCGTAGAAAATATAATCATCCGGGAAACATTGTATTCTTGCTCCTTCTCTTGTGGTTAATGGTCTTGGTGCTTTGGGGTGAATACATCTTGACGAGGATGGAGTGCTTAAATTTCTTGTAATGGTTGTGCTTGGTCTGTTCCACCACAATCTACAATATGTATTTGCGAAGCCACTCTTGGGTCTTAATTCTTCAGGTAAATCTGCAGGTGTCCCGCCATCGGGCAGATTTTCCATAATTTTTACTAAATTTTCATTGTTATTTGGAGAGTTGTGATCCATCAATTTTATAGGCGCATTTTTACGCATTATCGTTTGAAAGTCATTTTTTGGTTCATCTGCATATTCAAAACTTTCTTCATTACTTTTTATAAAAGGCAAATCACCTATCGCATCAGCTAATGTCAAGTATGGCAATAAGCCATTTGTAAAGAGTGTTTGTCCCTCTTCAGAATTGGAATGTGTTGTTTCAGGGTAAATGAATTTTGACTTAAATTTAGTTCCTATGATAATAACCCTTTCTCTTACTTGAGGTACTCCAAAGTCCGCAGAATTCAATACTTTAATAACCACCTTATATCCTAATGATTCAAATAACGAAATAATCATTCTTAATAATTCTCCTCCCTGCATAGATAAAAGTCCTTTTACATTTTCAAACAGAAACACCTTCGGATTTAATTCTTTAAGAAGTCTATAATATTCCTGAAATAATTTCCCTTTCGGGTCATCAATCAATCTTTTTCCTACTGTTGAATATGCTTGACATGGGGGGCCACCAACAATTAAATCAATATCTCCTTCTTCTATTCCGAAGTCAGTTTTCAAATCTTTGATTCCAAAGTCCTTAATATCCTTGCAATAGACCTTTACAGCTGGGTGGTTTAATTCGTATGCCTTTGCCATATTCGGCAATATTTCGTTTGCGGCTACAATCTCAAAATTAGCATCATGAGCAAACCCGTAACTTAATCCTCCAACACCAGCAAATAAATCTATGATTCTAATTTTTTTTTCCATTTTTGTATGTTATGTGAATGCCAAATCTGAAAATTTGGGGGGTTTTTCCGTTAGTTTCCAAACAAAATAGTTTTGATCAATATTAAATACCGTTTGTCCTTCCATTTGTTGTCTCGTTATCCAATTAACGCTGTCGTCATCGATTTCATCAATTTTTACGAATGCTACTTGACCATTAAATAAATCAAAATGAATTACCAAAGTGGAAATATCTTCTTCTCTCTTGTTTTTTTGCGCTTCCAAAACTTTATGTTGCTTGATGTCGTTTATCCCTTGAAACCCTGATTGAACTTCAATTCTAATATTTTTACCATTTCTTAAATTGATTTGTAAATCAGCCCTTGGTGTTCTTTTGAACGATTCAATATTCATCAGATCGTCATCCCCGATTAAATCAATATTTTCAATATCAACTTCAAAAACCTGACTTAATGCTTTTAAAAAATATGAAGAAATTACAAGTCCTCTCATCCAGGAAAAATACACCTCTTCCGGTCTTCTTCCTTGATTATTTAGTTTTGGAATTATGCTGTTCGTTTTTAATTTTTCAAAAACCGCATTTATGTTTTCATTACAAAAATCATTTAAATTCTTAACCTTAACCTCAGCAACAACTAAATCGTCTATTTTCTCAACAATTTCAAGCAGTCTGGTATTTAATAAGTCAATATATCCATAATCCACTGATGGAATAATGTCTTTTGCCGCAAAAAACGCCTTTACTCCATTTTGGTTGGTAAAGCCAAGTTTTTCCCTATACTCCTTGAAGTACTTTGTATCTATAATTGTCATATTTTTTTCCCACTAAAAAGTAAGATTATTTGTATTATATAAGGATTTCTCTCGTATATTCAATTTATTATCATTTGAAATTGCTTATTGTCTTGCGCCAACAAATACTTGACTCCACGGCCGGTTTTCATATAAATTACTCCCGTCACAGACAGCATGGCCGGTTTGCAGAACAGGTGCAAGCCAGAAGACCTGCCGAGATTACGCACGGAGCGTAGCGAAGTGCGCCTACAAAAAGGTTCCGCATAGCGGAACTGCCCGGAGCGAAGCGAAGGCTCATGCTCAGGGATGTAACCTCTCAATGTCTATGAACTACATTGAGATTTTTTTTAATTCACAAACACCATGGCAGTCACAAAAGAAACAAAGGCGGAGGTTCTGAAGGATCTCAATGACAAATTCAGCCGCGCCAAGGCCGTTTATTTCTCCGGGTACAGGGGAATTACGGTTAAGAAAATGGTCGGGCTAAGAAAAAAACTACATAAAGAGGGCGTGGATTACGCGGTGGCAAAAAAGACTCTTTATAAGATAGCCGCCAAGAACAATAACTATCCGGAAATCCCTGATGAGATTCTTGATGGACCGGTGGCCGCGGCTTTTGGATACGATGATGTGGTGATTCCGGTCAAGATTTTGCACGAATATGCAAAAGAAGCCGAACAGCTCATAATTTTGGGTGGGCTGGTTGAAGGCAAGCTGATAAGCAAAGCACAGGCAAAGGAACTTGCGATGTTGCCGTCAAAGGAACAACTCCTTGCAAAACTGGTTGGATCGATGAAAGCGCCGATCAGCGGATTCCATGGAGTGCTTGCAGGAACACTGCGCAAATTCGTATACGCGCTCGCGGCGATTCGCGACAAAAAGCCGGCGGCTTGAGGCTTAAAAGGCGGAAGTCGGCCTATCGGACAGATTCAAACTCTATACAAGAATTATTAATCTTAAATCCTAACAACACATACTATGGCAGATGTACAACTCAGCAAAGATGCTGAAACAATCCTTGGAATGGTAGAGAAACTTTCCGTTCTCGACCTGGCCAATCTGGTCAAGGCAATGGAAGAAAAGTTTGGGGTAAGCGCAGCGGCTCCGGTAATGATGGCGACAGCAGGTGCGGCGGCGGCAGGAGCGGCTCCAGCCGAAGAAGCTTCGGCACAGGTAACTGTGGTATTGACCAGCGCCGGCGCGCAGAAAATCAATGTAATCAAGGCTGTCCGTGAAACAACCGGCCTCGGTTTAAAGGAATCAAAAGACATCGCTGACGGAGCACCAAAGCCAATCAAGGAAAATGTTCCTCGCGAAGAAGCAGACAAGATGAAGAAGGCTATTGAGGCGGCCGGCGGTACGGTTGAATATAAATAAGCGTTTAAGCACGAAGATTAAAACCGGGCGCCCTACGGTGTCCGGTTTTTTTGTGCGACCTTGATGTATGCTGGTCTCTATGTCACCACCGGGCATCGACCGGGTCTTTGTTGTGCCCTGTCAACATCGGGTGTTGAAAGACGCCCATTTTGTTGTTAAATAATGTTTTTTGCTTTTGACAAGTCTCCGAAAACAGGATACTATTGCGCGCCATTAAACATTTATTGAATTATTATGACCTCCAAGAGACTGGTTACACTGTTACTTATAGCCACTATTTCGCTTTCCGGAGTTTCTATTCTATTAAATAACGCGCGTGCGGCTGATGGCGTGGCGGGGTCTACGACCGCAGCAGCGGACATTGCGCCGGTGCAAACACAATCCGCTCCAGAGAGCACGGCTGTAATCGTTAAGACCGAAACGGTTTCAAGAAACCATATATCTACAATTGACCTTGTCGGAACTGTTAAAGCTAACGACCAGGTAAAGATTTTTGGGACCGCGGCCGGGCAACTGGCTAAAATCCTTGTCAAGGAAGGGCAAACCGTAAAAAAAGGAGACCCTCTTTTTGTGATTGGCGGGATAAACGACACAAAGGCGGCCGCCCTGATTCAGCTAGAGGTCGCTCAAAAAAACTACAATGCCGCAAAAAAAGGGTTGGATCTTACAAAACAGGGTAATGCGGCCGCCGTTCGGGCATCCGAGCTCCAATTGCAGAGCGCACGCCATTTGGCCGAAGGCTCCTATATAGATATGCAGGTGATTGACCAGAATATCGGCGCGGTAAGCAACGGGCTTTATTATCTTAACGATAACCTTAACGCATCCCAGACAAACAATGACCTGTCTCTTGAAAAAACTTCCAACGCAATTGACGCGCTTAAAGACGCCATAAACAGTCTTGAGAAAAAGAAGGCCGATTTGGAAGAAATGATTTCAAATCAGGATTCGGCCCATCAATCATCTTTCGGGCAGACTTCCTCGCAACAAGCCGATGGAACAACTTCACAGGCTTCGTCCGGCGCGGCTTCAAGCGCGATGCAGGGCGGCGGCACAACCCAGTCCACCGATCCCGCGACCCAGCTTGCCGATCTTAATAAAGCGATTGAAGATTTATATTCACAGCTTGAAACCGCCCGCATCGGCTACAAACAGCTTGAACAGGCCAAAACTCTTTCTGAAAACCTGATCCAGGCTCAAATCGCCACAAGTGAAACCCAGGGAACGGTCCTTAACCTTAACCGTACAAGCGCGGAAACAAAACAGGGGCTGATGGATGGCACCTCCGACGCGGTGAAACTTGCTGAAGAGGGTCTAAACGCGAGTAAAATAAAAAACCAGGCATCTTTACTGCAGTCGCAGACCCAATTTGAACTGGCATCTTCCAGCCTTGAACTTGCCAAAATACAGGCTGAATCACTTGTTATCAGGGCTCCGCTGGACGGGGTAATCGGTGAAATTTCTTTTAATGAAGGTGATACGGTAAGTCTGCAGTCCGCGGCTTTAACCCAACTTTCCGGGCTGAACAGTTTTGAATTAAGAACCGCGGTGGATATAGATAGCGCCGACCTGGTCAGCGTCGGAAAAAACGCGGAAGTCATGATCGGTGGCAAATATATTAAGCTTCCGATAAAAAGCGTTGGCGTTTTCGCGGATCCCGCCACCCGTCTGGTTAGCGTCAGCATCGCGCTTCCAAAGGTGAAATTCCGCGCCAATCAAACTCTTAAAATCCGCATTTCCCTTGAACATGGTAATTCCGTTCAAGCCGCAACTTCATTCTACATACCGCTGGACGCCCTGATAATCGGCACGGAAGAGAAATATGTTTTCATCGCCAATAATGGCATCGCGACAAGAAAAGTCGTTGAAACCGGTGATGTCCACGGAGACCAGATTGAAATAATAAAAGGTCTTTCCGAAAACGATCTTGTGATAACCGATGGCTCAAAGACCATCCTGGAAAACCAGAAAGTGGAAATCTCCTGAATGAAATATCCCAATGGAAAATCCTGAAGATAAAAAAGAAGAGCAGAGTGGAGACAGTCTTTACCTGCAAAAGTTAAAATATACCGCCGATGTCGGACGCACATGGCTGACTTTTTTCATCAATAATTTTCGTGTTACCGTTTTAATCGTCATTTCCCTGCTGGCGTGGGGAATTTACTCTTTTAATGCGCTTCCCCTTGAGTCAACTCCGGAAGTCAAAATCCCATATGGAATCGTTTCCGTTGCCTTGCCCGGGGCTTCTCCTGCGGACATGGAAGAACAGGTCGTTGATAAGATTGAATCAAAAGTCGCTAGTTTGAGCGGCGTAAAACAGGTCAGATCCACTTCTCTTAATTCCTTCGCTTCAATAACCGTGGAATTCAGGGCCGAAGAAGATTTGAAAGACGCGTTACGACGCCTGCGCGACGCGGTAGACAGCGTAAAAAGCGAGCTTCCCGCGGAAGCGAGCGACCCCAGCGTAATGGAGGTTTCTTTCAGCAGTTCCCCGGTATGGACGCTTGTCGTAACCGGTCCGTATGACAGTTTCACCCTGCGCAAATACGCGGAAATGGTGCAAAAAGAGATCGAGAAACTTCCGGAAACCGACTCCGTTTCCGTCGGTGGCGGAGACACTTATGAAGTAAGCATCAAATACGATCCTAAAAGACTCCAGCAATTCGGTCTTTCCGCAGACGCTGTGAATGGCATCATCAAGGCCAACAATTTTTCCATGCCACTTGGAACGATCAGTGTCTCAAATTTTGAATATACGCTGAAAAGCGAAGGCAAGTTTACAACCGCGGCGGAACTGCGGAATCTTCCTTTAATAAGCGTAAACAACCAGATTGTAAGACTCAAGGATGTGGCCGATGTCCTTGAAATGGCCAAAGAAAGACAAGTGCTTAGCAAGTTTTCCGTTAACGGCGATGCTCCCCAGAATTCCGTGACTCTCAATGTCGTCAAGAAAACCGGCGGTTCAATCATTTCACTTATTGATACGGGCAAAATCAGGGTTGAGGAATTGAAGAAAAACATGATGCCCTCCGATTTGAAAATTGAAACCACTCTTGATTATTCAACGATAATCAGACGGGATTTTGAACAGCTTTGGAAAGACGGACTCCTGACAATCATATTTGTAACCCTGCTTCTCTTTTTGTTTGTGGGGCTTAAGGAAGCCTTTGTTGCCGGGCTCGCCGTTCCGCTGGTTTTTGCCACGACTTTTGGAATCATGAACCTGGTCGGGATTACTTTGAACTTCCTTTCGCTGTTTTCTTTAATCCTTTCGCTCGGTCTGCTTGTTGATGACGCGATTGTCGTCGTACAGGCAACCAAGCAATATCTTAAGACCGGCAAATTTACTCCGGAAGAGGCCGTTTTACTCGTATTTAAGGATTACAAGATCCTTCTTACTACAACGACACTTACTACAATTTGGGCCTTTCTCCCGCTGTTGATGGCCTCCGGCATCATCGGACAGTTCATCAAATCCATACCTATCACCGTTTCCGTAACTCTTGCCGCGTCATTCCTTATTGCCATCATTATCAATCATCCGATGGCGATTGTCCTTGAAAGATTCAGGCTTACGAGGGCTTACTTCAGACCAATATTTTTGTTGCTGGCGGCCGGGGCGATTGGAGCGGCCGGGCTTGTTTTAACCGGCCGTATGCCGTTGGCGCCTGGAATCGCGATATTCGCGGTCTGCACGATCCTGTTCGCGTCGTTTGCGATCTGGTACATAAAATCAATCCGAAAAAAACTTATCTTCAATGAAGATCTTCTGCTTCAGGAAAAAGCCGATCCCGAAAAAATCAAAAAGAAGATTTACCATCATTACCTTGCCGGCGACGACGAACGCACTTTTTGGGACAAAGCGATCGGCGGAGTCGTAAAAATGGAAAGGATCCTGCCCGCCTATGGGAGATTGCTCAGGTCTTTTCTGGTCAGCAAAACCAGGTCTTTGATATTTATTGCGATGGCCGGACTTATTTTTGCGGGTAGTATTTTTCTTCCGGCAAGCGGCATTTTAAGATCGGAATTCATGTCCGCGGCGGACTCGGAATACCTCTATGTGAACATTGAAGGACCTCCCGGGCTGGTCGCGGAAAAGACCAAAGAAGTTGCCGTCCAGGTTGAAAAGATTTTGCTGAATGAAAAAAACATCAAGAGTTTCTCGGAGGTGACCGGCTCCGGCGGCGTAAACCTGAAGGGCGGCGGGATGACATCGTCCAGCGGCAGCGCCCAAAACAACAAAGCCCAATTCGCGTTAAATCTTTTTCCGTTTGATGAACGCCCAAAATCAGACACATTGGGACGGAATGAAAAATCCTATGAGATCGCCCAGAGATTCCGCAAAGATTTTGAACCGATAAAAGGAGCGACTGTAACGGTGGTGGAAATGAGCGGTGGCCCTCCGAGCGGAGCCGATTTTGAGGCCAGGATAACCGGTGACGACATGAAGGAGCTTGAAAGACTCGCAAATAAATATAAGGATTTGCTGACTCAGATTCCGGGAACCGTCAATGAAGACATTTCTATCGAGTTAAGCCCCGGGGAATTCTCGCTGGAACTTGACCCGGAACAGATGGCTCTTAGAGGCCTTTCCTCCGCCCAGGTTTCCGCGCTTTTACGCACGGCGATAAGCGGCAGTGATGTCACGAAAATCATGCAGAACGGTAACGACCTTGTTGTCAGATCCGAATTCAACCCGTCGGATGTGGCGACGATTGATCAGTTGAAAGCCCTTACACTCGTTAACGCGCGCGGGCAGGCTTACCAATTGTCCGATATCGCCACGATATCGCTCGGGTCGTCGTTGACATCAATCAGCAGGCTTGACCAGAAACGCGTCGTCAGCGTTACGGCCGGCGTAGAAAAGCCTCATCTTCCCGGCGAAGTCCTTATCAAATTCCAGGAACTCATGAAATCAAATCCCCTGCCACCCGGCTATGAAATTATTTTCGGCGGGAGTACTGAAACCAACAACGAATCCATTTATTCAATCCTTCGGGCGATGCTTGTGGCGATGTTGCTGATCATAGGCACGCTGGTACTGCAGTTCAATTCCTTCAAAAAGGCCATACTTGTGCTTGCCCCGATTCCATTGGCTCTTAGCGGCGTTTTCTATGGACTGACCCTTGTCGGTTTTACGCTTTCATTCCCAAGCCTGATCGGAATTCTGGCGCTGTTCGGGATTGTGGTAAAAAACGCGGTAATCCTTGTGGATAAGATTAATCTGAATTTGAGAACGGGAATTGATTTCAAAGACTCCATAATTGACGCTTCACAGTCCAGGATGGAGGCGATATTCCTGACTTCAATCTGTACGATAGTCGGCATGATACCGATTACATTCGCCAGTGAAACATGGCAGGGACTTGGAGCCGCCCTGATTTTTGGACTTTCAACCTCAACGATTTTGACCCTGCTCGTAATCCCGATCCTCTTCAACCTTCTGATGGAATCAGGTCACAGGAAAGAGGAAAAACTGCGGGCATACCGCGCGGCGGCGGGCAATAAATAATGGCCGACCAACACTCCTCATTTGGCATTTCTTGCGCCTACGCCTTTACGAAAAGGCGGATTTTTGCTAAAATAACTAGATAATAAAAAAATAAACATAAAAACAAAGCTTATGGCAGAAATAAAAATCACCTCCGCGCCCGTTGGACCCGCACCGACTTTGGCAACTCCGTTAGCGGTTAAACCCGCGACAGCCGCGCCAACAACGGTAGCGCCCGCGCCGGTAAAACCCGCCGCTCCCGTCGTTCCCGCTAAACCGGCCGCGGTCGCGGTAAAAACTGCGGCAACTTTAATGGCGGCGGCCCCGGCCGCCGTGGCCTCCGGATCTTTTCAGAATATTTTCACAAAAACAACTCAGGCCGCCGAAGGCCCAAAGATGATCGAATCCATCGTTTCCGGAAAAAACACCGGAGCGAACAAGCTCAAACCCATTCTGGGAAGCGCTCCCCTACTGCAAAAAACCCTTGAGCAGGAAAAAGAATACAGACAAAAAAAGGCGCTTAAGAACTGGCAGGTCATTTTCGCCCTGGTATTTCTACTTGGACTTGGCTCCGCGGGCTATCTCTTCTCTGAACTATCCCCGTCATTCACACTGCTTGGCCAGAACACCATTGTCAGGCTCGGGCTGGTGAATGACAACCTACGCTCCTTGCAGACAAAAATAAACAAGAATAGGTACCTAATGGCTCAAATCAGCCTTAATTCATTCAGCTATGTCTCCGAACAATATCTGGCTATGGCTGAAAAACTTGGCGACCCCAATATCACCCAGACAGACAAAGCTGCGCTTGCGGCAAAATTAAGCGAACAGGAAACCCAAATCCCGATAATTCTTGGGGATTTGAGGCAGTCACTGCTTCCAGACATCGTTTACAAAACGGAAGTTCTGGAGGGACAGACTGCTCTGACAGATGAAGAGGTTCAGGCCCTGTACGAAAGCGATCTGCGCGCCGCTCTTGAAGCAGAAAAGGCAACGCTTCTTGCCGCCACGACCAACGAGTCCCAGGAAAATAAGGACAGCATCAGGCTGATTGATAACGCACTGAAGCTTGTCGGCAACAGGGCTCTTATTGGAACAATCAAAGGTCTTTCAATCGATGAGCTTAATAAGAACCTTGAGGATTTCAAGGTTTCATACGATCCGATACTCCGCAAGCAGATCCAGGCGACATTCAAAAGAATACTCGCTTCGACTTCCAGCGAAATCGCCGTGATTGCCTCATTGAAAGCGGCGCGCATCGACTGGGCTTCATTGATTACACAGATTGCGGAAGTGACCAATCAGAAAGATCATAATTTTGACATCAAAACTTTCCGCAACAAAAATGTTATTGCTACCGGAGGAATCAATTACAGTTCCCTGGACTTTGACGCGACAAGCAACAGCATTTCCGTGGCCGGAACAACCTATACCAGGGATGGCAAGAATTTCACCACTATCAGCGACCTTATGGAAGCTCTTGAAGCTTCTCCTTACTTCAAGGATGTGGCAATGCGCTCTTTCAGCAAGTCCGGCGACGACCAGAAAGGCTATTCCGCCAATTTCAGTTTTAATCTAGGACTTGAAAACCCGGATGATGCGGCAAACGGCTCTTCCGCCACTGTTTCCCTTGGAAGGGACAGCCTTAAAGAAAGAACGGGGTTCAAGAGAATTAAAAATTAGTAATTAAAGATTAATAATTAAGGATCTATGCCAATATCAAAAGTTGCAATAATCAGAAAGAACTATTCCGGGACAACCAGGATTTTTCAGGCCCTGACGATAGTCGTGCTTATCGCCGCCGGCACCTGGGGGTTCTTCCAGTACCAGTCGTTGATTGCGACCCAGGCCGCGCTTGCCAAAGGCGAGACTGAAATGATAACCCTGCAGACTTCCGTTGACGATTCCGCGCAGGCGTACAAAGATCTTGGAACTAAAGCGACGGCCGATACCTCCTTGATAACCAATGCTGTGCGTGCGGTATTCCCTCAAGAAGAGGGCTATACCTCGTTGACACGCGTGCTGGACAACTATGCCGTTACGGCAAATACGGTTGCGGATCCGTTTTTCGCCGGGTCTCTTTCGTTCGGCAGTCCCGTAATCGACGCCAAAAACGAATACGCCACATTGCCCTTTACCATGAGCATAAACGCAAGCAGGAACAATTTTGATAAATTCCTCCGATATGTAGAAACATCCGGAGACCTTGATTCCCAGGTGCGACTGATGGCCATAAAAACAGTTTCTTTACAGCTTCCCGACCCCACCGGGGCCGCTACGGCAGAATCAACCGGCCCGGAAACGCTTAACCTTTCTTTCGCGCTGGACACCTATTTCCAGAAGCCGGTTGGAGCGACGGCCAAAACACAATAAGAACGATTGAATTAACACCGCCCGAAGCGGCAAAAACCAAAACAGAAAAATGGCAGACAATCCCAAATTACAGCAATTACAGGAAGCAATATTACAGGGGAACATCCCCCAGATGGTGCTTAGCACCATCAGTCTCGCGTTGGATATGCGTTCATCCGATATCCATATTGAGCCGATGGAAGCCCGCGTAAGGCTCCGCTACCGCATTGACGGTGTACTCCGCCAGGTCGTTGAATACCCGCTAAATATCCATCCGGCGGTGATTTCGCGCATCAAGATCATGTCGAATCTGAAGATTGATGAACAACGCATGCCGCAGGACGGACGCAGTACCGTTACCACCAAAGACGGCCGTGAAATGGATCTTCGCGTTTCCACCCTGCCCACGGTGAGAGGAGAAAAAGTGGTTATGCGTATCCAGGACAAGTCGCGCAAAATCCCCGACCTGCCGGAACTTGGACTTCAGGGCATTGCTCTCAAAACTTTTGAATTGGCGCTGGACCTGCCGAACGGAATCATCATGACCACCGGCCCGACCGGTTCCGGAAAAACCACCACCATGTACTCGGCCATGAACCGGCTCAACATCATTGACTACAACATCATGACGATTGAGGATCCGGTTGAAATCCAGATGGACGGACTGAACCAGAGCCAGGTACACCACGAAATCGACTACACCTTCGCAAACGGCTTGCGTACTGCCCTCCGCCAGGATCCGGACATCATCATGGTCGGAGAAATCCGTGACCGTGAAACGATTGATATCGCGATTGAAGCTTCACTGACCGGTCATCAGGTATTTTCCACCATTCATACCAACAGTGCTGTTGAAACACTAACCCGTATCATGAACATGGGTGTACCCGCATATCTTCTTGCATCTTCGGTTGAGCTGATCATGGCGCAACGCCTTGTAAGAAGGATATGCCAGGCCTGCAAGGCTCCCACGCCGCCTGACCCGGAACTGCTGGAATTGGTAAAAAAGGCGCTGGCGAATCTTCATTCAACCGATGAAATCGAGCCGGAAAAATTGAAAACCCTGGTGTTCTATGAATCAAAAGGTTGCCCCGAGTGCGAAGGCGTCGGTTATAAAGGAAGAATCGGTCTATATGAAATCATGCGCATGAATAATGAAATCAGGCGCATGCTTTTACAGAGCGCGTCTTCCATGGATATTGAAAAGGCCGCCATTAAAACCGGAATGGTCTCGCTTGAACAGATCGGCATCATCAAGGCCCTAAAAGGCGATACCGACCTTGCCGAGGTGTATAAGGTCTCAAAGAGGATGGAGGAATACTAGTATCGACTTTTGATGTCCCGGGGACATCAAAAGTCCACGAAGTAAATCAAGCCAATCATAATTAATCACAAGACGATGCCGGAAAAACAAGCAAAAGGATTCGCCGGAGCGGAACAGGGACAGACCTTTGAAATGAAAAAGGCCGGCGACTCGACCGAATCCGCAGATAAACAGATCAGGCTGGAAATCACCGCATCCAAAGGCGGCAAGATTCTTTTAAGGCGTCGTGACGACTCCTTTTCAATGACGGGCAACCCTGTCATCGACTTTGGAAAAAAGGTAAACGCTTTCTTTATTGAACACACCCCCATCAAAATCCGCGAAAAAGCCACTTTTTACCGTCTGCTGGCGGTAATGATGAACGCCGGGCTCCCGCTGATCAAGTCTTTGAATACTCTTGGGGTCCAGCAGGAAAAATCTCCCAAACTTTCCAGCATCCTCTTTCAGATGGCAAAAGGGATTGAAGGAGGAAAGAGCCTTTCTGATGTGATGAGCCTATACGGCGATGTTTTTGACGAAGCGCAGATTGGCGTGGTTAAAGCCGGCGAGGCCTCCGGACAGCTGAATAAGGCATTGAGGTCGCTGGCGGAAGAAATAGAAAAATCGGCCAGCATCCAGGGCAAAATCAAGGGAGCGCTGATTTATCCGATGGTAATCATGACCCTGCTTGTCGGCGTAATATTTCTGATGATGATTATGGTTGTTCCGCAGATGTCACAGCTGTTTTCCCAGAGTGGCGCAAACTTACCTTTACCCACCAAAATCCTGATTGCGGTAAGCGATTTTTGCATCAATTACTGGCCAATAATCGCTATCAGCATTCCAATCGTGGTTGCGTCTTTTGGGGCAATCAAAAAGACCCGCACGGGAAAATATCTTTGGGACAGTTTCAAACTTAAAATGCCGATTTTCGGCCCGGTGATCCAGAAAGGTGTTATTTCAAAATTCGCCAGAAGCTTCTCAAACATGATGGGAAGCGGCGTGCCGATCATCAAATCCATAGAAATCGTGGCTTTTGCGGTGGGTAACGAGGTATATAAAAGAAGGCTCCTGCTGACGGCGGAAGACATGAAGCGCGGTATCCCGATGGCGGAAAACATGTCCGAGAGTTCGCTTTTTCCAAAGATGCTTGTGAACATGATTGAAGTCGGCGAACAGACCGCCCAGCTGGAAACGGTCGTGCTAAAGGTGGCGGAATTCTACGATGAAGAAATTGAGAATGTCGTTTCCGGCCTGACCAAGCTTATGGAACCGCTAATCCTTGTGATTATCGGCGTAACAGTCGGTGGTATCGTCGCGGCCATATTTTTGCCTATCATTGCGCTTACCGGCATGGCGGGGCAAAGTTAGAAACGACGAATAATGCTTGCAATGGCCGCAAAAAGGCGGTACAATAATATAAAGGATAAAAATTAATTAACCTTAACCCACACACATATATGAAAATCGGTCTTAAAAAGGGCTTTACCCTTATTGAGCTTTTGATCGTAATCGCGATCATCGGCATCCTGGCAGTCGCCCTTCTGCCTACAGTTCTCGGCGCTCCGGCCAAAGGCCGCGATGCCGCAAGGAAGGCGAATTTGAATGCGATGATAACGGCTATTGAAGCCGCAAATGTTGACGGGGTTGCGTATCCGACGGGTGCGGTTGGAGGAATTTGCGCTGATAACACCGGTTTTCTTGGTATTAAGCAATATTT
>Ga0209668_10000563_pt1 | contig 15230 bp, 24 predicted proteins | sample FrelakmetPLP11PL_FD_187150 | JGI IMG/M metagenome (GOLD analysis project Ga0209668, IMG submission 187150) | Freshwater lake sediment microbial communities from the University of Notre Dame, USA, for methane emissions studies - PLP11 PL (SPAdes)... | ecosystem: Environmental > Aquatic >... | reverse complement strand
TTCCTTTAGTTTGCCGTAAATCGAGTCTTCGGCCTTACCAGCAATCTCATCATACCGTTTAAGCTCTGGATCAGACTCTAACGAATAACGGCGGCGATATTTAATAAGCTCTTCAGCAATATTATTCTTCTCATCCTCAATTGCTTTGATCTTTTCATCCGTAGCATTTGTCTGCGGTTTAGCTTCAAGCGCAGCTAACTTTTCTTTTAGCTCTTTGGTTTGATTAGCCAAATGAACCATGCGCTTTTGATGACGCTTAGAGATTGCTGGATCATTAATCGTTTTTTGAATCTCATCATCGGTTACAGGAGCATCATCAGTTGATGCAGCAACTGCTTGTTTTTCTTGAACGCTCTCAGGGTTTTCTTGTGGAGCATCTTCAGTTTCAGAAGGTTTATCAATAGAGCGTTGTTTTTCTCGACGGGCTTGCTTAAGACCACCACGAAAACTTTCAAGCGCACCATCAGAAACACTGGCAACAAAATCTGGTTTTGCCGCTGGTTCTTTAGGGGCTAGTTCAGCAGGCACTGGAGCCTCAGGTTGATCACCAGCTTTCTGTGCAGCAGAAGGCTCAGGCTTTGCTGGAGATAGCTGTTGCATTGCGTCTTTTAAAGACATGGATGCCGATCCCATATCTGGAGACGCAGAAGCTGCTGCTGCTACACCCGATTGAATTTGGGATTCAGCTACAGCCGTTCCCGTTGGTTCTACAAGTTCAGTTGCCATATAATTATTCTAGTTGATCGTCGTCTTGTTTATCTTGTTTCGCTGGAGGCTGAATGCCTTCCAAGTTATCAATTAATCTGTGCCAAAAATCAAAACCAATTGCATTTCGAATTAACGATTGATCATTCTTTTCATCAAGGCGTGGGCAACTGGTGCGAAGAAAAGCAACGAGCCGTTTGCCAGTGTCTGAATTAATAAATCGAGCAACTTCAATAACATCAGACTTTTTTAAATAATTATCTAGTTTAGACATAGGAATATTCTTGTTTTAATAAATCGTCTTTTTTAATTGCAACAAGATCGAAAGGATGCCCATAGCTATTATATCGCCACATTCCAGATAAAGTCCAAATATCAGGACCTTCATTTGGTTCTCCGTTTTTATCGTACAATGAAAGCTTTGATTCTCTTGTTCCTAAAAAAACAAATCCATTGCCCTCTCCATAATATGGAACTTTTTTTATTTTTGCTAGTACGCCATCGCGGCACATAGCATCCATAACTGCATCATCTTTCATTACTTAAATGCAAACAGTTTATGCAAATCCGTCAACTACATTCATTATACTTGAGGAGGCATATTTCCCATCTCTGGAGGCATACCCCCCATTTCTGGAGGCATTCCCTGAGCTTCTGGAGGCATACCCCCTTGAGGCATGCCTTGCGCTCCTGGAGGCATTAATTGGCCTTGTTGTTGTTGCATTTGCTGTTCTTGTGCCTGCTGCTGAGTAATAGCAGCAAGTGCTTTTTCTGCATCAGCAATAAACGATTTCTCAGAATTGATTGCTTCATCTGGTAGCGTCTTTTGGGCAACGCCAGCAGTCCAGTGAGCAACATAATGACGTAATGCACATTCAGAAGGTTTAACCATCTTACCTTGAATAGCTTGGATAAGATCAGGTTTAAGGGTTTGCATATGCACCCAATGATTATCGGTAATCAAGACAGGAACGTCCTTTTGTAGCATGAATAGAGGCATCTCAAGAATCTGTTGGCGTTGAGCCGCCGTAGTCTCTGTTTGATCGCCGTCTTGGATAACAACAGCTTCAGCCAATTGCGTACCGCCTGAAGGAACACCCTCGGCAATAATCTTAGCCAATTCAACTTGTTTGAACAGCGCGTTACCAAGATAGTTAGCAGCAAACTGGGCGCGAGACTGAGCCGCCATTGGGGTAAAGTTTGTAACAGAACGTACAGATGGCTGCATACGAAGAATCGTAATTTCGTCTTCTGTAAGTTTTGTTAAAAGTGTTTCACGAACCTGCACGGCTTTTGGGTCCAAAGAATCTGGATCGGTAAGACGACGGGCAATCGCAGTAAGAATATAAGCAATTTGAGAAAGGAAGTGCTCAACTGAGTCATCGCTGACTTCCTTCTCTTGCATCATAGCTGCATTAACTTGCGCGGCTTTAATATCAGAATTCTGAAGAGGGATTGGCGGGACATATGCCCCAACCTTAGAATCCATCGTTTGCTGCAATAGATTCTTTAGGGTAATATAGGCATCCGTATTCTGGGATACACCCCCCATATTATTAGCAAATTCAGCTCCAGAAAGAATAACTTCAGTGTCATTAACAACTTGTTTTACATCATTGATATCTTTCGGATCTTTTACCTGTAAACGCTGCTTATTTGCATTACGCAAATTATCTACCATATCACAGAAGATTTTCTCTTGCAGCCCACCTAAATCATAGAGTAAATGACCTGCACCCCAAGAACCATGAATAGTGCCATCCGTCGAATTAAACGTAATCGGAATAACGACATCCGCCATAGAGTCAAACGCATCTTCTTTTTCGTAAATAAGCTGATGGTCTTCACCTGCGTCTTTTACAACAATATAGTGAGATACCTTACCACTTGCTTCTAAAGCAAATAAATGTGTACTTTCAATTACACGAAAGTTCTTAGAAGTTCCAACATTCCATACTTGCTCACGAACAAGTTCTTCCCAACGACGCCAGCCAGTTGGCTCGCGTGATGGGGCCGTAGCTGGTTTTGATTGTTGAACAACGTAAGCTACGTTATCATTATTCCAACCAGATACTTCAGCTTCTTCAGCATTACGAACAATCGTTAAAAGTGTATTTGGTTGATAGTCCCACTTCATTGAGAAAAATGCAGGCTCAAGATCCATTGTCTCGGTTCCTGCTGGAACAAATCCGCGATCCATACGGCACAGATGGGGACGCCATTCATAGCGATCTGTAAACGCACTAAAGGCAAAACCGTAGTCTACGATCTCTTGTGTAAGCAGACGAGCAAAAGTACCCCAGCGAGGCCAGGAGCGAATTGCATTTGTAATCGTCTCACGATAGTGCTGGGTCTTTTGTTCACCATTTACTGTACCAGCGGGGAGTTCTGCGGCAACTAATGTAGATGCATTAAGCAATGGCATATACAAACGAGGAGCAACTCGACGAAGCGTAGTTGCATATGTACCAGATGATAGATTAGTTTTATAACCTTTGCCCTGCTTTTCTAGCTTCTTGCTGTCATAGGGACGGCGACCTTGTTTAAGAGATGTGATCTTAGCCGCATTTTTGATTAACTTCTGAGCATCCCATTCAAGCGTGTTGATTACTGAAATAGCCTGATCAACTGAAGAGATTACCGTATTATCGCTTTTAAGCGTACTTGAAGAAACATCAGGTGCATTACCTAATGATGCGGCATAAGCATCGCTTCCAGCAGATGGATTAAATTCAGCCAACTTCTTCTCGTTTTTAGCCATTTATTGATAGAAATGCCAAAAAAACACTAAATGTCAACGATTTATAGAATTTTATCCAGTGGGTTATCGCTGGTCCGAATCTTTTGCTCTTGTTCCCGCAAGAATGTTTCAGCGATCTTCTGTAGGTCTGAATGCGAGGTTTTGGTATGATTAATCAGTGCTGCCAGGATCAAACTAGTTTTAGCTAGCTCGGCACGCAATTCTTTGATTACGTCTTTGTTGTACAATCCGCCAAATGCTCCGTGTGTAGTTTTCATAAAAATTATAACCAGCAATCACTATGTTTATCTTTATCGGCTGCTAATAAAGATGGGGTATGGATCTGAACCGCTATTGAGCAAACCCAACCGCGAAGGGTACACCAGCCATGTTCCTGTCTATGTTTTGCGGGATTTAGGCACAGAAGCCGTCGCGCAGTTTCTTCCGACAAATCATCTGTTTCCAGTTTCTCAAAATGCTTGCATTTTTCGCATTGAGTGAATCTATCTTCTCGATTGCGAGCCTCCCCAAGTTGCAATGGAAAAGATTTCCAGGCTTTGTTTATAAACTCCTCTGCATCATTAAATAACAAGTCTTTATCATCAATTGTTTTAATTAGCCAAGAATGTGTATCTGCATACTTTTTAGCAATAAGATCTTCTGCATCAATAACATGCATTCCGTTTGCTTTGAAATAAGCCTGCATTTTAACTACCAAACCATCAACGGTTTTATCCGACAATGTTGGACCATTAACGAATGCATAGCCCCACCCGCCCATTGGCTGAGACTGATGTGTCCTATCGATGCGTAGCAGCATACTCTTTTTCCATTTCCTCTATTTTTTCAAATAGTGTGCGGGGAATATATGGATATTTTTTTATGCTATCAATAATAGCCAGCAACATTTCTACTTCTGACTTCTTGGTAGGCATATTTATTTTTTCCATTTAGCTTTATAACCAAGCACCCAAAGCAAATCATGCCAAAGTTTTTTTAAGAAAATTTTCATAGTGCGACGTTTTTTAGCCATATTAATTAAGTAGTTTTCCGTTATGAATTTTTTTATTATCTACTTGGAATTCACCATTTGTAGATAGTGTTACATTAGCGTACCCGTGCGACCATTTGTTAAACCTGGCATACATTGGATGAAGTTCACATAAACATCCTAACGACCAAGTTGCAATAGGATTACCACGGATATCTGATTCCATATGTTCAGAGATTTGGTGATGATGGTTCACGATAGCGCAGGCTTTAGTGCGCATGAACAAACCGCGAGCTGCATTGACTGGCCCGATCATTGGAGTCGGATACTCATGCCCATGGATAATATTTAGTTTGCCAGCATAAATAGCACGTTTGTCGGTTACATAATCCCAACCACGATTCTCAAGCTCAAGTAACTTTGAGAGAGTAACTTCAATAACATTATAGATTTCTGGGGCCGAGCGCATTACATAGTGATCAAAGCGTTCATCGTGATTACCGTCCTTCCAAATCTTTTTAGCGTTTGGATAGCGTTCGTCTAAAGCATCCAAGAACTCATTTGCTTTATCGATCTCCCCTTTAGCATTACGATTGCGAGGGTCTTTATCAAATCGGCTAAGGCGATAGAAATCCAATGTATCTCCGTTAAGAATAATAACGTCTGGCTCGTAAGAATCTAACTGATCAAGACATGCTTTAACGGCGGTGATAGAATGATATGGAATATGGATATCTCCCAAAACAGCGATCTTGGCGTCACGATTTAAACCAGTTTCAAGAACATATGGAATAAAATCTTTCTCATCGCTTGAAGGAATATATTTGCGAGGATCGTGAGCTACGGAAGGAGATAACTGTTGTTTAGTATTTGATACGCCTTTTTTATTGCGATTTGTACCTGATTTACCGCGACGATAACGAATGCAGTTACGGAGGCGTTCTAAGTCTGATTGTAACCATACGCCTTTATTATCGTTAATTAATTTACGGGCAAGTGTACGGGATGGAAGCTGGGGCCATTGAGACAGAGCTTCGTCTAACAGTTTCTCTTCGATATTTTGATTCATAATTTCATTATTGCTATCATTTATTGTCGCGGATTTCTCCAGCTTGTTCGTCAAAAAATAAAGCGACATTCATAAGACCAGTTGCTATAAAACCAACACCTCCTGCCGTTACCATAAAAATTATAGCTAAAATAACTAACACAGCATAAGGAATTGCTTTTAATAAAAACATAGTGATATTACCCTAGTTGTTGGTTTATTATAAAAGCGAGATTTATTTTACATTTCAATTGGATCTTCTTCTTCGTCATCATCTTCATCTGGGCCACTCATTTTTTTAATGGGCCAAAGCCGTAATATGGGCATGTTCTAATCCTCGGTAGATATACATATCTGCCGAGGATTAGCAACCAAGCCCTTAAAAGTATTGTTGTTATTTGAGGATGTATTTTTCATAGATTAATTTGGGAAAGCCATACCTCTGGCAATTTGTCACATTTAGAATGATTACAGGATGAGCAACATACAACTAAATTATTAATATCATGACCACCGCCTTTCGACATAGGAATAACATGATCAATTTGCATATCTGTGCCAGGGGATACAGTTTTGCAGTAGTGGCAAGCCACTGGAGCTTCAGTACGCCAGCCTTCCAGCCAGATCAGAATGGTGGCCGTATCACCGATTTTAACGCCAAGCTTTTTGGCGCGGCGTTTGTGATCGCGGGCCAAGCATTCGTTTGGATGAGCAGCGTTGTAAACTTTCACGTACGCCAAAAGCTTATCTCGGTTAGCAGCGTAATGAACTTTTTTCTGCTCCGCTATTTGCTCCCGATTCGCGGCTTTGTAAGCTTTCATCTGCGCCAAAAATTTATCTTTGTTAGCAGCGTAACGGGCTTTACCATACGCCAATCTTTTCTCTTTAGTTTTAAACGGCATAATTTTAAATATTTGGGTTGCAGTTGTTAGCAATGTAGTAAGCTTTTAAAACGTCTGGGCCAGCAGCCCTAACAGCAGCAATATACGCTTTAAATGCAAGGGTATATTGCTCATCCTCTTTATATCCCATTCGGTTTTGCTGCCCGTTGTAGCTGACAACCCATTGCAAATAAGCTTGTTTGCAACTCTCTTTTAACTGTGGAAGAGTTTCATTCATGGGAGAATACTACTGGAGATTTATATGATTGCTGCCGTGCGCTTTCGCGCATTCTTTTAAGTATATCTCTTCGCGTGTCTGGACCAAGGTCCCCCCACGCCTTATCCATCACCGCCTCGCTCGATAAATCGTACATTGCTTTTAAAGTATTGCGCCAGCCTTGCGGTTCGACATAAATATCGTTGGCTTCTGCGGTAGTCTTAGCCCCACCTCCAGCATTTCCTAACTTCGACCAATTTTTGGCTATCGCCATCTCGGTTAAAGGCCATTGTGGATTGGTCTTTTTATACTTAGCCACTCGCGCTTGCAATTCCTCTACAGTGAGATTTGGGCATATTGATTTGATATCATTTAACGCAGTTGCCGCGACAGAAAGGTAAATTTTTCCACATTCATTTACATTAGATCCTACGGCAGTAATAAATGCATCTAGTAATGCGTTCCTGGCCCTAGCCTTTCTTGGCGCAGGTTTATCATAGAATGCTTGTGCCAGTTTTTTAAATTCGCCGCAGTTCAATCGCCTCCCAAGAAGTTTAGCTTGCTCTGCCAGATGAGAAAATAGCTCCTCTCCAAAGTTATCGTTTGTCTTCATGTTTTGAGATCTATCTCTATTTATTTTCTATGCCAGCAAAATCTTTCCTTAGTTAAAACCTATTAGTTGATCTAATTGCAAATGGACGTTTTGCTACCGCGCTTCGCTTGGTGCTCAATCGCTTCGCTCTTCGCTATAGAAATTCAAAAATCAAATTCATTATCTCCAAGACAGCTACTGGAGCGTATTGGCATCTGCTATGAGACGGTATCAGCGAGTTGCGACACTTAACCCTATTAAGAGATTAAGTGTATATTAGCTCTGCCATTCGCTCGGAAGCTGAGTGCTCGTCATGTTCTGCATCGCTGGTTTGGCCCTGTGCCCGATTGATAATTAAATATCGCAGAACATCATTAACCTAGGTTTCATGCCTATGCCACTATAAAGATCAAGACGGGTTAGTCGAGATCGCCAGTAAAAATGTGTTCACCCAAGAGACTGCGTCCTAGTAATTACAGCTAAGGGGATCTGCGCTTTTTTGATCTGAGTGCTTAACAGAGTTAACCACGACTGATCTCAGAAATAGAACCCGTCAAGCGATTTTCGCAAATAACTCAAATAACTAGTTATATCGTTAACTAGGTTATATCGTTAAGCAGTTAAATAAAAAGAGTGTTGGGGGGATAGGATAATTGTCCGAGATTATCCCGAACGATGAAACTATATGGAGATTACTTGTTTCCCCCCACTCGGTGCATTCAGTATCATCCCCCCAACAAGACGCAACTTAGCACGACGCAAATCCAGGGTCAACAAATCCATTGACCGTGAGATTTACATAGCGACTATCAAACAATGGATGACGTATTCAACTTATCTTCAGATGAAGATCTACCCGTCGAAAAAAAGGTTGTTAAGAAAGCTTTACCGATAAAACCCGTCTACACCCATTGCGAAAGCCGCAAATGCGTGATCATAAAGGAAGACAAGCTATCCGCTTTATGCATCAACAGCGACTCGCTTCACATTTTTAGCACGAAGTTTAAGAACCTTATTTAACTGGGGCAAACGCCCAATAGCTCGCGGGGTCTTCAGTATACGTTTATTGGCAAATACGTCTAGAGTGTCTTTTGGGCGGTAAATTTTCTCTTTGTCCATGATCATAAGCTAGGCTAATAGGTATCTAAGAAGCAAGCAAATATGCTTGATGTTTGCCAGAAACAGATTGTGTTGTTGAAATGAAACTAAAGACAATCAAACTACAGCCATTAACCGATGCTTTAAAAGATGAGCTAGGCGAGCTTTACGGTGATGATCTACTGCTGGCAGACGGTTTTGAAGATGCTTTTCTTGGTGTTGGCTTACAAGCTGGTGCGCCATTTGCGATCTATTCTCGGCCAGCGTGCATAGAGATCTTAATTCGCCAGCAAAAGATGGAGCCAGATTGGGCGTCAGAATATTTTGAATTTAACACTGCGTGCGCTTACGTTGGTCCTAATACCCCAATATTTTTGGAATAATTTATTTTATTAAACATGAGAACAAAAGAACAAATAGCGGCATATAAAAAAGCTTATCAAATAGCTAATAAGGAAATTATTAAAAAAAGGAAAATGGTTTATTATATTGCTAATAGAGAAGCTGCATTAAAGCGTTCGTCTGATTATAGTAAATCTCACCCAGTTATTGAATTAGCCCGTGATCATAAACGTCGCGCAAAAAATTTTGGAGTTAAAATTGGTAATGCAGTTGCTATTTTAAGTTGGCTAGAAGGGTGGAAAGCATCCGCTTCAATAGCTTGTCATTATTGTAAAAAAGCTGCTCCAGGAATTAATATGACAATTGACCATGTTATTCCAATGTCAAAAGGTGGTGATCACGATCTTAATAATTTAGTTGTTTGTTGTAAATCTTGTAACAGTTCTAAACACAATAAACTGCCAGATGTCTGGCTTGCACAAATTAATCTATGAAAATTTTTATTACAGGCGCACGCGGGTTTGTTGGACGCAACTTAATCGACGAGCTAAAGCGCAGGGGTATCTCCTATTTCCGCTATGACCTAGAGGATGGCTGGAATCTTGCCGATAAAGATAAAATTAAGTTATGCATGGAAGGCTGTGACACCGTAATCCATCTGGCCGCTAACGCCTCCATCAGAAATGGCTGGGAAAACCCTCGTCGAGATTTAGATGTTAATTTGCTGGGTACAATCAACGTACTAGAGGCTATGACCGAGTTGGGTATCCGCACTTTAGGATTTGCCAGTAGCTCGGCAATCTACGGCGATACCGATCACCCATCAGAAGATTGCGCTTGGCCTAAGCAGACCAGTCTTTATGGTGCGTCTAAAGTTGCCGCTGAAGCGTTTATTCAGGCATATGCCGAAAAAGGACATATCGATCCATATATCTTTCGGTTTGCCCCAGTGTTAGGGGAATACTACCGCTATGGGGTAGTTTATGACTTCGTAAAGCAACTGATAGATAACAAAAGCCTTCTTACAATCAGGGGGGATGGCACAACGCGCAAAAGTTTTATCTATAGCGGTGATGTAGTTTTAGCAATGCTTTATCTTATCAGCGGAAAACATATGGGAGCATTTAATCTCTGCACTCCCGAATCTTGCACGGTGACACAGGTAGGAGAATGGGTTTGTGAGACAATGGACGCTAGGCCACAGATTGTTTATACTGGCGGAGAAAAAGGCTGGATCGGTGACGCAAAGAATCTCAACCCTAACCCAGCCAAGTTGTACGCTACAGGATGGCGTCCAACATTAAGTATTCATTCCGCAATGCAACGGGCGGTAAAATCAATCGAAAAAGGATTAAAAGATGCATCTAAAAAACTTTAAAGTTATTATAAGTGGCGGGTCTACTGGCCTCGGCTTTGCCATTAAAAAGCGATTTATCAAAGAAGGTGCTGGTGTCGTGGATTGGTCTAGGGGCTGGGGCTTTGATGTTACCAAGAAGCTTCCTGTGGTTAAAGATATTGATGTGTTAATCTGTAATGCTGGTATTATTGGATCAATCGGACCATTAGAGAGTGCGTCGTTAAAAGACTGGAAACGCGCTATCGATGTGAATTTATTTGGAGTGGTTAACTGCGTGAAGTCAGTACTGCCAGCAATGATTAAACAAAAACATGGTAAAATCATTATTATTTCTGGTGGTGGTGCTACTAGGGCAATTCCTACCGTATCGTCCTATTGTGCCTCCAAAACAGCCGTTGTTAGGTTTGCAGAGACGTTAGCACTTGAGGTACATAAACACGGAATCGATGTAAACTGCATATCACCAGGATTGCTTCCAACCGACATTCACGATTTTGCATCACGCTCGCCATTATGCGACCCAAATTATAAGCAAGAAATTGCCAAAGCTAAGAAGTTAACATCTAAGGCTTTTATAGCTCCATGCGATCTTGCTGTTTGGTTAGCTGGAAATGAATCTATCGGGGTTACTGGACGGCTTATATCTGCTGTTTGGGATGACTATCGTTTGCTAAATTCTAATACACCAAAAAACCAATTTACATTAACCAGACAATTATGATTATTACTCGTTCACCATTAAGGATTACTCTAGGTGGCGGAGGTACAGATCTCCCATCGTACTACAATGAGCATGGTGGGTTTTGTGCCGCAGCCGCAATTGATAAATATGTATATATTGCTATCAATCAAAACTTTACTAAAAAATTAATTGTTAAATATTCAGAAACTGAGATTGTTGAAAAAGCTTCTGACTTAAAACACCCAATTATCCGCGAATGCTTTCGTTTAGTTGGGATAGATGGTCAAGGTCTTGAAATAAGCTGTTTTGCCGACATTCCCGCTGGCACTGGACTGGGATCATCATCCGCCTTTACTTGTGCCTTATTAAAGGCCCTATACAGCTTAGAAGGTATGATCCTAAACAGCAATACGCTGGCAGAAAAAGCATGTTATATTGAAATGATACGATTGAATCAGCCAATTGGGAAACAGGACCAATTTATTTCTGCTTATGGCGGGATTAATGAAATGAAATTCTCACGTTCTGGAGTTGAAATTTCAGAGCTTATGATATCCAAGAATACTAAAATAGATTTAAACGAAAATTTATTACTATTTTTTACAGGCTATTCACGGGATGCATCATCTATATTAAAGGATCAGAATGACAGATCTATTAGTACCGATTCTACAATGCTTAAAAATCTTCGTTTGACAAAGGAAATGGGAGTGCGATCATCCGAAGCCTTAAAATCTGGAGATACTGAGTTGTTTGGACGATTGATGCACGAACACTGGCTCAATAAAAAAGAACGCTCAAACGGGATGACTAATGAGAATATTGATACTCTTTACGAGGTTGGCATTAATAACGGTATTTATGGCGGAAAGTTAATTGGAGCTGGTGGTGGTGGATTTTTAATGTTTTACACTAGATATCCTGAAGCACTTAAGCGTGAAATGATTGCATTAAAAATTAAAGAAGTTCCGTTTACTTTTGATTATGAAGGCACAAAAATTCTCTGACATACCCGTTGCTATTTTATGTGGTGGTCTGGCAACCCGTTTAGGAGAACGGACTGCCTATGAACCGAAATCAATGATTAAGATTGCTGGAAAACCATTTATAAACTGGCAAATTGAATTGCTGCATAAACAAGGATTAACAAATATAGTTTTGTGCCTAGGCCATTTATGGGAATCCATTGTAATTGAAACAATCAAATCTAACTGTGATTATAGTTTTGATGGATCAATTAAACGAGGCACAGGTGGAGCAATTAAGAAAGCACTTCCAAAGCTTGGTGATATGTTTTTTGTAATATATGGAGATTCATATTTACCAATCGATTATAAGCATATTTATGATGAAGCAATTTTACAACAAAAGCCAGCTTGCTTGTCCCAATGGAATGGAATTGATTATGGAATAAATCTTTATTCGTCTCATCTTTTTGAAGATCGAAAAGATATTTTTGATATTAACGAATTGCAGAAAGATTTAGTTTGCTTAAAAAAAACTGCAATATTTAACTCTCCATCTCGGTATTACGAGATTGGTTCAGAACAAGGAATTATTGATTTAGAAACACTTTTAAAATGAGTCACACTGCTGGATATTTATACGAAACAATGCTTGTTGCTAGCAAGCTTAACGCTATTGAAATCGATGAATGCATCGATGTTCTTATCAAAACCAAGAAAGATGGTGGTAGGGTTTTTGTCCTTGGCGTTGGCGGTAGTGCGGCAAATGCATCACATCTAGTAAATGATCTCCGTAAAATTTGTGGGATTGAAACATATGCACCATCTGATAATGTTGCAGAGCTTACCGCTCGCACTAATGATGATGGTTGGGATAGCGTATTTGTTAATTGGTTAGTTACATCACGTTTAAAACCAGAAGATACTTTATTTATTTTATCTGTTGGCGGTGGAGATATGGAAAAGAATATCAGTCCTAATCTTGTTAAAGCGATTCAATATGCTGATCAGGTAGATTCAAATATTATTGGAATTGTTGGTCGAGATGGTGGATATACGAGAAAGTATTCAACTGCTTGTGTTATTGTACCTACGGTAAACCCAGCTCAAGTTACTCCACATGCTGAAGCATTTCAGGCCGTTGTATGGCATTTAATGGTATCGCATCCCGATTTAAAATCTTCACAAACTAAATGGGAATCTTCCGATGAAAAAGCTTAATGATTTAAAAATTCAAATTTATGCTGATGGAGCTGATTTGCCAGAAATGGTATTGCTCAATAAAGACCCATTAATTAGTGGTCTAACAACTAATCCAACACTAATGAGAAAAGCTGGAATTAGTAACTATGAAGATTTTGCCAGAAGTGTACTAGAACATGTAACAGTGAAGCCAATATCTTTTGAGGTTTTTTCTGATAATTTTAGCGATATGCTTAGGCAAGCAGATAAAATTTCAAAATGGGGATCTAATGTTTATGTTAAGATTCCAATAATGAATTCTCTTGGTGAGAAAACACATAATATTATTAGGGAATTATCTTATCGAGGAATTAAAGTTAATGCTACAGCAATTATGAAGAATACGGATGCGGTTGAAATAGCTGAGGCTATGTTCCCAAATGCTGGTATTATATCCATGTTCTGCGGAAGGGTTACGGATACTCTTTCTTCACCTCCTTATCCCAGTAAATTACTATGCAGAGAAAAGTATTTATGGGCATCAACCCGTGAAGTATGGAATATCGTACAAGCAGAAAAAATGGGTTATGATATAATTACTATACCTGGAGCCATCTTGAAAAAAGCACGCGAAATGGAATCAAGGGATCTTGATCAACTTTCTTTAGAAACTGTGAAAATGTTCAAACGGGATTCTGAAGGTTACGTTTTATGAAACTTACAGTTCCAGAAGCTTTAGCGTTAAACGATAACGAGATTGTTCCAGCCGTTGGCGGTATCTTCCACGTTGACGGGGCGCACACTATTGATCACCGAGAAGATGGAAGTACATTTACTTATCAAAAGTTTAAGCTTTCAGGATATGATGCAGTGATTTCTGGCATTATCTATGATCACGGGAAACTGGATGAGTACGACAATACGGAGATTGTGCTGGCTTCTATGAAGTCTAAGAACGGCAGATTTGGCGGGGTTTCTATAAAGAAAATAATTTCTAAACCAACCAGTTTATTCTCGCGTAAAACAAATCCATCAATCAGTCTTTTAAGAGTATCAAAAGCTGGCGGATTCCATACTCCCGATACATTTCAAACACTTTGCGCTACTACCAAGCGTCCTAAATTTAACCCCGATTTTGGGGCAACTAAAACAACAACATAATAAATCCAATGGTCATTAAAAAAGGTTCAGAAGGTCAGTCAATTATCCCTGCTGGGGTACATCACGCCGTATGTTACGGTGTCGCAGATCTGGGTACGCAAAAAAGCAGCAATCCAGAGTTTGCTGATAATAAGAAAATGACGCTCTTGTTTGAGCTTCCTTTTGAACGCGCTGTATTTGGCGATAAAGGCGAGCAACCCCGTGGCACAAGCATTACGGTTACTCAGTCCCTATCAGAGAAAGCAACGCTTCGCCGCCATCTTAAATCGTGGCGTGGTCGTGACTTTACCGATCAAGAGCTTGCTGGCTTTGATCCAAAAGTCCTTATTGGTGTTAATGCACAACTTAATATTGTGCATGAGAAGAAAGGCGACAAGACGTACACGAACATTGTTTCGATTATGCCTTTGTCTAAAGGACAAGAAAAGCGTAAAGCAGAAAATCAATCCCTGTATTTCTCTTTGGACGATCAAGACCTTTTGAATATCAAATTCCCAGAGAATATGCCGAAGTGGCTCCAGGAAAAAGCTGCATTCTGCAATGAAGTTGTTGAGGCTCAAGGCAGTGTTAATGATGGATTTGAAGCCCCATCACAAAGCAATGCGGCTAATGATGCTGCTCGTTTAGCCCATGAGGAGGAATCACGCAATGCATCTAATGCATCACAGCGTACCGCTGCTCCCATTGTAAATGCTGGTGATGACGAAGAAGTTCCGTTCTAAGGCTTAGAATGAATAACGGGCCTCAAAAGCCTTTGTTACATTGCACCCTGCGTGATATAAACGACAACTCACGCAGGGCTGCTATCGAGCGTTCTATTAAGGTAAGAAAGTATTCGGTTGGCCTTTTAGAAGAAGCTTATAAATTATCCAGAAAAGAAGGACCTAAGAAAGCATCTATAATTTCTGGAATAAATATAAACTCACTAAATCATTATTCTACAATAAGAAATAGGGAACTTGGAATATTAAAACCTAAAAACGGTAAAAGAAAAGTATCCGATGAAGACATGCAAAAGTGTTCAGACATTGCATTAAAATTTATGCAACGTGGAATGAAACAGAATAAGTCTTTTATAGAAGCTGGAAAGATTGTCGGAATCAATGGACGGTCTGCTGAATTCTCTATCAAAAGAGGCATCTGGGTTCCTAAAAGTAAATCATAATTAAAATGAAGATTAAAGCAGGTTCACAAAATTTTGTAAAACAAGATACATCAGCCCACTGGTATCAATTGATGCCTGATGGATCTCTTCGTTCTCGGCATGAG
>Ga0209668_10000562_pt1 | contig 15244 bp, 15 predicted proteins | sample FrelakmetPLP11PL_FD_187150 | JGI IMG/M metagenome (GOLD analysis project Ga0209668, IMG submission 187150) | Freshwater lake sediment microbial communities from the University of Notre Dame, USA, for methane emissions studies - PLP11 PL (SPAdes)... | ecosystem: Environmental > Aquatic >... | reverse complement strand
TCCAGGTCTGGTCAGGCGAACGCGCGCGCATCAAGCGTGACGCCTACAAGCGTGAGCAGTATAAATACAAGCCCTTGAAGAATGTCGCGTGGAAGTCGGCGGTGGCCAGAACGCAAGGATGGACCAGACACAACACAATTTTGATCGACAATACTCCACAGGTCGCACAGCACACGTACGTCAATCTCCTGTGTATCCGGACCTTCAACCGCTCAGATGTAGACAGACCAGAACAAGAACAAGAGGAGCTCAGACGCATGCTTGATCGACTGGATGCGTTGCGTCAACTGTTGTGGACGCAAGGAACCTTGCGTCCGCGCGTACTGCAAGAAAAAATAGCACACATCAAACAGTGCAATAAGTAACTAAAACGGAAGTTCTTTACACTACCATGCTACATAATAGCGGGGTGTGCCTTCGCCGTGACGATTGTGGCCATCGTTTACTCGGAGTGTTTATCCTCATCGCGACGATCATTGGGCATCGTTTGATAGAAGCCAACATGGACGCTATCAATCAACGGGCTCTTGCATTTTCCAAACTCAAACAACCTCTCGTTTACACAACCCGTGCTGTGTTTCAACCGGAACAATCTACAGCAACACAGAATGTGTTTGTATTGCATCATGTGACAAACCAAACCAATACATTTTTCTGTCGCGAGTCGTTGCCTTCCGACTCTTCGCTTTTAGTGCCGGCCCAACAGCCCATGTATGTAAATACCGCTACTGGTGAATGTATACAGCCAAGTTTGCTGGAGCGGCTCGAATTCGCCGCGGATAATGTGTTGCCGATTGCCTTTGCTGGCGGTCTGCTGCTCGTGATAAACTTCTGTGTTTTTGTCATGGGTATTCTTTTGATGATTGGATGTGGAACCACTAGTCAATAAAATCTTATCCGATCAATTCGTGCCCAAGCAAACAAAACACACTGTGCAAGACAAATAAGAAAGTTCCACGCATGAAAATACGTGAAATCAAGGGCGATCTGGTTTCTCATGCACTCGAAAGAAGCAAGCACCACGAAGTGGTGTTGGTACACTGCATTAGTCAAGACTGCAAGATGGGCGCTGGAATCGCCAAGGTTGTTAGGGAAAAGTTTGGGCAAGTGGAGGAAAAACTCAAACCACAAGAGCAGAAAGTGGGCGGCATCGCCTGGTTGTTCCGTCCCAACGACCAAAATCTAGCCGTCGCCAATCTGATTACCAAGCAGCTGTTTTACCACAAGCCAACGGAAGCGGCACTGGAAGAGTGCATGCACAAGTTACGAGACGCATGTCTCAAGTGTGAGCTGTGGAACTTGTGCATCTCACCGCTTGGATGTGCGCTCGACGGACTAAGCTGGAAACGAGTGCGTGCTATGCTTGAATCAGTCTTTACTGATCCGAGATTCAGCATCGATATGGTTTATTACCGATACAATCCCTGATTAAATATCTTTTTATTGCTCTTGTTCTTCTTCCTCTTCACTATCACTAGAGTCTTTTTGTTCGATTCCCGGCTCGTAATTCGGATGTGCCAGCACTGGCGATGGCTCCATTGGTGACGTGCACTTGGCCCAAATTCCAAAGGTTGTGCTATCGTCAAGATTGAGCGCAAAAAGCTTCTGGAGTTGCTCCACCGACTGATGTGACGTCACAATCAGCTGATCCAGATCGCGGCCAAGATCGGGCAGCGAACGCATTCTGGGTACTTGGTGGAGAGCTAGAAAACACAGACAAACTGCTCAGCTCAGGAACCAAAGCCAGCTATATATAAATGCGTACTTTTATATTCCAGGCTGTCATCGACTGCTCGCTCGTACGTCCGTATCAGGTTTTGCATGAACGATTTCACTGACTCGGTCACAGGGGCAAGCTGCAGCATACCTAGATCGCCAAACAAAGAGTTTTTATCTTCTTCTTTTTTTTTTGGTAACCGCAACAAACCTTTGATGGACGCACCGAGCACACAAACCAAGTCAGGGTGCGCTTGTGGGTCGAATTTGTCGGGATCGGACCAAGGGATGCGAATGTCGGCACGCTTCCATTCTCTGTCGGGAAAAGAAAGAAAAATATGTTCGAGAACATGTGGACGCGAGAATGGCCATACGTATCGGAATGCCGTGTGCCAAGCACGAGCGACCACCGCTGAAAATCGTCGTATAGGTCATCGGGCGCATCCTTGGCATCAATGACCGTCATCCATAGCACGCACGCACTCTTGGACTCGATGGGCAGTTTCCAAACAAAACCTTTAAATGACATTTTTTGACTCCTACTTATTTCATAGCTACAGAAGAGAAAATGCGTTCCTGATTCCAAACAGTGGACGGTGCTGTTGAATATCACACAACGCAAAACAGAAGAGGGCAAGAACCACCAAATTCGTGTTTCATCAAACAATCGAAACACTGTTGTCGCCCGGTCTGCCGTCACCGACGATTTCTGATTCCCGAAAATGAATTAGGATCAACGCGTTTTTTTACTCGAAGCAAATCATGGCTTCCCGTTCGGGTCGCTAAACAGAAAGATGTTTATGCGCTCCAATTTTCCATAATGCATACAAATCCACTGGGCGGTATGCCTCTGCAGGCATAAATGGCCCTATATCCAGTTTTTTGCATAACTGCATCAGTTGCATGCGTTCGTCTCGTTGCGGTACCAGCCACATCTGACTCATTTCCCAAAGGAGGCGCACCACGGAGGGAGTCTGCTTCTCGTCTTCGAGATGTGTGTACATCTTTAGCTCGGCGCACAGCGACGGATGAAAAGACTCGGTGATTTTATCGACAGTAACTGACATAATTGGCCAGCCACCGCGATTCAGTGCGTCTCCACGAACAAGCCTTTCGTACTGCGACAGCGCATTTGGGTGCTTGGTCAAGAGGGTGTCAAGCAGAGGTTCCAACTCCTTCGCACGCACAATCGATAATTGCTTTGCTTCGCGTGGTTCCTTGCTTTCCGAAAGCAACAACTGAGCTTTCGGAGAGAGATGGGTCGGGAGGTTTGAAAAGGTAAATCCGCGACTGGCATATTTGGACATGCGTTCGGCAAATCGAGTGTGTGGATCGATGCGTCCCTTTGGAAAATTCACAAACGGTGAATATGTGGCAACGCGGGTTTGCACGGCGGTCTGCACAAGACTAGCGTTGTGCTGACACAGAGGAAACTCGTTCTGTGGAAGCGGCCACAAAAGCGTGCAAATATTCAGATCAAATCGTCTGGAAATCAATGTGTACAACGCGTCAAGATCGGTGGTCGTGATATTCGCCACCACATAACTGATCAGCTGCACAGCTCGACGATCGGTCTTCTTCTTCTGGTGGCCCGTGGAATAAGAGATCACCCGACTTTCTTTTTCTAAGGAAGATGCAATGGCAGTGTCCCAATTTTTTTCGAGGTCGTACTGCTGGTTGTCGCCAGTGCTGCACGGCGGTTCCTCTTTCATATCTGTCAGATGTGTGTTGATCCATTTTTCGAACAATCCAAGTTTACGTTCCGCGGATTTTGCGTCCGAGGATAACATAAAAATGTCCAAATCGGTCGGCATCCAGCGCACATCGCATTCTCTAACCCGTCGGAGCTCAGACCAGAGAGGAAAACTACCTGAAAAAATCGCATGTTGATTCAAAAGCAAATTTCGCAATTCTTGTGTGGCAGGTGTGGAACATTGCAAAAAAAGAGCCATGTCGGCTTCCATGTGTTGCATCGTCGGCATCGCTTTGAACTCGAATCCGCGATCTCGATATTTTTTCCATCGGTTCCGTTTTCCGGGCTCATAGTTTGCGCGAAAAGTGGCCACACGCGGTTGCACGGCATGTGAAAAAATCAACGAGTTGTGTTTCTGGTCCATCTCAGTAACAGGCCACTGCAGCGTGCAGATGTCGAGGTCAAACCATTCAATAATGAGCTTGTGTACGGAAATGAGGTCCGTGTCGAAGGAAACCAGCTGAATAATGCGCTTGTTGACAGACATTGTTCGAAGAGTCGTTTTCAACCCGTTAGCGATGTAGTCATTGTCCTCATTGGTGGTTTGTCCCGCTTGCTCCTGTGCGTGGAGATGTTGTTTCATCCATGAGCACAGCACATGCATGGTCTTGTTCCCGGTGGAGCACAAGAAAATGTCAATATCATTCGGCTGCCAGCTTGCAGGTGACTGCATAGCATGCCAGAGCGGAAAGCTACCCGCTATGCACGCCTTGTGTTCGAGTAACATCGCCTCGAGTTGATCAATCTTCTCAAGTGAAACGTTTAGCCATTTGCCAAGCAGGATCGAAAACTCAGGCAGTTGCGGAATATGTGCCTGTGTCCACGACCGCTTCTTCTTGTGGAATGTTGTCGGTATGGAACGGTTCAGAAACTTGCCCGATCGGAGCTTCATGTCAGAAGAACGCAACATGTTGCGCCAAAAAATTGATTTTTTTTTTTTTGAAAAAAAAAAGAAAAGGCGCAGCAAGTCAAAAAAATCAAGTTTTTTTTTGTGGGTCGTGTGCCACAGTCCTCCAGTATGCGAATCAAGCGAATCGAGGTTGAACCCTTTCATCAAGTCGAAGAGAAGGAAAACCACCTTTGCGTGCATGACCATGCTCGCTGCCACTGCCGCGGTCAAGAACACTTGGCATTTAAACAAACCATTTATTCGATAGGATGCATGCTATTCGTAGCCGAGATAATTGCTTTGCTTCGCAACATACTGTATATGATAGTAAAAAAATAAGGCTGAAACCAATGAGCGAAACCGGGCTGCACATTTATCTGCGCAGTGATCCTTCCGTACCGTACGAGAGCAAAGCCTTTTCGATTTTGGCGATGAGCAATGCTCGGTCCTTGCTTCAGAGCAAGAACGATTCGATCGGGACGCTCCATGTCTACAGGTACCGGCTTCCGGTTCCACTTCTGGAGGAGGACGAGGATCAATACGATCTCTACTCCAGAATACACGAACTCTACGGCGGTGTACCCAGCCAGAAACAAGCGCACGAGCTCTCCTACGCTCAGACATCCAAAAAGCCGGTGGATATTCATGTGTTGCCACAAAAGATTCATGTTGCATTCACCGACGGGAAGAAGAACTGGACAAAGTCGATCATGGCAAACATGGCAGTTTCGGCGCTCAAAGAACTTTTACTGCAAAAAAAGCGATTTGCCGCTGCCGGCCAAGTGTCGCTGTATCGGGAAAATGACGATGAGAAAAAATCGAAAGAATTGCAGGGCGATCGTTTCTTGTTCGAGTATCTTCTCCCGGAGGATGACGGCCTTCGTCTTCAAGTGATACCTACAAAACCCGCGGCTGCTATCAGTTGGAATGCGTTCCGAAAACTGCATCCGGGAAAATCGATGGCACAGATTCGAACTCTGTATTGGGCACAGCCCGGCAAACAGTAAAAAATTTGCACTTTTATCTGTCGCTTTGTGTTCTGGCTATTGGCTCCAGCAAGTTTGTATGGCAACGGCTCCTGAACCATTCCAATATACGGGTCCCGCGACAGCAACAGAGATACGGGCATCTGCACCATCTCAGGTTCCGCAATCGGGACACAAGAAACGCAAGCTTTCGTTTTCGTTTTCGTCTTCTTCTTCTTCATCCTCAATCGCGACCACTGCCGTGTCCAGCCTCGACTTGAAGGCACCTCGCGACAGCCTCGCGCAGGTTGCATCCGCCATCAACTTGAACGTGTCGTTTGATAACCCCGACCATCAGCGATTGGTCCCCTGGACCAAGCTGGCGGAAGAGTTCCATGACAAGGAGGACGGCCACCAGCCTACCCCGCAGCAAGTGAACGCGTTGGCAGAACTGCTCGAGAAGTCGGACGTGCCGGTCTATTACGAGGCCAACGACAAAGATTGCTGGGACATCAATCTGGATTGCGCGCTGCGCATGCTGGTGCGAGCGGGTGCCAAGTACGTGACAGACCAAACAGTTGGCCCAACGCTGCATCCTTTTGTGCATGCATTTCCGAAACTGCTCGATTCTGCCTGGCTGAAACATCAAAATTCGTCCGAAGATGACGGACCGCTCATTGGTGCATTAACGGTCAACTTGGCGCTTTACAAGTTTCGTGCCGCCGTGCCACTGCAGTTGCGCTGACTTTTTTTTTTGTCAACTTTAGTAAACACCATTCTATCCGAAAGTTTCCCCATCTGGATGTCCGACAAAAAGCAAGAGACAGACAAGAAAGAAACAGAGCTTGAAAGTCGAGTTCGGCAGTTGCAGGAGCATCATACGTCCACTGTCGAAGACATGCACACTGTCTGTGCCGATATTACTGCGTGCGAAGAAAAGCTCCGCTTGCTGCACGACAAACTCGATAAGGGTCTTCGGCCGCTGCTGCAGCGCCAAAAGGAGCAGCTGGCACTGCATACCACACTACTCGGGTTTAAGAACGAAGACAAAGAGATCACCAGCTGTGCGCACACCTTTTCGATCGATTGGCTCGACACCGCCAAGACTCTTGTCTCATCGTTATCAAACGACCAAAAAACGATGCCTGTGAGGATTGTGTGCACTGAGGGTCTCACATGTCGATGGCCAATGTGGCGTGACCCGGAATTGGATTTGCATCTCGACTTTCCAGCATGGCGCCCGTTTTTCCTGGATTATTACTACTCCATTCCCGAAGATGATTTAGCCTGTTATTTTTACTCGGCCGCACACAAGACCGAATTTGACAACCAGTACCCCGACACTTCCAAGTGTGTGCGGCGGCCCTATTTCTTCCTTTCACAAGGCATCCTTTCCAAGAACGATTACATCAGCGAAGACAACACACGCATTCATTTCGAAAAATCTAGTGGTAGACTGTCAAAGAACGTCGAGTCGGTGATGCTTCGCGACTGTGACTGCTTGACTGAAATTTCGCTTTTTGAGCGCGACCAAATTTTTTTATTGCTATCTCCTGACTATCCTTTCAACCTGTAAAAAGTAAATTTCCTTTCTGTTGATGTCCCGTCTAGCGAGTGCGGTCACGTTTGTCAAAGCAGCAGCAGGGACAGACATAAAGTCGCAGTCACAAGTGCTACTCAGTTCTCTGGTGTTGCGCGAAAAGTTGTACCTCAAGCACGGTTTTGTATGTGCAGAATGCAACGGTCCCGTCTCCTACAAGAGAGCGCATGTCCGGTCCTCGCACGATGTGCAGGAGCACTTCTTTCATCTCCAGCAGGATGGAACGTGTTCGGGTGGCGGAGAATCCTTGCTGCATACGTTTTGTAAGAACTGGATCTGCACGAACTGGAGCAAATTACAGTTTGCATACAAATGCTTGCGATGTCAAGAAGAAGTATGGACCTACACGCCAGACAAAAAGCTAAAAGAGGCAGTCACGGAAATGAAATTACCTGGTGCGCACAGCAACAGCAAGTACAGGATCGACGTTGGGACGACCGATCTTGCCGTCGAGGTGTGGCATACGCACGCCATGGAGAAGGATAAGGCGCAAGCCATAAAGGCCGCTGGCATGCATCTCGTCGAACTCACCACCGACAAGATTCTTCAGGCCATGATTCACGGTCGATCCAAATTACACCACACAAACATGGGCGTGTGCAAAATCAAGTGCAACAAGTGCATGCAGACCGACCAAAATCCATGGTGTACCTTACATCTCCAACAACAACAACAACAACAACAACTCTTTCCCTACTCCTCCACCTCGGCCGCCATCTCTGCTGACGAACGTCTGTACAAATCATTGCTTGATTTGCAGGCGTCCGCGTGCTTTCCCTCGAAACTTTTCGCCATTGAGCGGGCGCTGCGAATGGGCGCCAAAATCCTCCCGAGCTCATCAGCCGACAAGCTCTGCATTCAAATCCTGACTGGCAAATTCCAGGAATTTCGCAAAAATCGTCTGCGCCAACTGCTCGAGTACTATTGCATGCCGACCACCGCGGAGAAGAGTAACCTCTTTTGCAAGCAGTGTCGGAGGTATGCGGGACACGCCAGCTGTACCGGGAAAGTCCTTGCGTGGCAGCAGCAGCAGCAGTAATCGTGCACATCCCTATATTACATCTTCCGACTGATGCAAACGCTGGACGCTGGTGGTCGCACACGACAATCGAATTGGTTCTGGCTCAGCACAGACGCAACTGTACAAATCATTTTTTTAATTAAAAAAGGAGTTTATAGTTTCATGTATCTAGACTCGTGCACACCGAGAAAGGAGTGTCTGATGACGTGACTCACGCTGTTCTTTCTTTGCTGCTGCTGATGATGGAATAAAATGAAGCGCGGACTATTGGCCGATCGCTGTAACAGATGATCGATTTGCTACGTTTGAGCTCGTACTAATAATTGTGATTCTTTGCATTTGACCTCCAGCTCATACCACTGCATGCACACGCATGCTGTATGACAGGCTCCTTTGTGCAACCAACTTGTTGTCGCAGTAGGCGAGTTTCTTATGGGAACAGAGTGACGCCGATACATCCCCCCGTTCTCTTCTTATTTTATCCTGAATCACTAGCTGCCAGCGTAGGTTGTGAAAGAAACAGAGTCAAATACAAATATACCTTTACTGAATCACGAACAAAATCCTTTTTTTCGGCAAAGGATCTTTATACTTTCGACCTTCAAAGAACACGTAGAGCTTATTTCGGTCTTTTGACCACTTGACGTCTGATAAGTACCACAACGGAAAGAAACCCGACATGACGCTTTGCACGTAAGTGGGCAACACGTTTGTTTCTGGTTTCTCTGCCAATGGGTTTTCCTTTGGCTCAGATGTGTCTGCAGGAAGTGGAAAATGAAGCAAAAACTTTCTTTCATGGTTTTCCATTGGCTTTGATTAGGCGTTTGCGATTTCACAGCAACGTTGCATTGAGCTCATTTCTTTGTATGGATGTAGGCGATCAAGTTTTTAAACAACTCAGAGCAATAGTCGGAAGCTTAATAAACAATTTTACTCATTTGCAAACAAGACTTGGATGATGCATCTGAACGGATGCGATCCCATTCATAAAGCTGAATTTGTGATCGTTAAACAAGTGAGAGAAATCTTTCTTTGCGCAGGGCGGACACTGACAAAATTTCCCCACCACAATCCAAGACGCTGGATCGTGCAATGTATCTTTGCAATCAAACGCATGCTTCAAAAGCGGACGCAACAAAGCGTCCACATCAATCTCGGTAGAAGCATAAAAAAGATCCAGATCAGAAACGAACGGGATATCTTTCTTTGCCAGAGGCATTTGCAGCGATAGCCGAATCGGGCCGGTAAAGACGTCTTCCATACCAAACTGAATGGTGGGGCAGGACGGTGCTACAAAGTGGTCAAGGGTGGCAAGATCGTTGATCCGCCGCAAAGGAATGCCCGATGGAATGTGCACCCATTGGGTTGTCGCAATCTGCTGCGCCAGAAGAATCGTCTTGGATTCTGACCCGTCGTCCATATCACACACGAATTCCCACGCTTGGTCCAAAGTGGGAAGTCCTTCTGCATCGATACGAGAGAGAGAGAGAGTAAGCATGTGATGGTTCGAACAACAACAACAAGGCATACTGTTGTGACTACTCCGCTTGACAATGATTGACCGAGCAGGAAGATTCAACTTTTCGACCTTGTTCGTAGAGGCAGCGTCCTTTGGAACCACCACGTACACAGATTCGCTTTTGTAAAATGAAAACTCAAGCACAAAGGCGAGTTGTGTCAACTCGTCCGTGAGTTGAACGCCCTTCTTTTCATCTAAAACCGCGTCTGAAGTCTTTTGTTTGACGGCTTTCGGTGCACCGTCAGTGTCCTCGCATTTCCTTCACAAAAATTAGACAATATAAACATGCAAATCCAAAAAATCAATATACAAGTAACAAATACCTTTTCATGACGAATGAATGGACGACAGTTTAAAAAAAAGTGCAGTCCTGCAAAAAAAGTTCACTTATCGGTGGAAAAACATCGCTTTCATGAAAAGGACGAGCAAAAAGCGCAAGTTCGGTCCGAGCGAAAAGTCGGACGAAGACGAACCCGAATGGCAATTTCTCGCCAGCTACGTCACCGGGAAAGGTATGAACGACGACCTGACCGGCTTGGCGCCCAGTGTGCGCCAAAGCCTCGCCGCACTGAAATCCATCTTTCTGGATCAACAAGAATGCAAAATCGTGATGGCAGGAAGTGTGATGCTTTGGCTGGATCTTGGACGACCCGCGAACTGGTTCCCCGGGGATGTTGACGTGTTTTCTTTGGAGATTGAGGAGTCCTTGGACCAAAAGAAGGGTGATAGCCCATGTGCCGAACTGGTTCGCTGGTTGGAAGAACAAAAATGGATCAAAGTCAACGAGCCCTCGATTTCGTGCAATTCCAATCGGTCAAATCCGCCATCACTATGTGACGAGTTTACATCCGAACGGTGGATCCTCCCATCCGATGAGAAACGATCCATCAACATCGTACGGGTCAAATTGAAACCGACCATTTTTGCGGACAGCGTAAACTTCGATACGCTTAATCTTGCGAATAGATTTGACATACCAGCATGCGGTCGAACCTGGCCGAAAACAAAAGATCCTACCGGCAAATCCCACGATAACAAGATTTGTATGTGGCCAGTCCGCGACGACCCGTTCTCTCGAGCTCGTGCTCAAAAGTACAAGGACCGCATTGGACCGCAACTGGTCATTCAATCGGGGAAATTGCAAACTGCCGAGTTCAAAGGAGTGAAGGCATCTGTGCGCCACACAAGACAACCGGTTTTTACTCACTATCTTGGCATCGGCCCGTGTACCTTCCAGTTTCGAAATCGGTACTTTGCGGACACTAATAGCGGGCCGTATTGCTTTCGCGACCTGTACTCATCCAGTTTACAACCAGACCTTTTCAACCAAAGATGCAGGTGGCAGCCAGAGCTGTTCAACAAACGATGCACGGACCGAAAATGCGGTTCATTAGTTTGGGAGGATGAGTATGCATGGCACATCCATGAGGAAAAAGAATTAGTGGTTGTCCATTGTGTGAATCGATTATTGGACGAAGAAAACCATCGCGCGGTAGTTCGAAATCAATCAACTCTACTTTATACTGCTTTTCGGTCGTTTGCACCGGAAATGGTTGTTACGATTCTTGAATTTCTTGACAACGCACAGCTGGCAAAGATCGTTTGGCCTGCTCTGGTTGCCAATTCCTTGCCAGTATACTGGCAACGGTTTATTCATCTACGTTGGCTCATTGACCGAGTCAAGTCGTCCATATCCTGTCCCTCTCCCGACCCTACTCCGGAAATGGTTCTTTCGACTTTGCCGTTACATCCTTTGTTAGCCAAACCAATGGATACTGTGCAAAGTAACTCGACCGATCAACCGGAATTTTGGGTCTTTGCCATTCAGCAATTGGCCTTCGATGAATGTGTTATCATGCACTGTGGGCCGCAGGCGACTTGTGCTTTAGAAATCGCCGAAAAACACGCAACAATAAAAACGATCTTCCCGCACGGCCACAAATGCAAACAACACGGCATTGACAAGAGTGGCAGTATTTTTTTCGATGTATCCAAGCAGCAGTAAAACAACTTAACGAACAAAATGACTACTGACGATAATCAATGATATTTTAATGTGCTATTTTGGTTTCCGGCCAGAACAGCCGTTGCTAGAAAATTTTGACACTATTTTTCTCGTCTTTCTGGTCTTTTTTGTCGGCTTTTTGGCCTTGAACTTGATTTGGGTCCATAATTTGTTTGATATGTTCCAAAGGCTGCCCCTTTATCAGTGACGCCACCTTGGCACAGCCCAGGTGCAGCAAGGACTTGATGTCCAAGTAATTCGCTCCCAGGATCAAGTCATACAACTGCTGTCGATTCTCGCCGATCTTGTCTATGTAGTCGGCATCAATCTTGTGTGGGCAAACATCCTTCATGATCTTCGAACGCAAAGGCTTTTCGATGATTGAAGGCTCCACACCCTTGTGTTCTTTCATGTACGAGACAATGAGCGCAAGAATTTCGCCGTTGACAGATGGGAGCTTGAGCTCGTCCGCATTGTCGTCGCCCTCCAGCGAGGTCTTGATCATGGTTGATATGAACGCAAATTTGCGCTCCACTTGGAAATTCTTGGTGTCGTTGGAGACCAGCGTGATGGGCTTGTCCGAGTGGACGACGGTTTCATCCAGTCCGGCTGTACGCGAGATCGTGTGAGAAAAAGAAAACACCAACAAAAAAAATTCGCTTTACCAACGGCATTGGTGTTGTTCTGCGACATCAGCGAAACTTGCAAACTGAAAAAATGAATTTTTTGTATGTTCTGACGTTTTTTTAGCAAAGCACCATTTTTTCAGTTTGCAAGTTTTTGCAATGAGCACCGGCAAAGAGCAGCAAGAATCACGCCCGGTGGCGCCATCGGCAACAGCAGCAGCTGAACACAAGTACACCTCTCTTTTTCAAACACCGCTTGCATCCGACAAGTTCGCCCACATCACAATTGCCTATTTGGGTGCACTGAGCTCGCAGCAAATGGACGCCGCCAAGTCTGCGCTCGCTGCCATCCCTCTCCCTGCCAAATTTTTGTGCAACCAAAAAGAAACCTTTTTCACTCTACGCGGGTCGGTGAATGTCCGCAAGTGTTTCTTGCTGGATCGCGGTTCTGAAACGGAGGTAGAGTCTGTGTACAAACGGTTCGCGGTGCGAGACCCGTTTATGCCAGCGGAAAAAGCGATGCCAACCACGCCGACGTTCCACATCACCGTCAAAAATGAAGATGCAGAAAAAGAACTGACCAGAAACCCGGTGGTGACAGCCAGAAAGGTGGCGATCAAACCGCTTGGACCCGTTGATCCTGTGTTTGTGAGCACTGGAACATCACACGAGCAGTTTTGCTGGGACGCGTATCACCGTGAAAAAATGCTGCAGGAGAAGCAGGTCGATCGATTAGGTTTACGAGATCAAGCCAATCGTGTCGACATGCCCGGCATGAATCAGCACACTGTCGTGCACTATGTTATGCAGTATTGTTTGTCCAGTTACTTTTCACCACCCGTTAAAACTTCGAACAAGTGAAAGCCAAGTGCCATCGATGCAAAACTTTAAAAAAAAAAATAAACGGACGGATCGCGGTCCCATGCGATGCCAAGCGGAGATTTTCGATAAAAAAACAAATGCCTTTAGATGTTGCAAAAAACAAGCGCAACAGGACAAGAGATTCTGTGCAACACATGCGGGTCGCGCCAAGCTCATCCAGTATCCCAGACCGAAAAGCAGACTGGGAGGTGAGCGTGAGCTGTGTGTGCCCATCAAAACCTTTTCCGAAGACGGAGATTCTTGGCCCGCCAAGGCTAAACCGGCCGACGCGTACGAGGAAAAAACCGCTACTCTGAAACCGGGACCGATCTGGCAACTTTTATGGGCTCTGTTTCAATCGGCAAGCGCCGCCAAAAGTGCACTTGAACAAGAAAAAGTAGAAAATGGCGCCAGCCAGGACGCAAAGATCTACGAGATCAAAGAGATTGGTAAAAACGAAAAGTTCACCAAACCGCTTGATGAAATGTGGCAAAATATAAGAACCATCGTCCAAGCTCCGAAAAACAGCGAAGATGCCAAAAAAAGAACCAAAGGAGAGAACACAAACCGATACAAAGCACTTGAAAAAGAAAATGCGCAGCTTCGTCTCAAAGAACTGTTTGCTAAGATCAATCAAGTGGTGGCTGATCCCCGCTGGCATCAATATGTAAACAAAACGATCGAGCAACTACCCGAGACCAACAGACAGGATGCAAAGGTTCTGCAAAAGACTTTGGCGTCGCAGATGTCAGGTTTGGAGTCTAATCTTCTGGTGTATACCCAACCCCTGTGTCCGACCTCGAACAAGTGGTTCGGGTTAAAGCAAAACAAGTTTTGTGCACAACACGGCGCCAAATTGTGCACGGATGTGATTTCGTCTGCGCTGGCGTGGGCGTACACCTCTCAAGAAGCATGCCCAAATGCGTTTCTACAATCGTCCCATCTCCCGCAACTGCTTGCTTGTTGGCTCGCAGATATTGTTTTTTGGTCACCCTCAGTCACTTGCGCCAACGCATTTTCCAAATGATCGGCTTTGTCCTCATCGCAAATATAAAAATTTCATGTACTTTTGTTGGATTTTCGTGCAGGAAATGGTGGTGCTTTGTGCTGCGGCGGAAAAATAATAAGCACCGGTGGATGGCGCGCAGGTTAGAAATCGTCTTACGCATCAGCCGCATCAAGAACGATGACGGCGTAAACTATCCTGTTTTTTCCGCGCCGTCTGAAAAGCAAAAAGAGCTAAGCAAGAAAGTGGATTCCATTATTCGCGATAGCCTCACGTGGTTACAAGTTTTTGTGGGTGTCGAAACGGACGAGCGCAACTTTTCTGTGGAGCAAGTCAAGATCCGCTACGATATTCAGGACAAGCATCGCCAACACGCAATTGTGGAAGCGGTGGTTCCTGCGCGCTTCAGCGGTGTTTCTGCAGCGGCAATTCGCACTGCGGTAAACCAAATCTACGCGGATGATGCGGCTGACACGTGGATGGAGGGTGATATCGGATTGGATGATGATAGATCCGAACTGTTTTTGAAGGCCAAGAAAATGTCTCTGCACAGACAAATCCAGACAGCAAAAAAGAAACCACCTCAGAAAAATAGTTCCAAGGAGAGCGACTGGTCGGCCTACTGCGAGAAGCAAGAGAAGAAATTCATCAAGTTTTGGCGCGTTTCTGTCTTTGGTGCAACGTGGAAGGTCGAGTGGGGCAAGCAAGGAACGACAAAGCCGCAGTCTGCGACACACTATGAAACCTCACCCGAGGTTGCCATGAAAAAAGCCGAAAAATTACTACACCAAAAAATTCGCGGTGGCTACAATCTGTTGGATAGCGATTGGTCAGCTCAATAGTTGCTTTTTCAGTAAAAAAGTTTCACGCCACCGGTCCCAGCATTCAGATCAGCATGTTTTTCTCACACGCACGCTGCAAAAAGATAAGTTATGGCCCAGAGATGGACAAGGATATACTGGGAAAAGAAATCAGTGTGCATGCAGATGTGTCGTCGTTAGACAACAAGGAGGAAGACATGATGGATACCATTCGACTGAACGTGTCTCATTTCCAGCATCGACTGGTACTTCGTGTGCGTCCCGACACGAAGCGTGCCGAGGTCATGGAGCAGGCCATTCAGCGTTATGGAATGGCACTGCGCGGTCGACAGTTCTGCCTGGTGGACAAATACGGTAAGCAGCACTTTTGGACTCTCATTATTCTTTGCCCTCGTTATACCAACTACTATGCCCGGCGCTTTTTTCTGGAAAAATGACGGCTTTGTCGATCATGCCAGAGCA
>Ga0209668_10000561_pt1 | contig 15264 bp, 11 predicted proteins | sample FrelakmetPLP11PL_FD_187150 | JGI IMG/M metagenome (GOLD analysis project Ga0209668, IMG submission 187150) | Freshwater lake sediment microbial communities from the University of Notre Dame, USA, for methane emissions studies - PLP11 PL (SPAdes)... | ecosystem: Environmental > Aquatic >... | reverse complement strand
ACAGGAGAGAGATGATTCCGGCTGCCTGGAAGAAAGCTTATCCTTCTGCAAGTTACAGAATAATTTCACCGGAAAATTATTTTGAATGGCTAAGTTGAAAATTGGCAATTATAATATATTACAGGCGGCATGAAAAAACAGTGTAACCGTATGGCTCCGTGGAAATCCGTGGTTTAAAGGAATTGAAAATGAAATTTTAAGATTGCTTCCCACGCCTTGCGTGGTCGCAATGACAGTAAATAAGAAAAAACCACCAGTGGAAGCATACATAGAGTATAACTAATAAAGTCCAGACTTTGAAATAATATAATAATTTGTGATTGTAATCGCATAATATTATATTTGTATAAAGATTTGGTTTATGGTAAAGCGTTTCGTTGAAGATGTAATAAAAAATTATCTATTTAAAAATAAGACAATTGTAATTTATGGTGCCAGACAGGTAGGTAAAACCACTCTGGTAACCAGCCTGGTTAGAAACCTGAATGTAAAATCGCTGTTTTTAAATGGGGATGACGCAGATATCAGGGAATTGTTTACAAATGTCAGTGCTTCAAAATTAAGCCCTGTACTTGCTGACACTAAAATATTAGTTATTGATGAAGCTCAGCGAATTCCTGAAGCCGGACTGGGAATTAAAATAATCCATGATAACTTCAAAAATATACAGATCTTAGTTACAGGATCGTCATCAATAGATCTTTCAGATAAGATTAAGGAACCAATGACGGGACGAAAATTTGAATTCTTCCTCTATCCGTTTAGTTTTAATGAGTTGGTTAGGGATCAGAATTTTCTGACCGAAAAGCGACTCCTTGAGCAGAGACTTATATATGGTTGTTACCCCGATGTAACAGCTAACCCGGGAAATGAAACCAGGATTCTGAGAACACTTGCATCTGATTATTTGTATAAAGATATTCTGGCGATGGGACAGATTAAAAAACCTGTCTTACTTGAAAAAATTCTAAAAGCGCTGGCTCTTCAGGTCGGGAATGAGGTTTCTTTTAATGAGCTTGCCCGATTGCTTGACTCTGATAAAGGTACCATTGAAAAATATATTGATCTCCTCGAAAAATCATATATTATTTTCAGATTGCCTGGTCTTAACAGAAATGTAAGAAATGAGATTAAAAAAGGAAGGAAGATCTTTTTTCACGATAACGGTATCCGGAATGCTGTATTGGGAAATTATCTGCCTCTCAGCTCGCGGGTTGATACTGGAGCCTTGTGGGAGAATTATCTTGTAAGTGAAAGGTTTAAAATTACTGCAAATATTGATGAAGCTTCTGAATCCTACTTCTGGAGGACCACACAGCAACAGGAGATAGATTATATAGAAGAGCAACATGGCAGACTCTTCGCCTATGAGTTCAAATGGGGCTCATCGAAAAGGCCCTTCCTCTCAAAAACATTCTCTAATGCTTATCCCGGATCTGATTTTAAGGTAATCACACCGGATAATTATCATGAATTTCTGCTTGAAAAGGGAGACAATGTATAAAACAAGCTGGATAAACAAGAAGATTGCTTCCCACACCTTGCGTGGTCGTAATGACAGTAATGTAATTTAGATTTGAGATGGCCAATAAAACAAACATCCTTAACCGGTTCTGGCACGAGCTTCAAAGACGCAAAGTCTTCAAAGTACTTGCCATGTATGCGGGTTCTGCCTTTATAATTATCCAGGTCGAAGGTAGCCTGGCTGAACTTTTGAATCTGCCACGTTGGGTGGGAACCTTAATGGTTATTCTGCTTTCAGCAGGATTCCCATTAACGGCAATCCTTGCCTGGATCTTTGATCTTACTCCCCAGGGTATAAGGAAAACAGAATCATTTGAAGAATCTGAAGGGAAAGAAATTACACCGGCTCCTTCGCGAAGAAGACTCAAGGCAAGTGATGTTATAATAGCTGTTCTGGCTATAGTAGTAGTAATACTCGCCTGGCCGAAAATATTTAAAGGGGATGCAGTCGAAAGATTGAGATCATCAGGTGAGAAAATCTCTGTTGCTGTGATGCCTTTTCAGAATATGACAAACGATACTACTTTAAATATATGGCAGGATGGAATACAGGGAGATTTAATCACATCACTTTCGAACATTCAGGAACTGAAAGTAAGGCATCAGGAGTCAATAAAGACACTCCTCCAACCTCAGGGTAATATAGGAGATGCTTCAATTTCACCTGAAATTGCCGGATCAGTTTCCAGAAAACTTGATGCTGATATTTTTATTTACGGAAGCATTAAGAGAGCAGGTGACTTATTGCGGATAGATGCACAGCTGATTGATACAAAGACGAAAGATATCCTGAAATCTTTTGAACTCAACAGAACGTATAACCAGGAGATCATATTTGAAATCACCGATTCCCTTCGAAAAAACATTACAGATTTCCTTTTAATGTCCAGACTTATTAAGGAAAATCCCTCCGCGCAGCATTTAACTTCTCTTCCAAAATCATCCGAGGCACTCAGGAACTGGTTATATGGATTCAGTGCCTGGGATAAAGGGAATCTTTCAGAAGCAAAAGAGTGGTTTTTCAAAACTCTGGCTGTCGATTCCGGCTTTAATCTTGCCGCTTTCAATATTGAGAATATTTATTCGTCTGAAGGGAACCATGTTCAGCAAATAAAATGGATACTAAGGAATTATAACAGAAGAGATCAGATGCCTTTTACAGAACGGGTCTATGCAAGCTGGACCTATGCCATCAATTTTGAACCACCATCTGAACAAATTAAGTATTTAAAACAACTTCAGGACCAGGATGATCAATTCCCAAGCTGGCCCTACCTTCTCGGATATACCTACAATAGCTTAAATCAATATGATAAGGCAGTGGTTGAGCTTGAAAAGTGTCTGAATATTTATCGTAAGTGGGGTAAATGGTACTTGTCAGCAAATACGGCATATTATCAACTTGGGATCGCTTATCATAAAACCGGTCAGTATAAAAAGGAAAGGAAGCTTTACAAAGAATCAGATAAATATAATCAGGATATTTCATGGATGATCTACAGACACGCCGTACTCGAATTATCAGAAAAAGATAGCGTCGCGGCAAAAAGATATATTGAAAGATTCAAAGTCGTCATGAAAGAAAATTCATCCTCAGATGCAGATATTGCAAGCGAAATTGGATCTATCTACCAGGATGCAAACATAATGGATAAAGCTGAGAAGTATATCAGGGAGGCGCTCAGGTTAGAACCAGAAAAGCCTTTAAGAATGAACTCTCTGGCCTGGTTCTTAATAAACAATGACAGAAACTTAAATGAAGGGTTGGAACTTGTTGACAAGGCTTTAAATATTGAACCTGATAACTGGGATTTTATGGGTACCAAAGGGTGGGGGTTGTATAAAATTGGGAAGTATAAGGAGGCGCTGGAAGTTCTGGAGAAAAGTATAGAATTAAATAAACCATATTTTAGTTATGCTATTTCTCAACATGTGGAGGAGGTGAAAAAGGCAGTGGCAGGGCAGAAATAATAGGCGATTTATGATGTATTATAGGAGGCAGGCGAAAGGGGTAAGGAAGAGGTCTTAGGCTGCGCCCTGTCTGTCACTTCGTTCCGTCTTAATGTCTGTCGCCTTGCTCCGTCTAAGACATTAAGACAGCGAGCTTCGCTAGCAAGACCTCAAGACTGCAAGGCAATGTATTATGTATTATCGGCAAAAAGGGCTTGAGGTGCGAGGCAATGGATTAAAACTAATAATATGTAATTAAATTACATTTAATTAGTATTATTTATTATATTTGCCTTTATGATCGACAGACTTTCAGAGAATCAGATCAGGGAGCTGCTTAATGCTTTCCCCTGTGTGGCTCTTATCGGACCCCGGCAGGTCGGAAAAACAACTCTTGCAAAAATAATTCAGAAAGGGTACAAATCATCTTTGTATCTCGACCTCGAATTTCAGAAAGATTTTATAAAGCTGGAAGATGCTGAGACCTATTTACGTCAATTCGAAGATTGCCTTGTAATCATTGACGAGGTTCAGAAGAAAAAGGACTTATTTCCTGTTCTTCGAGCCCTGATTGATCAGAACAGAAAACCTGGCAGGTTCCTTTTACTTGGTTCGGCAGGACCGGATCTTCTTCGTAACAGCTCTGAAACGCTCGCAGGGAGAATAGCTTATCACGAAATAACACCTTTCCTGTTACAGGAACTACAAGGCAGATACAAGATAGAAGATATCTGGATGCATGGTGGTTTCCCCGATGCTCTTCTGAATCAGAAATACTGGATTCAATGGATGAATAATTATGTCAAAACATACTTTGAAAGAGATCTCCCGAATCTTGGCTTCCCTGCAGACAGCATAACCGGAGAAAGATTATGGACAATGCTGGCCCATTACCATGGTAACCTTATTAATTATGCTGAAATAGGCAGAAGCCTGGAGTTGAATATAAATACAATTAAAAGATATATCGGTTTTCTTAAGAATGCATTCCTCATCAGGGTAATAGAGCCTTTTCATTCGAATGTAAAAAAGCGTCTTGTAAAATCGCCAAAGGTATATATACGTGACTCAGGAATAATGCATTATTTATCAGGTATTGAAAGAATTGACCAGCTTCAGGGTCATCCAAAAAAAGGATCTTCATGGGAAGGTTTCGTAATTGAACAGATTATTCCGCTCCTGCCTGCAAACCGGCGTATATATTTCTATCGTACTCATGACGGGGCTGAACTCGACCTTGTCATAACCAGAGGAGACAGGCCGGTTGTATCTCTTGAGATTAAGTTCGGATCGGATGTGCGGCCAACAAGGGGGAACACTGAAGCTGTCCAGACTCTGAAAACTTCACAGAATTATATCATAATAAAAGATGAAGAAGATTTCATATTATCCGGTGGTTTCAGGGTTTGTGGATTGGAGACTTTTCTGACAAAATATTTAAACGTATAATTAGTACGGCCAAAGATTATCCTCAGCATTGAAAGTAGCACGGGGAAACTCTCCCTTTCACCCATTCCCCCATTCCCCCTCAAACCCTTTCCCCGATACCCACTCACAGAATAGTTGAAAATCAGACAAAATATTCTAAATTTACCTGAGAAATCAAGGTTGACTGTAAATGACAAAAAAGCCTCACATTCTTAAACGCTTCTACCTTGAGCTTCACCGGAGGAGGGTCTTCAAAGTGCTTGCAATGTATGCCGGTACTGCTTTTATTATTATTCAGGTTGAAGGCAGCCTTGCTGAACCTTTGAACCTGCCCCGCTGGATCGGAACACTTTTAGTAATAATTCTATCAGCCGGATTCCCTATCACAGCGATCCTGGCCTGGATATTCGATCTTACTCCCCAGGGAATTAAGAAAACTGAATCATTTGAAGAATCCGAAGGGAAGGAAATTATTCCGGTACCTTCACGCAAAAGACTTAAAGCAAGTGATTTAATAATGGCTTTTATGGCAATAACCATTATAATACTTGTCTGGCCAAAAATATTCAAAGGAGATGCAGTTGACAGACTGAGATCATCGGGTGAGAAACTCTCTGTTGCGGTAATGCCATTTCAGAATATGACGAACGATACAACATTTAATATATGGCAGGAAGGAATCCAGGGAGATTTAATTACTTCACTTTCCAATATTGAAGAATTAAAAGTCAGGCATAAAGATGCAATAAAGAGTCTCCTTCAATCCCATGTGAACAGCGAATTCGCATCAATTTCACCAGCTATTGCCGGTTCAATCTCGAGAAAACTAGATGCAGATATTTTTATATACGGAACTTTAAAGAAAGCCGGAACATTACTTCGGGTGGATGCGCAATTGATTGATGCAAAGACAAAAGATGTATTAAAATCATTTGAACTGAATAAACCCTATAAAGAAGAAGTAATTTTTAGTATTACTGACTCACTTAGAAAGAAGGTAACCGATTTTCTTATAGTATCTAAGCTGATAAATGAAAATCCCATATTAAAATATGAATCAAATCTAAGCGGAAACCCTGAGGTGTTAAGAAACTTTATTAATGGAATTAATGCACAGGATAAAGGTAATTTTTCAGAGGCCAGAGACTGGTACTTCAAAGCTCTTGGTGCTGATTCCAGCTTTAATCTTGCTGCTTTTAATATTGAAAATACATATTCTTCTGAAGGTAATCATCAACAGCAAATAAAATGGATAATGAGAAATTATAACAGAAGAGATCAGATGCCATTTACTGACCGGGTCTACGCAGACTGGACCTATGCCATCAATTTTGAACCGCCGTCGGAACAAATTAAATATCTGATGCAGCTGCAGGATCAGGATGATCAGTATCCGGCATGGCCGTATCTTCTTGGATTTACTTACAATTACATCAATCAACATGACAAAGCAGCCACTGAACTTGAAAAGTGTCTGGATATTTTTCATAGGTGGGGTAAATACTTTTTAGAGGGAAACGGGGCGTATAATCAACTTGGAATCGCTTATCATAAAACCGGTCAGTATAAAAAGGAAAGGAAGCTTTATAAAGAGTCAGATAAATATAATAAGGATATTTCATGGATGATCTACAGACACGCCGTACTCGAATTATCAGAAAAAGATACCATCACGGCAAACAGATATATTGAAAGATTCAAAGTCGTCATGAAAGAAAATTCATTATCAGATGCAGATATTGCAAGGGAAATTGCATATATGTACGTGGATGCAAACTTTATGAATAAAGCTGAGGAGTATTTTCGGGAGGTCCTCAGGTTAGAACCAGAAAAGCCTTTAAGAATGAACTCTCTGGCATCGTTTTTAATAGAAAATGACAGAAATGTTAATGAGGGAATGGAGCTTGTGGAGAGGGCTCTGAAAATTGAGCCTGACAACTGGGATTTTATGGATACCAAAGGGTGGGGATTATATAAACTCGGGAAATTTAAAGAGTCACTGGAAGTTCTGAAGAAGAGCATAGAATTACGGAAACCATACTACAATTATAATACCATGCTGCATATTGAAGAGGTAAAGAGGGCGATGGCAGGGCAGAAATAATAGGCGATTTATGATGTATTATAGGCAGCAGGCGAAAGGGGTAATGAAGATGTCTTGGGCTGCGCCCTGTCTGTCACTTCGTTCCGTCTTTATGTTTGTCGCCTTGGTCCGTCTAAGACATTAAGACAGCGAGCTTCGCGAGCAAGACCTCAAGACAATATTTAATATATTATAGGCGATGTGAAGAGTGGTATGTGGTTTGGGGTGAAAGGTATGAGGAAGACAAATTCCCCCTTGGAAGAGCTTGCCCTGAGCGAAGCGAAGGGGGGTTAGGGGGATGTTTTTTAAGTGCAGGGCACATTATTTCAAATCCTCTAAAGAGAATCCCAGCTTCAGCAGATTCCCGGGCTCAAGGATCTCTTTAAGCCTTGGTTCATCTATAACCTTAAGGACTCTGTTTGCTTCGAAGATATCGTATTTTCTCTCCTTCATCAGCGTCGCCAGCTTCGCAGCTTTGTGATAGCCAATGTGGGGTATGATGGCTGTTGTGAGCGAGCGACTTCGGAGTAGTGATTCACTACCTGCAGTTTCATTTATTATCAGTCCGGTGATAAGATTCTCTTCTGCTGTTTTGCATGATGAAATAAGCAAATTAATACTTTCAAGAACAGCAAAACCTATTACAGGGAGATAAGCATTCAGCTCCAGGCAACCCTGTCCACAAAGAGAAGTTACAAGAGTATCGTTGGAATATACTTTATGAGAAGCAGATATCACAAATTCCGGAATCACCGGATTTATCTTACCTGGCATTATTGAACTGCCAACCTGTTTCTCTGGAATAGTAATGCTCTTGTCACCCGACACATCCGAGGCGAGAAGCCGCAAATCAGATACCATCTTCTCAAGGTTAACAGCAAGTGCTTTCAGAATTGCATGCACTTCCACCCACTTATCAAGATTTGAGGTGGCATCCGAAAGGTTTTCACTGTGCGAGACTGGAAGCCCTGTGAGTTCACGTAACTCAGGAACTACCTGCATAATAAAAAATCTCGGAACAGCCAGCCCGGTTCCTGTTGCTCCTCCTCCAAGGTTAATTGGCTTAAGCCGCTCAACACATTTCGACACTCTCCACCAGTCGCGCGACAATGCTTCATTGTATGCACTGAAAAGCTTGCCAAATGATGATGGTACAGCCTCCTGCATCTGTGTATAACCAGGTCGCAGCATATCAGCAGTTTCCCTTTCGAGCTTTTCAATTCTCTGCCTGAGACTATTAATCCTGCTTTCTAAAGTCTGCAGTAAAAACATTGCTGCAACAGTCAGAGCTGTAGGAATTACATCATTTGTGGACTGATATATGTTGGCATCCTCTGTGGGATCAATATAAGTGTATTCACCACACTTATTACCTCTCTTCAGAAGGGCGGCATTTGCTATGATCTCATTGATATTCATGTTAATGCTTGTCCCGGCACCACCCTGAATTGCAGGTACGATAAAATGATCAAAGTATTTTCCTTCAGAGACTTCCCGTGCAGCTTCTGCCAGTGCATCAAGAATTTCGTCGTTTATAATTTTAACCGCAGGATGATTACCGTATTTTTCAGTTGCAGCATTACGGAACTTACTGTATGTGTTGTAACACGCAAGTTTTGTCAGGCCAATAGCCTTGTACCATTCTAACGGGAAAGGGATATCGACGGGGAAGTTTTCCCTTGCCCTTAATGCATGGATTCCATAAAGAGCATTTGAAGGAATCTCTTTCTGGCCTAGAATATCTTTTTCTATACGGAACATAGTTGTTTCGCCCCCAACCCCCTAAAGGGGGCTTTAATAAATGTTATGTTTCAGCCCCGCTTTAGGGGGGATGGAGGGCCAATTACACAGAAGGACACCGAGAAGACACAGAGGACCACAGAGGTTTATAACATAGTGGAACCGGAGACAGGCCTCGCATAGGCAACTACATCAGCTCCTGTTATTTCATCTTTGCAGAGAATAATAAGTCTCTCAAGCACATTCCTGAACTCACGTATGTTCCCGGTCCATTCAATCTTCTGAAGTTCCTTTATGGCATCCTTTTTTATTGTTTTCTTGCTCATACCGTATTCACCGCAGATCGCTGAGTTAAAATGCTCAGCAAGCAACGGGATATCATCCTGCCTTTCATTGAGGGTCGGGACATGAATAAGAATCACACTGAGTCTGTGGTAAAGGTCTTCCCTGAAGCTGTTATTCTCTATCTCCTTTTTTATATTCTTATTGGTAGCTGTAATAACCCTGACATTAACATGTATATCCTTATCGGAACCTACCCTTGTGATCTTGTTTTCCTGCAGTGCCCTGAGAACTTTAGCCTGGGCCGAAAGACTCATGTCGCCTATCTCATCAAGAAACAGGGTTCCACCATCTGCCTGTTCAAATTTCCCTATCCGCTGTTTAATAGCAGACGTGAATGAACCTTTTTCATGGCCAAAAAGCTCACTTTCGATCAGTTCAGAGGGGATGGCGGCACAGTTGACCTCTACGAAGGGACCTTTTGCCCTGTTGCTTTTTTCATGGATCTGATGTGCAACCAGCTCCTTGCCCGTCCCGTTTGAACCTGTTATAAGGACCCTTGCTTCGGTTGGAGCTACCCTGTCGATCATCGCCTTTACCTTTTTTATGGATTCAGATTCCCCCACTATCTCATACATCTTACTTACTTTGTTTTTCAGCACCTGGGTCTGTGATATCAGAGTGGACTTATCAGTGGCATTGCGGATTGTGATCAGGAGTCTGTTCAGATCCAAAGGTTTTTCAAGAAAATCAAAAGCCCCTTTTTTAATTGCCTCAACAGCTGTATCAATATTTCCGTGTCCGGAAATCATTATAACAGGAATATCTGTTGAAACCTCATATATTTTCTGAAGTACTTCAATTCCGTCCATCTTTGCCATCTTGATGTCGCACAGAACGATATCATAGGAATTTGTTCCAAATAGTTCAAGGCCTGATGGTCCGTCTTCTGCAAGATCAACCTCATGCTTCTCGTATTCCAGAACCTCTTTGAGAGTATTCCGGATAGCCCTTTCGTCGTCTATTACAAGTATTTTTGACATTACAGGAGTCTTTTTAATTTACCGTCAATTGCGACCACGCAAGGCGCGGGAAGCAATCCGTTTATCTTTTTTGGTCAACTATTCTGTCATTCCGACTACGGAACGCGTGCGAAGCAGTCTTCCTGATCATTACATTAACTTTATTTAACCACGGGTTACACGGAGTTACACTGTCTTTCACATCGTATATTACTTCTTCCCCACACCTCAAACCGCACACCTCGTACCGTTTTACATCGCCTATAATACATAATCCATCGCCTATCCAGAATACCTCAGCCATTTCCACATCTCTTTCCAGGAGGTTTTCTTCCCGTACATAAGAATGCCTGTGCGGTATATTTTTGCTGCCATCCAGACAAATGCCATGAAAGTGATTATCATGAGCGCCATTGAAACTGCAATCTGCCAGTAGGGTACCCCGAACGGCAGCCGTGCCACCATTACTATGGGCGATGTAAGGGGAATCAGTGAGCACCAGAAGGAGAGGGAACTCTCAGGATTCTGCATTGTCCCCATAGCAACCATTAAAGCCAGAATAATCGGTATCGTTACCGGCAGCATAAACTGCTGAGTTTCAGTCTCATTATCCACTGCTGATCCAATGGCTGCAAATACTGAAGCATAAAGCAGATAACCTGTTATAAAATAGAAAATAAAGCATAATATAATCAATCCCCACTGCTGATTCATTGCACTGTTGAATAACTTTGAAAACTCAGCCATCTGGGGAGTCGTATTAACAGATTGGGTTCCCGTTGCTGCCTGCTGTTCATCAGTCATAAGGCTCTTTGTCATGTTCTGGGAGACTTCAGTGAGATTACCTTTCTTAAGTACTGTCGATTTAATAACACCCGTGATAGCAATTGTAAGAAACACCCAAATAAGGAACTGGGTCAGTCCGACAAGAGCAATCCCAATAATTTTACCCATCATTAACTGAACGGGTTTTACAGACGATACGATCACCTCCACAACCCTGCTTGTCTTTTCTTCTATCACGCCCCTCATAACCTGTGACCCGAACATAAAGACCAGCATATACATAAGGAATCCGCTTAAATATGCAAGAGCCATTGCAATACCTGTGCTTGTCTCACTAACTTCTCCCGAATCTCCTATCTTCTTCGTCTGAACAGATACTTTTGTTTCAACATTTTTCATGATCTCATCGAGATTTGCAATGTTGTAAGTCATCAGCTTCTGCTTTTCAATTTCTTTTTCAAGAGAGGTTTCAATATGTTCAAGAAGTCCTATTGGAGGTTGCTTTTTTGAAAGTAACTGGATGGCATTCGGAGTATTAACTATTTCAGGAGAAATATAGAGTATACCGTAATAACCCTCTTTTTCAAATGAATTTTTCAGGTCATCGATCTTTTTATTTTCGAGGTAAACGAATTCAAGGTTTTTGGTGTTTTTAATTACTCCCCTGAACAGATCAGCATTGTCCTCAACGACTGCAATTTTCTTAAAATCCTGATCCTGATTCATCATTACAACAGTCGGCACAATTATTATTGCCGCCATAAGAACCGGCGCAAGGATTGTCATTATGATAAATGACTTTTTCCTGACCCTGGTAACATATTCCCTTTTGATTATTATTGATATCTTGTTCATATCTTGGATTTTAAATCGTTATTTCTGAGTTTTTAGTTAATTCCGGGCTTCAACCACCCTTATAAAAATCTCATTCATTGAAGGTAGTGCCGGATTGAAAGATATCACCTTTCCCGATTTTACTGCACTCTTCAGAATATCGTTTGTATCGATGTCAGCAACTGTTTTAAGCCTTATTATGCTTCTGTCATTCTCAGTCTGTCTGTTCAGGATTTTATATTGGCTGTCACCTTCCAGTTCTACCTCTCCTGCAAAGACAATATCATATTCATTTGCAGCCCATTGGTTACGGATCTCATTTACGCTTCCCTCGAGGAGAGTTTTTGCTTTATCGATCAGGGTAATGTTGTCGCACAGCTCTTCGACTGATTCCATATTATGTGTGGAAAAAATAATTGTTGCACCTCTCTCCCTTAGAAACAGGATTTCATTTTTAATTAAATTGGTGTTTACAGGATCGAATCCGGTAAATGGCTCATCAAAGATCAGCAATTTTGGCTCATGAAGCACCGTTGTAACGAACTGGACCTTCTGCTGCATCCCTTTCGACAATTCCTCAACCTTTTTTCCCCACCAGTCAACAATATCAAGTTTCCTGAACCAGTATTTCAGCCTTTTCATAGCTTCAGTCTTTGAAAGGCCTTTAAGCTGGGCAAAATAGAGTGCCTGTTCGCCCACTTTCATTTTTTTATATAATCCCCTCTCTTCAGGAAGGTATCCGATTTGGAGAACATCTTCGGGTTTGAGTTTTTTCCCGTTCAGAAACAATTCTCCCGAGTCGGGTCCGGTGATCTGGTTAATTATCCTGATAAGTGTGGTTTTTCCTGCACCATTAGGACCAAGAAGTCCGAATATACATTGTTCAGGTACTGAGATGCTTACCTTATCGAGGGCAAGCACTGAACCATACTGTTTTGTTATTTTATTTGCTTCAAAAAGTGCCATCAGATTTATAATGTTTATTTAAAGGAAGTGTAAATATAAAAAAAACTCTTGTGATCTGAATCTATTCGCCCATCGTATTCACATCTCTGTTTCACATTTACTCACCCCTAAACCCCCTCTCTGCTGAAGCAAAGAGGGAGTTTAAATACTTCTATATAAACAATTTCCCCCTCTTTACAATGTAGAGAGGGGGAAAAATAAGGGGGTGAGTATTTGCGATTGCTTATTGTTGAAAATACCCTCTCATTCTCTCGAAGAAACCCTTATCATCTTTATCGGGTTTTGGGGTAAAAGAGTCGCTGTCTTTCAGTTTTTCAATGGTTTTCATCTCTTCCCTGGTAATACTTTTGGGTATCCAGACATTAACATTCACAAGCAGATCGCCTCTTCCGTACCCATTCACCTCAGGCAGACCCTTGCCTCTGAGCCGCAATATCTTACCTGGCTGGGTTCCCGGTTCTATTTTGATTTTCACGTTATTTTCGACTGTCGGCACTTCGACATTTGTACCCAGTATTGAATCGGGAATGCTTATGAAAAGATTATAAATAAGATCGTTACCTTCCCTGATGAGATCAGGGTGATCCTCTTCGTCAATGACTACGAGAAGATCGCCGTTTATTCCGCCCCTTCGCGGAGCATTCCCTTTTCCTTCAACATTCATCTGCATGCCCTTTCCGACGCCGGCAGGAATATTTATTTTGATGACATCCTCTTTCTGGACAATGCCCTCACCGTAACAGGATGTACATTTCTTTGTTATTGTCTTACCATCCCCGTTGCATGAAGGGCATACTGAAGTAGTCTGCATCTGTCCGAGCAAAGTATTTGTGACCCGGGTAACATGACCTGATCCGCGACATGTAGTACAAGTCGACATACTGTTCTGATCAGCTGCCCCGGATCCACCGCATGAACTGCATGTTACATATTTATTGACTTTTATTTTTTTCTCCGTACCTGCCGAGATCTCCTGAAGGGTTAATTTTACTTTCACCCGGAGGTTGCTGCCTTTACTGACTCTTCTTCCGGAGCTTCTTCTTGAGCTTCCAAATCCTCCGAAACCTCCGAAAGCATCACCGAAAATATCACCAAACGAAGAAAAGATATCTTCCACTGTCATTCCGGCTCCGCTGAATCCGCTTCCGGCTCCGCCTAAACCTTCATGTCCGAAACGGTCATATCTCGAACGTTTTTCATCATTACTTAATACTTCGTATGCTGATGCGGCTTCCTTGAAATTTTCTTCTGCCTTCTTGTCACCTGGATTCTTATCGGGATGAAACTTAAGTGCCTGTTTCCTGTAAGCTTTTTTTATCTCCTCCTTGGTTGCCCCCTTCGATACTCCAAGCACCTCATAATAGTCTCTTTTTTCCATCCCTTATTTTATTTCTGCTTCGAATATTTCTGAATTCCGGATTCGATGAATGCTATTCACCAATTACAACTTTTGAATGTCTGATGACTTTATCTTTAAGGTAATAACCCTTTGAAAGGACTTCCACTATTTTCCCTTTTTTGTCATCTTCGGCTACCGCTATTTTGGCAACTGCATCATGAAGATCAACGTCAAATTCACTGTTAAGTGACTCAATCTCCTTTATTCCCTGCTGTTTAAGAAAATCTGTAAGCTTATTGTAGATAAGCTCTATTCCTTCTTTTATCCCATTATAGTCGGAAGCCGTTTCAAGATGTTTTGCTGCTCTTTCGAAATCATCCATAAATGGTAAAATGTTCTTCAGCAGCTCTTCTCCGGCATATTTCGAGATCTCCATTTTCTCTTTAAGAGTACGCTTTCTGTAGTTGTCAAACTCAGCCGTCAGTCTGAGATATCTGTCCTGCATCTCTGCCAGTTTTTCTTCAAATGTTTTCTCTTCAGGGATTTTTTTGTCAGCTGCCGGCTCTTCAGGAGTTGCGGTTTCGGAAAACTTCTCCGACATGCCCTCCCCCTGGATCTGCTCCTGTTTATCTTCTGAATCTGAAGCTATATTATTTGTATGGTCTTTATATTCAGTTGTTTCTGCCTCGCTTTTATCCTTTGTCTCCTCTGTCTCCGTTGTCTTTTTCTTTACCATAACCAGATTAATTTCAGTTTGATATTATCCTTAGCAAAATTACTGCCAACAAGAAATAATTGACAATTTGACAGGATAATTCAATTCCCCTATTGAAGCAGGGCAATATCTTTTCTTAATTCCCCCTTTGAAGGGGGTTAGGGGGATGTTGTATTTTCCTATAAAAGATTTGCTTTTCTTACTTATAGGCCCGAAATAGGTTTACAAGATTTGATCCTAAGGTCTTTTTTGTTATAAATTACATCCCCCTGCCCCCTTTGAAGGGGGAATTTAAGCTATTACACTCTTCTGATATCAGCCCCCAGGGCATTGAGACGCGTATCGATATTCTGATAGCCCCTGTCAATCTGTTCGATATTGTGAATTGTGCTGGTACCTTCAGCGGATAATGCTGCAATAAGTAAAGCCACCCCTGCCCGGATGTCAGGTGACGACATCGTTGTACCCCTCAGTTTTATCATCTTATCAAGGCCTATTACAGTTGCCCTGTGGGGATCGCAAAGTATGATCTGGGCTCCCATATCTATCAGCTTATCCACAAAGAAGAGACGGCTTTCAAACATCTTCTGGTGAA
>Ga0209668_10000560_pt1 | contig 15297 bp, 13 predicted proteins | sample FrelakmetPLP11PL_FD_187150 | JGI IMG/M metagenome (GOLD analysis project Ga0209668, IMG submission 187150) | Freshwater lake sediment microbial communities from the University of Notre Dame, USA, for methane emissions studies - PLP11 PL (SPAdes)... | ecosystem: Environmental > Aquatic >... | reverse complement strand
CAGCAGTTCCGCCACCGTTGCCTGCGGTTCCGCCACCGTTGCCAGCAGTTCCGCCACCGTTGCCTGCGGTTCCGCCACCATTGCCTGCGGTTCCGCCACCATTGCCTGCGGTTCCGCCACCATTGCCTGCGGTTCCGCCACCGTTGCCTGCGGTTCCGCCACCGTTGCCTGTTCCGCCGGAACCACCCTGGTTCTCGCCGCCGGAGCCTGCCGTGCCACCGGTGCTGTTTCCCGCGTTGCCCTGGCCTGCGTTGCCCGCATTGGCGCCCGCGCCTGCATCATTCGTGCAGCAGGTCTTGGCGCCATCGGGGCAGTAGCAGCTGTCCTCGTAGGGGGTAAGATTGTCATCTGCGCATCCCCCTACGAAGGTTGCGAGAATCGCCGCCGTCATGGCCGCGGTCGCCTTTGTGATGTACTTTTTCATGGTAGCCTCACCACGATACCCGACCCAAACATCGGCCAGACATGGCCGACGGGATCCGGGCTCGCTGCCCGGGTCGCTGGGATGTTTTCGGTTCCGGCTTCCGTCGGCCTCGCCATGAGGTCGATCTGAAGTGAGAACTGCCCGTAGAACCCGAAGTTGGAACTCGGGAAGAGCGCCAACTTCGTCATAGGCGCGATCCACGGGACAAATTTCGTGTCACTTGCGATGTACCTGCCTGCCCCGATGTACTCCTGGGGGTGGTGATACGCCGCTACTCCGACCTTGCCGCCGAGGCTCCACTCCAGCCATGAGCCGGCCGTCACAATCCCCGCCGCCGTAAAGGCCGCGGAAAACGCGTTGACGGTCGTGTCCATGCTGGTTGGGTGAAGTTCGGACCAGGTCGGCTGACCGTAAGTCAGCCACCACAGCTCGCCGCCGAGTGAAGCATGCTTGCTGACGCGTCCGTTCGCCTGGAGTTGCAACCCGTGTGCCATGCGAGACATGGTCGACAGGTTGGGAATCCAGGAGTAGCCGAGCGCGAAGTCCACAGCGGCTTCACGTGCGGCCTTGACCTCATCCCACTCCTGCTGCGAGATCTTCGCAGCGTTCGGGTCAGGAGGAGGAGGCGGTGCTACCGGCAACGGCTTCGCAACCACATTCAGCTGGAAGGTGCGGGCGTTATTCGCGCAGCCCGCGTTCTCGATCGTGAAAGTTGCCTGACCATTGTCGTTGCGGTCGCCCGGGTTGGTACCCAAAGCAACCGTCTTGGTTGAGACCCAAGTTCCGCACCCAGAGGGAAACCCCGGGCACGCGTCTTGAGCCATCCATCGGTTTTCCCAACCGACAGGGGCACGCATATTGCCGCGTGCGGGCGTTGTGACCGTCACAACCACGACATCACCTTCAGTGACCGTGGTTGCGGACTGGTCCGCTTTCTGAAGCTCCCATTCACAGGAGGGAGCAGCCTGGGCCGCGCGCGTGACCACCATGGTCACGAGAACAGCCAGGGTCCATGCAAATCGTCTCATCTGAAACCTACCTTTCTTTCTCACCCGGACACCTCGTCCGTGTGATCGTGCAAAGCCTTTGGAGCGATTGCCCGGATGAACCCGCGCGGCCAATTCTTACTAAGAAATCCGCGTGGGCTCGTTCGGGCAATCAACCCGTAAAAGCCATTTATTAACCTCAAATTAACCTAAAGTAAGCCAAATTGTTAAAGATCGCCAATTCCAGTTTCCGCCCAAGGCAGACGCAAAACGAGAGAATCTTCCGGATTACCGGAAGTTCCTCGCGCTAATGCCTTAAGCTGTTTTGTACATATGAAACATAAGAATTGGAGGTGGATTGTACAATATATTACCCTGTTTAGTCAAGCCCTTTATTCCAGGCTCATGTACAGATAGTTTTAATCTTCCCCGGTGCCTTCCATTACACTACAATCAGGGCATGAAAAAGATTGTCATCTGCGGAAACTACGGGGCCACCAATATCGGGGATGAATCTATTCTCGCGGGGATTTTGACACTCATTAAGGAAACATATCCGGATGGTGGCGCAAATATGCCGGATATCACGGTATTAAGCGCAAATCCCGAAACTACCACCGCACTCCACAATGTAAAAAGCCTGCCTCTTTTGCCGGCCGGTCCTCGTTCATTTTTCAAAGGGCTTTTCAGCGGAAGTATCTTCAAAACGCTTGACGCCATTCGCAAGTGCGATGGATTTATCCTTGGCGGGGGAGGTCTATTTAATGACGATAAACCTTTTTCAATCATCATCTGGGGATTACAGGCCAAATTCGCATTACTCTTCAAAAAACCGCTTTTCTGCCTCGGGCAAAGCGTTGGGCCATTGAAGTACTTTTTTTCACGATTTATTGTAAAAAGCGTTTATTCCAGAGCCCGGGTAATATCTCTAAGAGATCACAAATCGCAGGGTTTACTCCACAAAATGGGTTGTCCCCTCGCAACGGTTCTGACGGATCCGGCATTTGCCCTTCATACCGATTTCCCCGGCATTACAGAAAGAGAAAAATTCGTCGTCCTTACTGTTAGCCCGTCCCATAGGGATAAATCCCCCATCCTGTATCAAAATCTTGCACACGCAATTGACCGGATTTTTGCAAAATTCGGCTATAAAACCGTATTAATGCCGTTCTCTTCATATCCTGAAAATGATACCGCCGTCTTGACCGAAATTCTATCCCGGGTCAAAAATCAGTCAGCGGTTGAACTCTTTGAATATTCCCCCGATTTTCATAAGGCTTTGGAGCTTATTTCCAGGGCAAAAGCCGTCATCGGCATGCGTCTTCACAGCCTGATTTTTGCAACGCTGACCCGCACTCCGTTTCTGACTCTTGCGTACAGCGATAAAGTTGCTTCTTTTGCCACGGAAACCGGAATGGATGAATATCTTCTGAATCTGTCAGACATCTCCGCCGATCATGTTGCCAACAAATTCGCGCAGTTGATGGATAATTACGACCGCATCACGCTAAATCTTACCGAAAAAAACGCTATTTTAAGGGCGGAAGCGCGAAAACATGAAGATTTACTGCGGTTATTTGTAGATTCACTTGGGGCATAATGCGGGGCTTAGCGCCTGCCTTATAGAAGAACCTGCTTGCCGGGTAGTTGACGACTTTTTTGGCGCAGTGGGGCATAACTAGCGCCGGTTAAAAACAGCCACGCTTGTTTTTTTTCAACATTCGCGCAGTGGGCGCAATCGGCGCAGTGGGGCTTTTGGCGTTGGCCGCGGACAGGCGTTTTCTGGAATTCAGCATCAGCGCAATCGGCGCAAAACTTTTCCTGTGAATATCGCACGGCCCGAGTTTCTTCAGCGCGGCCTGGTGGAAAGCCGTTCCGTATCCTTTGTGCACATTAAAACCATACCCGGGGTAAATTTTTGATAGCCCCGCCATTATCTTGTCCCGATGCACTTTTGCCACAATGGAGGCACAGGCAATCACTTTGATCTTCTCATCCCCTTTTATGACGGTATGGTGCGGAAAAGGTAAAACCAAGCGGTCTCGGCCGTCCACAAGCAAATAATCGGGGTTAACTGCACCGTCTTTACCGGAAAGGTCGGCGAGCGCGCGGTTAAAGGCAAGGTTATTGGCCTTGATGACCCCCAAATCATCAATTTCCGCAGGCTCTACCACTCCCAGCCCAAAAACGGCTTTCTGCATTAGTAGCGCGGCTACCTTTTCACGCGCGGAGGGAGTCATTTTCTTTGAATCCTTCAATCCCTTAAACCTGAAATCCTGCCTTAAAATAAGCGCGCAGGCCACCAGAGGGCCCGCCCATGGTCCGCGCCCGACCTCATCAAGCCCGCAAATGACATCTCCGGTTTTGGGCTCCGCTTTTCCTCTCAAAAAGTTTTTAACGGGCAAAAAGGCCATATTAGGAATATATGGCTGATTCCCAAAATCGCCCAGATTGATTTATCGGGCGATTGTGGCAAGTTCTTATTTAATTACGACCTTCGGCTGCCTTTATGCCTTAGGCTCTTCCGCCTTTGCGGCCACCGGTTCGGCCGTCGCTACCTCTTCCGTCTTGGCTTCTTCTTCAACATTTTCCGTAGCTGTCGTGCTTTCTGAAAGCCTGACATCTTCCGCTTTCTTTCCGTGTTTTTCATCTCTCTCAATAAGTCCCAGTTTTGCTTTAAGCCTTGTGGAAAGACCTTTTTCATCACGCAGATAGTACAGTTTTGCGCGGCGGACACCAAAAGTCTTCACAACTTCAATCTTTGGTACATTTGGCGAAGCCAGCGGGAAAACCTTTTCAACACCGATCCCTTCAACCACTTTTCTTACGGTTACGGTTTTGCTGACCCCGTGGCCGGAATTAAGGGCAATAACCATCCCTTCAAAAATCTGTATGCGTTCCTTGTCGCCTTCTTTAATCTTCTGGTGAACCTTTACTTTATATCCCGGTCTGATGACAGGAAGTTTCTTCCCGGCAAGTTTTCTTTCCAATGCCTGTACTGCTAAATGAGTCATGGTGAGCTTGTTTACTATGAAAAATACGCGTTGTTATCTTAAGAACCAATAAGGAAAAAATCAAGCTAAAAAGCGGGTTTTCAACGCCGAACGGGTAAACCGTTCAATGTCTGGCGACCCAAACCGTTCAACACCCGGCGCCCCAAATGTGCCCGGCGTTGACTACCTTCAATGTGACTAAAACTCACTCCTCAACCTGTTTATCCAGCCTGTTCAAGGCGGTAATATTTGAGCTGTCGTCCATGATATCGCTCAAAAACTTGTCTTTGCACTTCCTGCGGTACAGGTATTCCTCGCGCCCCATGATGCTGAATTTGACCGGCCTTTTGGTTTCAAGCTCGTTTGTGAAATAACTTTCCAGCCGCTTGCGGTCAACATCGCCCACCATCAGCAGGTCAATCGGAGTTTCTCTGTCCACAAATAGCCCCGAAAGCACGATTACATCCAATTCCCCGAATGCCATCAGCTTGCGGGCGATATTCTCTTTGTCGCCGGCCGCTTTCAACACCAGGCCGCGAAGCTCATGGTATGCGATAAAACCCTTATTGACGACAAAATATTTCTTGCGATTGCGCGTCTTTGTCTTTAAGAGTCCCAGTTTCTTTAGATTATCCAGTTCGCGCCGGACGGAATTGATCTGCTCTTCCAGTTTTCTCGTCAGTTCGCGAATAAAATACTCGCTCTCGGGATTGGTGAGAAAAAGAGTCAGTAGTTTTACGCGCGTGTTTGAGGTGAAGAGCCGCTTGAGCATGCTTGTATAAGATATTTATACAAAAGCGGCCCCACTCTAAATTACTTCCCCGACATTTGCAAGGTTTTGTGCAAAATTTTTGACCAGTAAACCCGCGCCGACCGTCTGGCGGGGCTAAACCCGTGCTTCCGTTGCGACATCCTACCACTCGTTTCCCGGGGCTTCATCCTCATCCTTGCCGCTCCTCAAAATGGATGTCACCAGTCCGGTATAGAAGACTCCCGTTATCACGCCTATCATTGCTATTCCAAGAATCATAAAAAACGGCGAATCGACCCCGGTGAAAATAAAGAGAAAATTCTGTAATGTCGCGCCCAGGTTTTCAAACGACAAAATCAGTATCAGTACCGTCAATATTATTGATCCTGTCAGGAAGAATGCTTTCATATAAACGATATAGGGCTTAAATAACGCAATTCCTTTGTGTTATTATATCACTTATCCAAAAATCTTTCAAACAATTTATCCATGCGAAGCTTATTTTCCAGCCTGCGGATGAGGTAAGACCCCTGCTTGTATTCGCCGCGCACCTTGTACTGCTCGTTTTTTGGATATAGGGCGATTACATGCTCAATTTCTTTCTTCAGTTCCACCTCCGTGACTTCTATCTTTTCCTGATCAAATATTTTCTGCAGTCCGAAGCGCAGACATAATCTGTTTTCAGCCTCTTTGCTCCTGTCTTTGCGCAAATCTTCAATCTTCTTCTTGGACTGTTCGATGTATTTATCAAACGGAATTCCCCTCTGTTCCAGTTCGCTCTTGAATTCGTCCATCATGCCGTCAATTTCTTCTTCCACCAGGATATTGGGAATTTCCACTTTGGTCAGGCTGATGATTTTTTCCAGAAATTCATTTTCGCGGCGGACTTTTTCCTCGTGTTCTTTTTCATGCTGGAGGTTTTCGGAGATGTTCTTTTTGACCTCTTCCAGAGATTTGTCGGAGCCGGAGATGCGGGTGATGAATTCCTGGGTGAATTCAGGCATTGTGATTTCGAGGACCTTCTTCATTTCGGCCTTGAAATTGACCTTTTTTCCCTGGAAAGGCTTGTGAAAATAGTCTTTAGGGAATTCCACGGAAAACGACTTGTTTTCACCCTTTTTCATATCAATGAGCGCGTCTTCAAAACCCTGCACAAGCGATCCTTCCCCGATTACCAGGGGGTGATCTTTGCTTTTGGTGTTTTCGAGAGTCTTTCCTTCATCGTCAAATCCCTCAAAATCAATTTCCACCTTGTCGCCTTTTTTGGCTTCCCTTTCAACTTCTTTGTAGGTTGCGTTTCTTTTGCGGATATCCGCAAGGACTTCGTCCACATCCTTATCCTCCACCTTTACGACATTCTTCTTGATTCCGGCCTTGTCGTAACCGGAAACCTGTACCTCCGGATAAACGGCGACCGTTGCCTCAAATTTTAGCGGTTTCGTGCTGATAATCTCTACCTTCGGCCTTGAAACCGCCTTTATTTTTTCTTTCATGACGGCATCCGCGTAAAGTTCAGGCATGGCGATGTCCAGCATATGGTTTTCAATAGCGTCTTCTTTGACATGCTGTTTGAGGATATCTATTGGAACATGGCCTGGTCTGAAGCCCGGAATCTTGACCATTCCAGAAATCTGCCGTGCGGCTTTCTCATAATACTTAAGCAGTTTTTCTTCCGGGACCTCCACGGTCAGCTTAACTTCTGACTTGGGCAAGGTTTGTACGGTAACGATCATGATTTGTGGATTTTAAGATGCCAAAGCATGGTAGCCCTTTTAGGTCTTTTTTTCAACCCGCATTTGTGGTATAATATTTAGATTTTATGAAACTGAATTTCCGCAAAATAGGCGCGGGGGCAAAAGGATTGTTTTTTATGCAGACAAGAGCGGTATTCCGCGACACCAATTCCGGCCACGCGCTTAATCTGGATGAACTGGATATTTTAAATACCGGTTTATTGGCAAACGAACATGTCGCTCCTACTCCGGAAAGCGGTCCGGACGGGCTTTCCGGGGATCAGCTGGTAGATTATCGCGTCATGGGAACAAGAAAGAATATGCAAAGGTTTGATGCAGATGTTTTGGACAAATCGTATTCGGAAGCAATGGAGGCATATATGAAAAACATTGTTGCGATTGAGCGGATGAAAGGCATAACCCATCGCTATACTGTACCCGGAGGCATATTATCCAGTACATTACACTGGGTCAGAAGGAAACTGGGAGGCGAGGCCAGGATCAGAGTTGAAGAACATTACGGTGCCGGTAATACGATGTCATCCATGCAGGGCCAGGCGGCCATCAATGTACTGGATCCTCTTTCCGGAGCCCAAAGGACGATTATTGAAGATTTTCTGACCAATAACGGGATCCCCCTTCCGGCCATGCCGGCTCCGGTTCCCGTCTGGCTGCAGGGCAGAGCGCCACTGTTGATACAACAGGTCATGCAAGTCATTACCGCGCCGGAAAATCTGCTTGAGAGGATGAGGGCTACCGTAAGGGACGCAGGCGGTTTCTTTTTTCCTCCCGCGCCTAACGATCCCCTGCGACCTGCCAGCGAGCGCGTGCCGGAACATCCCGTAGAATACCTGATTGTTTCAAAGAAAGTTGAAGGGGAAAGAAAAGAACAACAGAACAGCACCGCCATAAACGACACCAGAAGGTTGGGAGCTTTCCTCAAAGACCTTGAGGACCACCACAAGCCGATATATGACCTAATGGTTAAAGACATTTTGAAAGAACATTCCACCTACGGGCTAATCAACAATCATGCGGCTTTAAGCACACTGCGATATCTGGAAAAACGACTGGCTATGAGAACGGATGAGGCGGTTTTGCTGGCCGATCTTGAGTTCATAAGGGACAATCCTCCAAAACTGAAAGAAGAAAAAAAAGCGGAGAAGAAAGAAGGAGAAAAAACCGAGGAACAGGAAAAAGCGGAGATGGAGAAACTGACGGATCAGACGGAGAGATTTACGGATGCATACGACAAACTTGCGAACATTTATACATTGGCCGAAGATTGCGGGAGTTCTATTTTTGACGCCAAGAAGAAACTTGATGCGGGTATCGCCGCGAAACTGGAGGATACAAACGGTCTTTCCAATGCTGTTTCCGCAAAAGAGAGCAAGAAAGCGGAACTCCTTGCTCAAGCTATGGAAAAGGAGGCATTACTGCTTAAAGAGGCGGAAGCTCTTCATAAGATGTTGAATGACAAAGATAAGGATGCGGTAACCGCCAGTGTAGATATTCAGAATTTTATCGGAAAATTGATTACAACACCCCCTGCAAAATCAACCTCCGAGGATCTTTTTGGCATAACGGAACCGACAGCCGCCGCTCCTGATTATGCCAAACCGGCCCATGCCACAGCAGGCACTTTTACAAATCTTGCGTACAACAGCTATAACACCACAGAAGTCCAGAAACTTAAAAAAGAAATAACGGATAAATTCCACGGCAAATTCAAGAAGACCACAAAACTGGACTGGTTTGAACTTCAGGTGGCGTTGAGGGAACGGGATGCAAAACTAAAGGGGACGGCCACTCCGGAAGATTGCAGAATAGAGGCAACCGCGGCCACGATGATAGATGTGAGCCGGGTGACACTCGTATCTGTTGACCGCTCGGCAAACCGCGAACACCAGGAATGGCTGGCTTCCGGCAAATTTACACGCGCAAAAAAATGGCTCAAAGCAAAACTGAACATGGGAGGAATGTATACTGCGCGCAATCTTATTGACCATGTCAGCGGATTTGAAAAAGATTTTGGGATGTTCAGGGGAATGAAAGCGGATATCACGGAAGAGGAAATGATCAACCTGATTGATACCCGCGGAGGCATAAGCGACCAGAAATTATTTGAATTCATGATGAAGCTTTCTGAAGTCTTTAACGGTTTTGAAAAACTGCAGGCAAATGGAAAAGTTCAGTTGTTTGACAAGGACGCTTATGACCTGCAGCAACTGATTCACATGATATCCAAAGTCAGGTCGGTGCAAAGGACCAGAGCAGGGTTTGAAACCATCCGCGGAATGGAGGGGAATCCTCATGAAAACATGATTAAAGTTCTCCGTGAAAAAAGAAAGACCCAGGCGGAAGAGCAAAAAAGCGTCCTGGAAAAAGTAGCGGGGAAGGCCGCCGAATGGAAGACATATTTTACAAAAGGCACCTTAAAAAAGAAATTTTTTGATGTTCTCGCCGGAAAAAGGAAGACGATGAAAGAAAGTAAAATGTCAGCGCGCGAATTTGAAGAATCACTGCAAAATGACGGACTGACGACAGCTTACGACACCCTGAGATCTGCTCTGGTGGCAAAGGAAACATACGATATGACAAAAACCGGGGCTTTATGGGCTGGAAGCAAGTTAAAGAAGGGCGCAACCGGACTGGCGGCTGGAACGGGAGGAGTTCTTTCCACCGTATATGGGCGCGGGATAAGACCGGTAGCAAAAGGCCTGTTGGTAGATGCTCCAAAATGGGGATTGAACAGGGCCGGGAAGTGCATCAAATGGGCTGTCGGCAAAGGCAAATATGTGGCTTTCCCTCTGGTTCTTGCAGGAGGGATACTTGGGGCGACCTGGGGATGGGCAAAGAATCCTTGGTCCGGGTCCGGGTCCGGGTCCGGGTCCGGGTCAGGATCAGGATCGTCGGGAAGCAGTCATTCCGGCCACTAATCAATCAAAACAAATAAATAACTAAAAACAATATGAAAAAAACTCTCTACTTCAATGCTGAAAAGTTTATAGACGATGTGATTGCGACGATGGAACTCGGCAAGGCTAAGGCTGTGACGATGCAGGCCCTACGCGAAGAGATCGGCCTAACTTTGAGCGAAAGGATTGTTGGCACGGTGATTGACGGCTTCGGCACGCGTGAGCTGACATTGTTTGAAACCCTGCTGGAAGACCATCCGGAACTGGATGAGATTGACGCCCTGATGGTGCTTGCCCCTGGAGTTGAAGGCCTTAAGGAGAAGCTGGAAAGGAACATCAATTCCCTATTTTTTGAGATGGTCCGCGACTCCAAAATCGTCAAACAGTATTCATCCCCCGCTTTAGCATTAACATAAAGACATATGGCAATTCCCACAAAAGCTCAGCATGACAAATTCCGCGACCTGGTTGATAAAACGGCCGACGATATACTTAATACAAGCGATGACCTGGACGGACAATATGCGGAAAAGAAAGACGCCAAAATCGATAATGTCATAAAGAAAGGCGACCTGGAAACAGAGGTTGGCCCTCTGCGCTTTGGCTTCAGGAAAGCGGTGGAGAAAGCACTGGAGAACAAGACAAATGAATTAAGAAGGAAATAGCAGGTAACAGGAATCATTATGGCAAACGCACCAAGCGAATCGGATAGGCAATACAACGAAGACCTGATCAATGAGAAAGCCAGGGAAATCTTTAAGGGTGAAAAAGGCACCGCTGAAGTTGACGAGCTTATAAACAAAGTATTGGAGAAGAGTTTCCTGCATCACAAGCATAGAGAGCGTTTCCGGAAAGATGTCCTGAAAAGAGTCTCCGAAATGAAAGAAAAATCAAAAGGTGACCGTGAGAATAAGATTATTGATGAGTACGAAGGAAAACTTCAAGTGATAGACGGCAAAATGCGCCCTTCCGGCGTTCAGGAAGATTTCAAGATGCATGTATGGGCAGGAAAGTTTGAAGTGGGCAACATTGGCCGAAAAATCTGGGGGCATTCCGTTGATGCAGACAAACTTGCTGAAATCCTGGATGGAGTAAAAAAACTGGAGGAGGACATAGAACAGAACAAGGTTGAACTGGAAATGCTCAAAGCGGCCCGAAATGCCACCGCCACAATCATCGGGTCGGATAAACTTGGCTTAAGTTTTGGCGTCACCAAGTCTAGCCTGGTCAAGGACATCTACAAGAACAAACTCAAATCCAAGGGATGGTCTTCCGTCTTTAGTACAGAGCTTAACCTATGGGAAAGCTATAAAGCCGCAAAGGACCTAAAGGAGAAACATGAAGAGGAATATAATGATGAATCAGCCGGAGGAAAGGCTAAAATCAAGAAAATTGAAATGAGAGAGAGATCTCTAGCCCAAAAGAAAGCCATCCTTGAAGCCGCGCTGAAGAAAATTGAGAAACTGCGCGAGAACGGAAGGAACCTCTTCAAATCAGCGTTCGGAGAGCAACTCCAGGTTCTTCTCAAGAACCGCGATGTTATGGATGAGGCGGACTACAACAAGCATGTCGATGGTCTTTACAAAAAAGTCGGTGAATTCGGCAAGAGTGCGGGCATCGTAAATATGGGTTTTTTCCTGGACGAGGCGCTTGGGGTCAAGCCCGGGGTAAGAAGGCCCGGAGAAGCGGTTATATATAAGGAGCCAAGGACAACAGTTGAAAAGAGTGAGGAACGTGTAAAGATAGGTAGAATGTGGAAGGTGATTTTTGATAAAGATTGTTCTGAGGGAGACACCACTGCCTTTCTTGAAGCTCTCAGGAAGAATGATCCGGCATTCTTAAAAGAGTTTGTCGCCAACAAGCCTTCCGATGAGACGTTGATGGCGGCCAATGTCTTAAGATTTCTATTTTTGGGAAAAATACCTGCAAAGGGCGCTAATGAAGTTTTGTCCTCAACAAGGCGCGCTGATTTGAGTGTCGAGAATGTATTGAAATATCTAAATATCGCGAAGGAAGTGGCAAAAGAATATAAGGGCAAAGAAGGAGAATTGACTGACATCATGGAAACATATGCCAAAAAATGGCCGAGTGAATACAAAGCTGAAGATTTTGGATATGTCTATAAATCAATTCCCAAGGAAACCGGCAAAAATGATGTTGCAAATAAACATGTCGCTGAAGTTTCTGCGGTCTGGGAGAAACTTACCGGGGCGACGATTTCAACCGCGTCAGAGGCTGAAGATATTAGTAATGCCTTGAAAGAGGCGTACGCCGATGATTCTTTGGGTGTGGATGTCGCAATGGAAAGAATGTCCAAAAAACCCGAAAGTCAGATTATGTTTGTCAACTTCCTGTTTACCGGAAAGTTTTTTGACGAGACTCTTGTTGCTGACAAGGGCCTTTGCTACGGAGTGGGATCCGCAAATTTTGTTAAGGTCTATAAATTAGTGGATAAACTTTTCAGCGACCATAAGCTTGATAAGGAAAAGCTATCAAAGTTGATCAAGAAAATAACAGAAAAAGACGGTGTCCTTAAGACAAAAGGAGGATTGGATCAATTCACGGAAGAGGAGCTTTCAAATCTTATAATTGAAACCGGAGGGAAAAAAGACGGCAAAAAGAAATAACCCATAATATGCAAAATCAAATCAGACAATTTTTAGAACTTTTGGACCAATCGGGACTCCCGGATGAAAGAGTCAAATTCTGGCTGGGAAGACTGGCTTCCGAGGATTTCGCCCCGGATGACGAGGAGAAATTCACCGCCGAACTGGTCGTACACCTTAAAACTTTGGATGATGCGATTGGATTCACGGAAGCACAAATCGCCGTGGACACGGAAAAACTGGACACCCTGAACGCGGAAGCAATCCCATATCTGAAACGGCTTACGGCAGACCAGCCGGGCTTTTATAAAGATGAAGACGCCCGTTACAGGAAAGAGGTCCTTGCTGCCGAAAAAGACATGATGGGAGCAATTGAGGGAATCCGCAGTTCCAAGACGACTGAGGACATTGAGGCGATCCGCCGCAAGCTCCTTTCATAAAACCCCGTTTTGCGCTATAATATATAGATTAATCAGCCAAAAATGGCAGCACCTGAAGAAATCCTGGGAAAATACCGTGAAAAGGACGAAAAATCGCCCCAGGGTGAAACCATAGCGGAAAAGGAAACATTGAATACCGAGCGCATGCGACGGTATCTTTCCGACAAGAAATTTACGCCGGATAATTTTGACGAACTCTTTTCGGTCGATTCGGCCGTCAGCCTGCTAAAAGCCGGAGGCACGAAAGGCGAACTTGATATGATCAAGGCGATTAACGATTCACAGTCTTATCTGGCCAAAATCGGCCTGAAAGAATTGATGGAGGACAAGAACAAGGCAACATTCCATTCAACGCTGCTAAAGGAACTTTCAAAGCGCAATGAGCAGAACATGGAAACAAAAGTGATGCAGGGTTTTGAAACCTATAATCTTGTCCGCGACCGCGCCAGAAAACTCCTCCTTATACAACAAAAAGGCTCCGAGCGGAGGGAAAACGAGATAGTCACTAACGAAAAAAGTCTTTCGCAATCTTTCAAGGAAGTGATCGGAGATGTCAAAAAGAATTTTTCAAAGATGGATAGTACTGAAAAGCTTGTAACGGTGGGAGGATTACTAGTGGGTGCCGTTATGCTGATAAATTCCCCAAACGAAAAAGTTGTGAAACTAAAGAATTCGCTTTGGACGATGCTGAAGGTTGGCGGCCTTGGTTTAACCGCTAATTATGCTTTTAAGCTCTTTACCGGAAAAACCGCGATAGATACCGCAAGCAACTGGTCAAAAGAGAACCTCGCCACGGATGAATTCTGGATGAAGACATACAAGACAGACGCAGAAAAAGCCGCGCTAGTGCAAAAGAGTACCGTATATATCGGCGATAAGGACTTTATGGCTGTGGCAAAAGCGTACAAGTCCGCAAAGTCGGCGAACAAGACAGAGGTTTCAATTCCGGGGGTTTTGGACAAACACATGTCCCCAAAAGAAATCTATATTGCTTTGGACACATTTTTCAAGATTTATCCTGTGGAAACTTTGGAACTGAAATACCGCAACGCCAAAAGGAAGCCGAACTGGGATGCGGCGGTGGCGGCCGCCATGGTGGAAGACAGCAGTATTGAGCTTTCCGGCAATCTCGCGGAAAGGACCGTTAATGATGCCAGGGAATACGGCATCAGGTGCTGGAACGGATTCTGGGTGACGACTGAAGGAGCCGGAATGATGAAATATCTCTATATGAAAGCCTGGGGAAAGGAACCCGGGAGCGCTGAAATGAAAGAAGGAATCGGCAAATTGCGCACCCAACTTGAAAACGAGGTTGCGAATGAGACTGAACTCGGGGCGTTCCTGGACCGCCATATGAGCGACACATCTTCAAGACAATATAAGCAAATGATGACCTCCGGCAGGCCGGATACCGCTCATCCGCGCGTTAAATTCCTGGAGGTGCCCGGCGATTCCATGTACCTGATGAGCGAGGCCAAGCTGGATGCTTCCACGGCAAGCGAAAAGGCGATTGGAGATATGCTGGGAGGAGCTCTTAAAGAAGCCGAAGCGTTTTTGAAAGCAAAATATCCGGAAGCCACTGACAATCTTTACAAATTCGTGAATATCGAAGAAGTCCGCGGGGTGCGCGTCGCAGACACTTCAACCTTTAAGTTGTTCATGAGGATGCCGGTAAAAGGCAGCGCCGAATACAGCCGCAAAACCGTGATGGCAACTCCTCCGGCTGAACGCAAAGAAAAACCCGGTGTGGAGATTTTTGGAATTGGCGATAAGATTGAATACGGAAAATTGGAGAAGTTTGATAAGGAAAGATTGAGAGTTCTGTTTTTGTTGGATGTCGGCCAGGGAGCCGAATTGGATTCGGTCTGCAAATGGTTTACCGATTACTACAAGACCAAGAGCATGCCAAAGAATGAGGTTATGAAAGCCATGTTTGAAGATGAAGCGGTTCGCAAAAAGGCGGTTGCAGAATTGAACCTGAAGCAGGGCTTAAAGGGCGCGTCCGATATGCTCAATTCCCGCGAGGGCAAACTGGCGGACATTGAAAAGAATGCCGCGGCTTCTTTTGATACGACTGTGCTGGATAAACTTTATCCTCCAAACTGGTTCAGCAAAGTCAGCGACGCGTTTGAGCCATTGGTTACATATATGAGGAGAGAGCTTGGTTTTAAGATAAGGCTGGCGATTCTGGGGGATGTTGAGGCCAGATCTTACTTCAGCAATCTTGATCCAAAAAAGTATTCACCGGACAAGAATAGTAACTGGATTGATGACCTTTCTGCGGATTATAAGGAAAGGTGTCAGCAATTCGTGAAGGATTTTGAAGCGGGGAAGATTAAGTTTAACAAGCCGTAGTTGTTATCCGGTGCCCGATGTCGACAGGCAGCGGCTAATGTGGCCTTGTTATCCGGTGCCCGATTTTGACTGGCGGCGGCTATGTTGGCAT
>Ga0209668_10000559_pt1 | contig 15299 bp, 15 predicted proteins | sample FrelakmetPLP11PL_FD_187150 | JGI IMG/M metagenome (GOLD analysis project Ga0209668, IMG submission 187150) | Freshwater lake sediment microbial communities from the University of Notre Dame, USA, for methane emissions studies - PLP11 PL (SPAdes)... | ecosystem: Environmental > Aquatic >... | reverse complement strand
GCACGTGATTGTTTGCGGACATTATGGGTGTGGTGGGGTAAAAGCATCCATGACTAACCACGACTTTAAGCAGGTGCTGAATATGTGGCTTCGAAATATTAAAGATGTTTATCGGTTGCATCGAAACGAATTAGATGCAATTGCCGAAGAAGAAACCCGGTTCGACAGATTGGTGGAACTGAATGTAATTGAACAAGTTCAGCACCTCGCCAAAACTTCCATTATTCAACGCGCCTGGCAAAAACAAACTTACCCCCACTTACATGGCTGGGTGTATGGATTAAAAGATGGATTAATTAAACCGGTTTTTGAAATGTCGGCCGGCACCGCAATTGACCCCCTGTATCAATACGATGATCTATAAAACTTACATATAAATTTTATTTTTATATGTAAGTTACTTTTAATGAATTGAAAATAAAAAATCCCGTTCAGAGAATGAACGGGATTGCAGTTGGTTGTTGGTTGTAGAGAAACAAAACCCCACTAATAAGACAACCGTTTTTCTATTTCGCTGCAAAGAGATGAAAAAATTTCGTCCACAGTTCCTTCTCCCTTGATTTTCACCACTTTATTAAATTTGTCGTAATAATCGGCTACTACGGATGTTTTTTTATGATACTCAATTATCCTTGCCCGCACTACTTCCTCGCTATTATCATCACTGCGCCCGCTGGTTAGTCCGCGGTTCAACAATCTTTTTACCAGCTCTTCTTCCCCTACCTCCAAAGCCAGCACAACACCGATAGCAGTTTTTTTCTGTTCCAATAACTGATCCAGGGCCTCACTTTGCGCCACTGTTCGGGGAAATCCATCAAACAAAAATCCCTTTGCGCCGGGATTATTATCCAATGCGGAAGCAATCATTCCCACCACTACCGCATCCGGTACCAACTCACCTCTATCCATAATGGCCTTCGCCTCTAAACCCAACTTGGTTTGCCGGCTGATCTCTGAACGCAATAAATCACCGGTAGACAAGTGAATGAGTGAATACTGCTCTACCAAACGGGCACTTTGGGTACCTTTTCCACTACCCGGAGGGCCAAATAGAATAATATTAAACATATCCCGTAAATAATTATATGAATAACAAATATAAGCGCTTCATTTTATAAATCCTTTAACCAATTGATTTCAACAATATAGATTCTTCATTTATAGAAACCAAAATGAACAATCTATACCCATCTATCGTTGTATCTTTATATTTTCTTGTATGCTATACAAATACTTTTTACCCCTATTGTTTATTTTACAGGCTTGCAATGCTCAGCCTGCCCAAAAAGTTCCCGCTATGGACAATTCTTCCAAGAACCATCCCTTTTATTCAAGAACCGATAGTACTAAATTAAGTCTTTCCCCCGATGAATGGAAGAAAGTACTAACCCCGGAACAGTATTATATCGCAAGAGAAAAAGGTACCGAGCGACCGTATACCAGTATCTGGGAAAAACATACAGACAAGGGAACTTATTACTGTGCTGCTTGCGGCAATGCACTCTTTCAAAGTGATACCAAATTTGAAAGTGGATGTGGCTGGCCAAGTTTTTATGCGCCCATCAGCAAAACATCCATCATATACCTTCCCGATAATTCGCACGGTATGAATAGAACAGAGGTACAATGCGGAAGATGTAAGTCGCACCTCGGCCATGTTTTTGAAGACGGTCCGCCACCTACCGGCTTACGCTATTGCATCAATGGAGTAATTCTTGATTTTGAAAAAGCAAAAGAGACAGAAAAAAAGTATCAACAAAAAAATCAATAGCAATTCGTTTGCATACGAATTTTCAACTGCCGGGAATCTATATTTCCGGCAGTTTATTTTGGTATATCGCCAATAATTGCAGAATTTCCAACTCTCAAAAATGAATCATGAAGAAATTTGTACTCGTTTTCATTGCACTGTTGCCAGGTTGGCTCATAGCACAATCCGTTAACATCAATAAACATTTCTCTAGTCTAAAACCCCGCAATATTGGTCCGGCAGGTATGAGTGGCCGGGTAACTGCCATTGATGCGGTTTGGAACAATCCGAATATTATATACCTGGGTACTGCCAGTGGAGGAGTTTGGAAAACTGAAAATGGGGGTGGAAGCTGGACGCCCATTTTTGATGAGCAACCCATTCAAAATATTGGATCGGTTGCCATCACGCAATCGAACCCCAATATTGTTTGGGCAGGAACGGGAGAGGGAAATCCGCGCAACTCTGTAAGCTTGGGTGAGGGTATTTACAAAAGTTTGGATGGAGGTAAAACCTGGAAATGTATGGGTTTGCAAAAAACCCGCAACATTCATCGCATTTTGATTGACCCCAATAACCCCGATATTGTTTATGTCGGTGTAATGGGAAACCCATTTGCTGCGCACCCCGAAAGAGGTGTTTACAAATCAACAGATGGAGGAGAAAACTGGAAACTGATTTTACATACCAATGATACCAGCGGTGTAGGCGATATGGTAATGGATCCAACCAATCCAAATAAAATACTGGTAAATATGTACCAGCATATTCGCACTCCCTGGAGTTTAAAAGGAGGCGGAAGTGGAAGTGGTTTATATGTAACCTACGATGGAGGAAAAAATTTTAAAAAATTAGGAAAAGAAGAAGGATTGCCTTCCGGCGATTTAGGTAGAATTGGTATTGCCATTGGAAGAAATGATCCTAACAGAATGTATGCTTTGGTAGAAGCCACTAAAAACGGTTTGTACAAATCGGAAGATGGTGGAAATAAATGGGAATTGGTAAATAGCGAACCTTCGGTTGTTACGAACAGGGCCTTTTATTTTCAAGATATTGCCATTGATCCGCAAAATGAAAATCGTTTGTATAACATCAATCAAATGATTACGGTAAGTGAGGATGCCGGAAAAAGTTTTAAAACCATTATCCCCTATAGTGGCATACACCCCGATCACCATGCCTGGTGGATTCATCCCTTTAATCCTTCCTTCATTATTGATGGAAATGATGGAGGTATTGCTATTTCAAGAGATCGCGGAAAAACCTGGCAATTTGATGAAAAATTACCGCTTGGTCAGTTTTATCATATCAATGTAGATAATCAAATTCCCTACCATGTGATGGGTGGTTTGCAGGATAATGGCAGCTGGCACGGACCTGCATATGTGTGGATGAGAAGTGGAATTAGAAATGCATTCTGGCAAGGAGTAAATGGCGGTGATGGTTTTGATGTAATGCCCGATCCTGAAAATCCAAACTGGGTATATTCTATGAGTCAGGGAGGCGCATTGGGAAGGTATAATATAGCCACCGGAGAAGACTGGAATATCCGCCCACCCCGCCCGAACCTCACTACCCGCCAGCGTTTCAACTGGAATGCTGCTATTGCACAAGATCCATTTGATAAAGGCACGATTTATTATGGTAGTCAATTTGTAAACAAAAGCACCGATCGCGGGGCTTCCTGGCAAGTAATTTCTCCGGATCTCACCACCAACGATAGTGCAAAAATTGATCAAAGTAATAATGGTGGTTTGAGCATTGATATTACCGGTGCCGAAAATTATTGCACCATTCTAGCGATAGAACCCTCTCCCTTACAAAAAGATGTTATTTGGGTGGGTACCGATGATGGCAATGTGCAGCTTACTACTGATGGAGGTAAAAGCTGGACGAATTTCCGAACTAAAATTCCCGGACTACCTGCCGGAGTTTGGATACCACAAATAAGGGCTTCCCGGCATCAGGTTGGCGAGGCTTTTGTAGTTGCCAATGATTATCGCAGAGGCAATCATGCAACGATGATTTTTCGCACAACAGATTTTGGAAAAACCTGGACAAAATTGGTAGATGAGAAAAAAGTTACCGGTTATGCCCTTTGTGTTTTACAAGATCCTGTTGAACCCAATTTGATTTTTGCCGGAACAGAGCAAGGATTATGGATTAGCTTAGATAACGGCAACAGTTTTCAGCAATTTAAAAATGGATATCCTTCTGTATCAACATACGATCTTGCCATTCAGGAAAGGGAAGCAGATTTGGTAATTGCCACTTTTGGCAGAGCCCTTTGGATTTTAGATGATATTCGCCCATTGAGAAAAATGGCAGCGAATAAGGGAGTAGTACCTGCTGCACGTTTAACTGCATTTACACCTCCTACCGGCTATCAGGCCAATATTAAAAATGCCACGGGCATAGAGTATAGCACCTGGGGAACGTATGAAGGTGAAAACAAAAAAATGGGTGCCCCTATTAGCTTCTTTGTAAACAAAACTGCAGCCGATACAGGTAAAAACAAATTACCCGACACAGCGATCGTTAAGATTTTTGATGCAGGTAATGTGCAGGTAAGAACCCTGCGTGCAAAAGCAGATAGTGGTTTCAACAGATTCTTCTGGGGAATGGAAGGAAAAGGTATTCGCCAAAGTGGAGCAGGCAGAGGGGGTGGCGGTGGTGGCCGTATGGGAGGCGGAAGAAACAATGCAGATGAACCCGGTGGGTTACCCGTAGATCCCGGAACCTACAAAGTAGTAATCAGTTTAGGTAAAGACAATTCCGATAGCTGTTTCATCACCATTCAAGACGATCCCAATGCTCCGGTAGCACCGGCAACCAGACTAGCCATCCGCAAAGCCAGTAAGCAATTAGATGCTGCTGCATTGAAGTTAGTTGATTTAAATGATCGGCTTTCAGAAGCAGATGAAACCATTAAAAAAGTAGAAGCAGGTTACCGGGATATGGATTCCAAAAAATCCGACACCCTAAAAAAAGCAACTAAGGCTATGCAGGATAGTCTGAAAGTTATACGGGAAATGCTCAATGGGAAACCCCAGGAAAAACAGGGATATGGTAATGTTCCTCAGGTTACCGTTAACTCACTCTTATCTGAAGCAAGGAGTACGGTGATGGGTAAAAGAGCCGTTCCGGGTGCTCAGGAAGAAAGATTAATCAAGGATGCAGAAGATGCCGTTAATAAAGTAATACAACGTGCTAATTTGTTATTTGGAGAACCCTGGAAAAATTACAGGAGTTTGGTTGAAAGTGCGCCGGTTAAAATATTCAAAGAATATACCCCTCTTCAATAAGAGGGGATATTTCTTTGGAACTAATTTTTGTTAATCAGAAAAACGAAGGGTTTGAGGGGTTTTTCTTGTAGAATTTGCTGTATTTGATAGGGCTTCCGAAAAACTTTATACCGGTTAAGGTCTATGCATTCATGCACTTCACAGAACAAATCCCAGCGCTCTGCTTTCTGTAACAGTGCATGTAAATTTTCAACTTCCCGTATATATTCTTCCTCCTTACTAAAGGTGGGTCTCGATATCAGTACGATTTCTCTTTTAGGTGTATTCATATACAGATAGCGCCTATTTTTGGTGTGGGCAACCGCAGAAAGCCGTTTTGTTGTTTTTACGAAGCATGCTACAGGATGATGCGGTTACCACAAGCACTAACAACAGCAACAAATAATGGTTTACTTTTCGCATCATATAATACTAAATTACAGTAAACTGATTAATTATTGCTGCCTGCCGGTATGAATACTGCTAAACATAATATAAAAGTGCTCGTTGCACCCTTAGATTGGGGCTTAGGGCATGCTACACGCTGTATTCCATTCATCAACGCTTTATTGAGTAAGGGATATGAGGTTATACTGGCAGGTGAGGGCCCTCAGGCGGCACTATTACAGTCCGAATTTCCCCAGTTACCCGTACTTCCCCTGAAAGGTTACAAGGTAACGTATACTAAGCACCGATGGCTGTTCCCGCTCAAAATCCTCATCCAACTGCCCCGCATTTGGCGTTGCATTCATTACGAAAATCGATGGCTGCACGAACAAGTACAAACACATTCCATCGGGCTGATCTTCTCTGATAACCGGTATGGATTGCACCATCCGGGCATTCCCAGTGTTTTTATCACTCATCAACTTTGTGTGCAAGCTCCGTTTATTTGGATGGAAAAATGGATACAAAAAATACAATACCGCCTGATACAATCATTCACCGAATGCTGGATACCGGATGCAGCAGGCGAAATAAATGCCGCCGGGAAATTATCGCACCCAGATAAATTACCCCCCATCCCTACCCGCTATATTGGATGGCTTTGCAGACTACAAACACTGCCCCTACTGCCAACTTTTCTGTATAAATATTGCATAGTTTTATCAGGTCCGGAACCACAAAGAAGCTATTTAGAATCAATATTAATGGCGCAATTGAAAAATGAAACAGAAAAGATACTTTTTATCCGGGGGTTGCCAGATGTGAGCGAACTGCCTGCTATGCCTCAACATATTACTTGTTACAATCACCTCAATCAAAAAGATTTATCGGTTGCTTTTGCGCAAAGTGAATGGATTGTAAGCAGAAGCGGATATACAACGGTAATGGAAATTCTTTGTCTGCAAAAAAAATCAATATTAATCCCTACTCCGGGGCAAACAGAGCAAACCTATTTAGCTGAAAAATTACAACAACAGCAACTGGCCTATTCAGTTACACAGGAAAAACTGGATTGGCATACAGCAACCCGTGCAGCAGCGGTATTCCCTTATCAGTTTGTAGCGCAATCAATCTTTCAACCCGATCAACTTCCATTCTATCTGAAAAACCTGCAAGCGGATTAATTATTTTTGCAAACCATGAAGTATAACCTGAAAGCGCATGCAGCTGTAATTGGGGCGAATCTAATTTTTGGAACCAGCTATTCGGTTGTAAAAATGATAACGCCTGCATTCCTGCCCGCTTTTGCACTAAATGCTTTTCGGGTTATTACTGCTATCATTCTTTTTACTACAATGTTTTTTATTGCCCCCGGCAGAGCCTGGCCTAATAAAAAAGATGTACCTCGGCTAATCATCTGTGCGTTAACCGGTATTGTAATTAATCAATTATTTTTTATAAAGGGGGTTTCGCTAACATCTCCCATTCATAGTGCATTGCTTTCACTTGCAACCCCCATTTTTATAACTGGCATTGCTGTTTGGGTATTGAAAGAGCGATTTACAACTGTAAAAGCACTGGGTTTATTATTGGGGATGCTGGGTGCAGCGATATTAATTTTAATCAAATCATCTACAGGCAATAACAATAGCAGCCTTATCGGCGACTGTATGGTTTTACTGAATGCCATTTCTTATTCTTTTTATCTGGTATGGGTAAAACCGCTGATGATGGAATATAAGGGAACAGATATCTTAAGATGGTTGTTTCTGTTGGGTGCAGTTGTTATACTGCCATTAGGAGTGCCGGATTTATTTGATACAAATTATGGAGGTTGGACAATGGTTGAATGGAGCGCTTTGTTGTTTATTGGTATTGGGGCAACTTTTTTGGCATATTTGTTTAATTTATATGGTATAGCAAACATTGGAGCAGCTGCAACCGGAACATATATTTATACCCAACCGGTTTTTGCCGCAATCATTGCTGGTATTTTTTATGGAGAAAAATTAAGCTTAGTACAAATACTGGCAGCCGTTTTTATTTTTAGTGGAGTATATCTGGTAAACTATAAAAAATCCGATACTCCTTTAGGCTGATCGAAGAAAAAGAAATATCGGGTAGCAGTTTTAAATTCCGACCAGTGTTTGATGTCGGCAGCAACCGCAAAAATTCCACAGGTTGGCATATGGTCGATGCGAATGTCGGATAAGAGATTAACAAAATCGGTAATGCCCGGATTGTGAGAAAAAATAGCCGCTGTTTGCAAATCATCGGGCAACTTCATAACTGCTTTGAACAAATCGCTGGGTTCGGGATGATATAAATAAGCAATTTGCTGTATGTCTGATTCAGGAAACTGATAGGCGGATGCAAAAATGCGGGCAGTTCCGAGTGCGCGGTTAGCAGGACTGCATACAAATCCATGTATTTGTATCCCGCGCTGAATAAGGCGTTCAGCCATATTGGCTGCATCTTGTAAGCCTCTCTCATTTAGCATTCGGTCGAAATCTTTCTGACCAGTTTGCGCAGGATGTGTTTTGGCGTGGCGAATTACCAGTAATCTTTTCACTTAACTAAGTTACAAAAATCTCCGCTTACATTTGCATATATGGGCATCACTCGTTTATCTCTGATCGATTTTTTGCAGCTCAGCCAATCTCACCCCGTTTTAGACGTGAGAAGTCCGGCCGAATACCTACATGCCCATATACCAGGTGCCCTATCCTTTCCACTCTTTAGCGACGAAGAAAGAAAAATTGTGGGTACTGCCTATAAACAAGAAAGTAAACAGGTGGCAATTAAATGGGGATTGAAATTTTTTGGAGCCCGCATGGTGGAAATGGTTGAGGAGGCTGAAAAAATAATCGGACAGTATTATGAAAATGCCGGAACCGCTATCACAACTGAAAAGCCCAACAATATTGTATTGGTTCATTGTTGGAGGGGAGGAATGAGAAGTGCAGGAGTTGCCTGGTTGCTGGACTTATATGGATGGAAGGTATATACACTTGCGGGGGGATATAAAGTTTACCGAAACCATGTTTTACAACAGTTTTCAAAAACCTATTCGTTTCGTATGTTGGGTGGATGTACCGGAAGTGGCAAAACAGGCATCATTCAAAAGCTGCAACAAAAAGGATTACCGGCAATTGATCTTGAAAAAATCGCCAGCCATAAAGGGTCTGCCTTTGGGAATTTAGGCATGCCTCCACAACCCTCTCAGGAAATGTTTGAGAACCTGTTGGCAAAAGAACTGGAATCTTTTACCAGCAGCACTGAAACAACAATACCTATCTGGCTGGAAGATGAAAGTCAGCGAATTGGAAACATCAACATACCCGGGAATATTTTCTTACAAATGCGCAGCAGTCCTTTATATTTTCTGGATATACCTTTTGAGGAAAGACTACAACAAATTATAAAAGATTATGGTAGTTTTTCAGCCGAACAAATCATCGCTACTATTGAGCGTATAAAAAAAAGATTGGGCGGCCTCGAAACGCAGCAGGCAATTCAACACATGGAGCAGCAATCACAGGAAGCTTGTTTTCGCATCCTACTCAAGTACTATGATAAATATTATTTGGGAAGCTTACATAATCTTCGCCCGGCAACTGCAGCTGCCATTACACAGATTCCCGTAAAAACAGTGGATGTGGAAGGGAATGTCGCCAACCTGTTAGCAATAGCCGGATAATTATCGGGAAATCCACCAATCCATTACTGCGAGATAGCCCATCCATCCCATAATCATCACTACCGCCCATCCGAATAGCTGCATCCAGAGGGGATGTTGATAACCGTTCATAATTTTTTTATTTCGGGCAGCCAGCAATAATGTACCCAATGCAAAGGGCAGAATGAGTCCGTTAATCATCCCTGCCCATATCAACAATTGAGCGGGTTTACCAATCCAAATAAAAATGAGGGTACAAAGTATAATAAATACCGAAATACTTACCCGCTCATATTTCGCAATGAGTGGATGCAATGTTTTTAAAAAAGACACTGAAGTATAGGCAGCACCAATAACGGAAGAAATCGCTGCAGCCCATAATACAACCCCAAAAATTCGTAACCCCCAATTACCCGCTACAAACTGAAAAACGGTTGCAGCGGGATTGTTTTTTTCGGGAACACAACCCAGGGTAATCGCACCTAAAACGGCAAAGAATAAAATGAACCGCATAAGTCCGGAAATCAATATGCCTGATATAGCACTTTTGTCTACCCTGCTGATATTTTCCTTACCAGATACTCCTGCATCCATTAAACGGTGAGCACCTGAAAAAGTAATGTATCCCCCAACTGTTCCTCCAACAATGGTTACAATGGCTCGTGTACTGATTTGCTCTGGAATAAAACTATGCTGCACTGCCTCCCAAACAGGAGGATGCGCTGCAATGGCGATGATGAGGGTTAAAGATATTTTTGCTATGCCGGCTACGCGTGTAAACTGATCGAGCATGGGGCCAATTTCCCTAACCCAGAATAAAATTAAGGCTGCCGCACAACTGATTACAGCTCCCTGCTGAAAAGACAAGCCACTTAACACATTTACCCCCAATCCGCATCCTGCAATATTGGCAATATTAAATGCAAATCCGCCTAATACCACCATTGCGGAAATTACATATCCCCAACCCGGCAGCAAACGGTTCGATAAATCCTGAGCCCTCAATTTACTAATGGTGATAATTCTCCAGGTATTTAACTGTGCTCCAATATCTAAAATAAAAGAAACCAGAATTACGAATCCAAAACTACTCAGCAGTTGTTGGGTAAACACTGTTGTTTGCGTAAGAAAGCCGGGGCCAATAGATGAATTGGCCATCAAAAATGCGGCACCGAGCCCCACCCCACTCAACCATTGTGATTTAGTTTTTCCGGAGTTCAATATGTTTTTCTTGAAAATGTTTGAATAAATGAGTTGCCAAAGTAACCGCAGTTGGTCCGTCGCCATGCAGGCATATCGTATCGGGCACCAATGGTATCACCCCACCATCATAACAGGTTACAGCATGATGTACAATCATTTGCTCCGCTTGCAGGCAGCAATCTTTCGAATCTTTTATGAGTGCGTTCGGATTACTTCGGGATAATAATGCTCCATTTGACTGATATCGGCGGTCGGCAAATACTTCGTTCCAAACTGGAAGTTGTATTTCGAAGGCTGCTTCAATTGAACATGAGTTACTAAGGCCATATAAAATCAAATCCGGATCTATTTCTTTTACTGCATTGGCAATGATGTGGGCAATATCGGGTTGGCGGGCCGACATATTATAGAGTGCCCCGTGTGGTTTAACATGATGCAACTTTGCTCCCGCCGCTTCTGTATATTTTTTCAATTGTTGAACCTGAGACTGAATCAAATCGGTTAAAGCAGCCGGGGAAAGTTGTAACTCCCTTCTTCCAAAATGATCGGGATCGGCAAAGCCAGGATGCGCTCCAATTTTCACACCGGATGCCATTGCCAACTCAATTGTATGCTTCATGAGGGTTTCATTTCCGGCATGTGCACCACAGGCAATATTGGCACTACTGATATATGGCATCAGAAAGGCATCATCGGGAAATCCTTCCCCCATATCGCAATTCACATCTACTAAATACATGTTATGTTACTATCGTTGCCCAAGATACGATGCTAAACGAAAGGCTGAAGCATTTTGTAATTGGGTAAGCAAAATATGCTGCTCCTGATAAATTCGAATAGCATCTTCACGGGAAATCATTTCAAATGTAACAGGCTTTTGTATTGGCCATTGCGCCAGCCGATGTACATCTGCCTGAATTACGTTTGCTATTCGGGGATAACCCCCCGAAGTAGGGTGATCGGCCATCAATACTATTAATTGTCCATCGGGCAGCCATTGAATTGTTCCGCACTGCACAGCAGCCGAAATCATTTCCCGATAATTTCCCTGGAGCGGTGAACCTTTTAATAAACAGCCCATTCGATTACTTTCGGGAAGCAGGGAAAAAGGGGATGACAATAATTGTGCTTGCGCAGATGTATCGAGCAAAGAAAAATGTGTCCCGGCGATTATTCGAATAGGAGCAAAAGTATCTTTTACAGGAGCAGCCATCCAGGGTGCAGGCAGCCATGCTGCTGTTGATTCCCATGCATGATGAAGGGTTTTTCGGAAGGGTATCTCATCATTTTTTTCAAGCAATCGGCCCTTCCAGCCAGAAATTGCTACGCCAATATGTGTAGTATAACTACCCAACCATGTAGGAATGCTAAATCCTCCCAGTACAGATAAATAAGCGACTCTGCCCGAAGTTGGTTTTTCGAAACGCAATACTGCTCCCTTTTTTACCCGGATGGGCTGTAAAGTGTTAACCGGAATACCCTGCAACCTGGCATCCCATTGTGCACCGCTGATAGCTATCAATGCATCTGCTTCAAATTGAATTACAGGTGCAGGAAAAAACATCTCAATACAGGCTTCCCCTCGATCGTTTCCTACCAGAATATTTGCTTGCTGCAGTGAAAATGTATCCATAGCACCGCAGGGTGGTATTCCTAAATGCTGATAGCCCCATCGACCCAAATCTCTGATCGAATCGCAGCTACCTTTTTTAATGATACGGAGACTCATGTAGTTGCGAGTTGATCATATTCATTCAATGAAATCGGATAGAACCGAACCTCATCGCCCGGCTGCAAAAAACAGGGATTCGAGTGCTCGGGCATCCACATTCGTAGCGGGGTTCGCCCGATCAACTGCCAGCCACCGGGGGATGCAGTAGGATATATACCGGTTTGTTGTGCTGCAATTCCAACACTACCGGGTGGAACTTCTTTTCGTGGCCGTTGATGCCGGGGTGCAGCAATGCGGGCATCCACCTTACCCATGTATGCAAAACCGGGTAAAAATCCCAGCATGTATACTGAGTAAACCGTGTTCGTGTGAATAGCAATTACTTCTTCCGGGGTGCAATCCGCCCAACTCGCCAAAGCTTCCAAATCGGGTGCCATACGAATGTGATAACAAACGGGTATGCTTATTTTTCTGGTAACCAGGCTAACAACTTTCGCGTGGGTTTGCAGCCGTTGAATCAGCAACGGAACCAACCCTGCTGAAAGGGAAGTTGCTTGAGTACGATTGTTCCATTTTTCGGGATCTAACAGAATCGTAATTGTATGATAGGCCGGAATAATATCCAACAAACCCTGAATAGCTGATTCACGTAACCGTTGCCAAATGTATTGAATGGCGGAGTGTATTGCTGGTTCAATGGCTGCTGCACAAACCAACGAGATGCTATACTCACCATCCCATTCAACGGAAACAGGAATTAGCGTTCCCTGCGGAATACTAACCTGTATGGTTGCAATGGATTGATTATTGGTGGGGTACATGATTGATTTCTGATTGCTCGCGCTCCAGAAAACGATTATACAGTAAACTGGTAACCGGACCATTCACCGGGAGAAAAACATCATCCATTCGGGAAACCGGTATAATTCTTTTTGTTGTACTGCTAACAAATGCCTCCCTTGCAGAAGGAATTTCATGAAGGTGTAAGTCGCGCAGCTCAACTAATATTCCAATTTCCTTTGCGATATCAATTATAATATTTCTGGTTACTCCCTTTAATACATTCGTGTCGGGTGTAACGAGATTTCCAGATGCATTTACTACAAAAAAGTTACAGCGGGGGCATTCGCTGATGATACCATGATGGTGGTATAAAACATCATTGGCCAAATGGTCTTCCACCATGGGCCGAAGCCATATTTCCATAGTATAATCCGTGGTTTTCACCTGAGGGAAATGCCTGCGATAGGGATAAGAGATTAATTGATAACCATCTGTTCGCATTGCATCCGGCGGAGTTTGAATTTGTTCGTTAACAATAAACAGCTCGGGATTGCCAAGTCGAATGCCATCTGCAGAAATACCTCCGGTTAATGCTATTCGAATGCCTGAATTCGCTAATTGATTTTTATCAATGATTTCATAAACCAACTTTGCCAATTCCTCTCTGGAAACCGGAACTGTTAAACGCATGTCACGGGCACTCTGAAAAAAACGATCTAAATGCTGTTGCAAAAACAAAGGGGTACCCTGTGCAACCCTAAGAAAATCGAAAATGGCATATCCTCTTCTAAAACCGAGATCCTGCAAAGAAACTCCTGCTTCCTGCAACGGTTGCCAACGACTATTTGCATAACAAATTTGACTCATACAACTACTTTTTATGTATCCTAATGGCAGCATTTCTGCCAACAGCATAGTGGGGTTTTAAATCTTCATATACTTTTTTATAGGCAGTATTTCCTGCAGATGCCGCATTTCTGGCATGCAGAAAAAAAGCACGGGTTTGTTGCATCACCCGGTTGCCCATAAATACTTTTGCATCTTCGAGTTTGGTTTTTAATTGTTCCAGCTCAGCTAATACCTCAACACATTGATTATATAAATGAATATCGTTATTACATGTGGATACATCAATGTAGGTTGGCAGCGCTGAAGACTGCTGACGCATGTGCTGCAGAGATTTCTCAACAAAATGCTGCCGCTTGGCATTTAGCTTGAACAAACTTCTTCTTTCGGCAGCAGTAAGCCGTATTTGATTGGGTACCATTTGGCGGATACCGGCAATATGCTGCTTTATGAGCGTAATCTCAGAGCCAACCAGCGATCGCAACCCGGCCATACTGTTGTTTTTTTTCTAAAACGTTCAAATACAAAATAAATTGCCCCTAGGCTCTGCTATTCAGTCTTTTATCACCGAACCGTTTTAGTTGAAACCAAATTATTTCCCAACAAATAAAACAAATGATTCAAATTCATCGAATATCTTTATCTTGAAAATTAGATTGCTTGTTATATGCGCCCGATTTGGAGTTTTTTGTTATGGATTGCCGGATGGAAAATCAGGGGATCTTTCCCGTATCATTTGAAAAAATGTGTAGTAATAGTTGCACCCCATACCAGCGCATGGGATTTTGTGTTGGGGCTGGCAGTTAGAAGCAAATTACGCTTAACCCATCTGCATTTTTTAGGGAAAAAAGAATTGTTCGATAGTGCATTTGGGTTTTTCTTCAGGTGGCTGGGTGGAATACCGGTAGACAGATTCTCTTCCCATAATCTGGTAGATCAGGTAGTAGAAAAATTTAATGCAACAGATAGTTTTTCGCTTGTATTATCTCCTGAAGGAACCCGAAAAAAAGTAGACAGGTTTCGAACGGGCTTTTATCATATTGCTCACCAGGCAGGTGTTCCGCTGGTAATGGTTGGTTTTGATTTTGGTAAGAAGGAAGTAGTAATTGCCGAACCTTTCGCTACATCAGAACAAACCGCCGACTTTAGAAAAATATTACAGTTTTTTGGTCCTATGCAGGGAAAAATTCCAGAAAAAGGTTTAGGGCACTTGATGAATCCATAAAACAGTTGTTTATGCAAAAGCACTACCCGCTTCTAATCGAAAAATTTTATCAATTCGAATCGGCTCAACCCGACGATTTGTTTCTTGCCGAGCCGGTGCAGGGTGTTTACCGCGAATTTACCTGGCGGCAGGCCGGAAAAGAAATCCGCTCAATGGCTGCTGCCTTGCGAAATATGGGATTAGGCGCCGATGATAAAGTTTGTATCCTTAGTAAAAACTGTGCTCATTGGATTATGGCAGATTTAGCCATCATTATGGCAGGGTGTGTAGCCGTGCCCCTTTATCCGAATATTACTCCCGAAGCCATTAATGAAATTATAGATCATAGTGAGAGTAAAGCCATATTTATTGGTAAGCTGGATAATCCTGAATATCTCAGAAAAGGAGTGCCCGACCGATTGACGCAAATTAGTTTTCCCTTCTATCCAAATGCGGGTTGTATTAATTGGGATGATTTGGTTAAGGAAACT
>Ga0209668_10000558_pt1 | contig 15311 bp, 22 predicted proteins | sample FrelakmetPLP11PL_FD_187150 | JGI IMG/M metagenome (GOLD analysis project Ga0209668, IMG submission 187150) | Freshwater lake sediment microbial communities from the University of Notre Dame, USA, for methane emissions studies - PLP11 PL (SPAdes)... | ecosystem: Environmental > Aquatic >... | reverse complement strand
CTCCCTTACCCCTTCCTCTCCATCGGCTGCCTCGCCAGCAATCTCATAACCTCCTGAAGTAAGTATTTTTTTCAGAATATCTCTTGCATATTCAGCATCATCAATGACCAGAACCCGCGGCATATGAACGAGTATTCTGCCTTCACAGACTATAAGATCTTCGTTTGCAACTCCTCAAGTGGATACCAGCTGATAGCATAGTAGCCATGATTACATGGTGCTCCCGCTATCGTGCCAGTAATCTCCCCATCATGTAATAAAAATAGGTTCTTTCTGTTGAATGTCCAGGCTATGGTTTCGTTACACCAAATAAAGGCTGACAAGACCTGCCTTAAAATGAGGCTATGTCTTTCCCTTCCCACCTCGTATACCCTTTCCTGACAAGCCCGAATGCAGGAATGCCAAGCAATAAAGCCGCGACCCCAAAATATGGATTGATAAACGAAAGTGCAATCAACAGCATCACCGGGACTCCGACAAGGACCATAAAAGCAAAAAGGACTTTCACATCGTACACAAGGACATTCGGAGTAAGACCGGTCAGATATATAGAAACCGAGAGTGCATAGAATGAAACTGCACCCCAGAGGACCATTGCTGGGATGAGGTATAGAATTCCCCCTTTAATGAGTGTAACGACCACGATGAACACCGCGGGGATCACCTGGAGCACGGTAAAGGTGCAAATCTTACTCGTTATGAGCGTGGATATACTGACCGGGAGACAGGCATAGGAGCTGAAGGTGTCAAATGAGGTAATCCAGGTGTACATTGTCGCCGAAATGATCCCGGTAGTCACCGCAAAAACAAGCAGTACTGCATACCCGGGGACCAGCGGCCTCAACACGGAAAGGAAGAACCAGATCAGGCCAAGCGGGAGGAGGAATGAAAAAAGCACCTGCCCGACTCCCCCCCCGCTCCGCCAGAGGTCAACAAGGTCCTTTGCCGCCAGGGGAGGGGTCGGGAAGAACGATAATTTCCCTGTCAGAGGGGTGAGAAGGTTTGAAAAGTGTTTGGAAGTCCCCGTGTATTCCGGGATAAAGAGCGCTATTGAGACCACGAACGGAATGATAACAAGAATACATGACTCAAGTAGCGAAGCCCATGAACCATTGCGGAGCAACTGGAGAGGAGGAAACAGGCCTGCAAGACCGGTCCCGTATGAAAGGTATGCCCATCCTGCAATAACCACGACTGCCGTAAATATAATGGCGAGCGCAGGTTTCGAGCGTGAATATACGGTAGATAGAAAGAATATTGCCGATAGCCCGAAAAGAAACGTCAATGTAAGACTTGCAAAGAGGAGGAGCGGGTAGGTGGAGGTTACCCCGATGAAGGGTGAAGCGACGGCAAACCCGAGTACAAACGGGAACACCCATAGGATAAGGTAGTAGACGATATCTTTTACAATAAAATTTGTAAAGATATACCGTTCGGTAAGAGGAAGGCTCCTTGCGGAATAGGCGAGCAGGCTCATCTGTCCGAACCGCCGGTTCATCACTTCGTTCCCGAGAAGCCCGAAACCCCCGACCATCACCCCGAGGAGGAGGAAGACCCCGGTGATGATGAGGGCCAGGTCACCTGCCGGAAGTACTGCGCGGAAAAGTGGGAGGAGAAATGAACTCATAAAAACGATCCCAAATATTAACACAGGAAACAGGGCAAAACTCAGGCTCCCGAACATGGTGGAATGGAGCCGCCACTCTTCTTTCATCATGCTGGTAAAAAGCTCAAGCCCCATGATCATTGTCCCCTTAAGCGATGCGGCTGTAGAATTTCAGGCATTCTCATCGTCCTGCACCTGCGAAAAGAAGAACTCTGAAAGGTGCTGTTTTTTACCGGCAAGCTCGCTAATGGCCCCGCTGTAAAGCAATTTACCCTTATGCAGGATAGCAAACCCGGTACATATCTCTTCCGCTATCTCGAGGATGTGGGTGGAAATAAAAATTGTTCCCCCTGATTTTACATAATCCGCAAGATAACCCTTGACCTTACGCTGCATAATCGGGTCGAAATTGATAAGTGGTTCATCGATAAGGGCAAGTACCGGTTTGTGGAGGAATGCCTGGGCGAACATCAGTTTCTGACGCGTGCCACGTGAGAGGTCTTTACACAATACGTCCCGCTTATCTTCGAACTCGAGGAACCGGAACCACCATGTTGCCTTATCATCAATGTCCGGGATCTTCCTGACTGCACCGACAAAGGCAAGATATTCCATGGAAGTCAGGAAACTCGGAGGGGTTTCCTGTTCAGGGATAATCCCGACAGACTTTCGTATACCAATTGGATCGTCAAGGACATCGAGGCCAAGGACAGTCGCATGGCCATTCGTTGGTCTGATCTGACCGGTAAGCATCTTGATCATCGTTGTCTTTCCAGACCCGTTCGGGCCAAGCAGGCCGAAAAGTGAACCCTGCGGCACCGACAGGGTAACATTATCCACTGCCGTGGTATCCCCGAACTGCTTCGTGAGACCCTGTGCTTCAATAACCGTAACCATATCCATTTCTCCTCATGATTATGATCGTACACCCGGCCATTGGCCGCATCGGGGTTGTCCGGCATTATATCATGTCGTACCAGGCAACAAGCCATATAATGGACCGTATTCCGTCATACCTGTACCTGACATATGTCTCGCGGGTATATTGTGATTACCCTGGCAGGTGCATTGAACCATAGCCATTTTCACTACCATGTCAGATGGCCCGATCCCGGATGGCAGTGAGGGAAAAAGGCAAGGGTGTTTTTTGCGTGTCCGTTACTTCCGCACAAGCGGTTTTAGGCTCTTTCTGCTGCGGCCCTGACCATAGCAATCAGGTCATTGATCTTCTCATTCCTGGAAATCTCCGATTTATTGAGGACTAACTCCCCGGAGACACGAACACCCTTTTTTTCGAGGGCGGATTTCAATATAGGCAGGGTATCTTTTGCCGAGCTACCACAGGTCGCAAATATTACGGCCTTTTTTCCCTCGCACCCTTTGAGTGCAGCAATTGCCCCGTTGATCACGGGGGTCGCTTTCCAGGCCCATACAGGAGTTCCGATAACAATCAGGTCATAGGATGATACATCTATGGTATCCGGACTTATCGGATCACAAGCCTCTTTCCTTGCACGAATACAGCCTACCGAATAGGCTGACAGTGTGGAATAATTGTCCTTAGGCTTCACTTCAACAAGGTCTCCCCCGCAGGCGGCGTTTATTTTCTCAGTGATACCCCGGGTGACACCCGAATATGAATGGTAGATAATACATGTCTTCATAATTCACCGGTTTATGATAATTCTCCTTTTATGACGTTTCTCTCCTGGTCCTGCCGGTACTTCTCCATTACACACCGGGATAATTCATCAAAATTGTCCCGGTAGCGGACCTTACTCTCACGGTTAAATGATTAATACATGTGGTTTCCTTCCTTTCTTGATGCGATAATGCGCACATTTTTCAGGGAGCTTTTAATGTTGCGATACAGCCGGTTGTGAGATCCCGAGCATTCCTGTTAGATCTTTTATACTGAGGGTGTCAGTATGGTCATTCGCCAGAAAATAGATAATACATAACCGGTTGTAATCCCTGAGAGCTTTGAACACCCCCGCCATCTCCTCAACAAACTGCCTGTTGCATTCGCTCATTATTATATAACTATATTATTATATACTTAATATTTACGAACGGGCACGTGAAAGTCCGGATCATGCAGGATTGTTGATAATACCTGACAACCAGAAGAGGCCGGAATTGGTGCCTTTCGTGGCATACCATGCATTTAATCCCTCCCGAATCCGGAAAACATTTACGATCATATTTACCATTACTGTCCTATGGACCATATTCCCGATCGTGGAGTTTCAGATGTGATCGGGGATAGTCCTCATGGTTGCAATGGTCGCGATGATTGCAGGGGTCGTTGCGTCAATGCTATTGGGAATGCCATTCGTTCCCCAGAAACCAACGCTTGCCGGTTTTACCGAGGAAATAATGCCGAGTGTCAACAGTACCCAGCCAGGTGGACAGACCATACAATTAATCATCTTTTACCAGGCATCGGGAGACATTCTCGCTTATTTTTGGGCAAACGGAACGAGTGTAAGGCTTATTGATCCTGACAGTATTACCTGTACTGTCGAAAATGACCCCTTAATGACAGGATCTGAAATTCAGATAGGAGAACGATTATTCATGTTCAAAACGTCAGGAAGTCCCGATTATTACCTGATCACAAATAATCAAAGCCGTATTTCCGGTATTAAACAATTCACTCCGCATGGTACATGGCGCTTCATCATCACCGATGAAAAAGAGACGAATATGGTGATCTTCGAGAAAGATCTCACCTTGTAATAAGCAGAATTTTACAACACCCGGGTGATACGGATAGAGGCTTTACAGTATTTTTTGCTCCTTTTGGCGGTCCTGAATAGTATTTCGTTTTTTTCTTACTATAATGACAAAAGGAAAGCAGAAAATAATACCTGGAGGACACCAGAACGTATTCTATTGATATGGGGGGTGACAGGCCCTTTCGGCGCATACATGGCCATGCGGTTGTTCAGGCATAAAACGCAGAAAACAAAATTCCTGCTTGTACCGGTTTTTCTTGTGCTGCAACTGGTATTGATAATATGGGTCCTGATAACATATTACCGGTAATTCACCGTTCAATCTAAGATTCCTGTCACCAGAGTATCGTGGAATTCACAAACCCTGCCTCTTTAATACAATGTTTTGCCATACTCTCCTGAATGCGAACCAATAGGCACCAGTACTTTCTTGACCTTGCATACCGGTGTGCCCACCAGGGCACCTGCCTGCGGCGCAATTTTGGCGCCATTATCGTCGACGAGTACAACACGATCGTTTCCACCGGTTACACCGGGGCTCCACGGAAACAGCTTGACTGCACGGAACTGAATAACTGCTGGAGGAAGGACCATAATATACCGTCAGGTTCGAACTATGAACGGTGCCGGAGTGTCCATGCAGAGATGAACGCCCTTCTCCAGGCAGGAAAGCTTGCACGCGGGTGCACCCTGTATCTGGCGGGCTATGATGTGGAGACAGAAGACCTGACCCGGATCTGGCCATGTTTTCTCTGTTCGAAAATGATTGTCAATAGTGGCATAAAAAACGTCATAATGAGGACAGGAATAGAACAATACAGCGAGATGAACCCCATGACACTGTACCAGATGCGGAGTAATGAAGCACTTGGTGATGAGGCGAAATAAGTTTGCCCGGATCGAAAAACACGAATGGCCGGCTGGATAGCCGGACTTGTTAAAACTTAGTTAACTTGTGCATGGAACGATATGGTTCATTCGGTCAGGTTTGTTCCAGATACTTTCTTACCAGCTATCCGATGGGGGGTATGGTCTGATATATACCAGGAGATATCCGGGAATCCCATTTTACCGTGTGTCACGGTGCATTCCCCCCATAATGCCCTGACCGGTAATAATTCAGTTATCATACCCGGCAAAACCTCTATCGTGTCCTGCAACAGAATTTATGAACTGGATATGGAGGACTGTCCCGTAGTACTTGTTCATGGCTGGAAGAGCCATCCCGGGATCTGGAAAAAGCTTATTCCACGGTTGTCAGAGGAGGATATTACCTTCTGGAACTTCGATCACGTAGCAATGGATGATACATCACTAGAAGAGATAGCGAGAGGGTTGCAGATCTATATCAACTCGATGAGAGAAGAGACAGGTTACACAGGCGACCTTGATATTGTCTGCCATTCCATGGGGACCTGCATTGCCCGGTACCTTCTCGAAGTGATTGACGGCACGGAAAAGAGAGAGAAGGTCAGGCAGCTTATCGGCATTGGACCACCTAATAACGGTTCTGCAATGGCAGAACTGTTCAATCACCCGGATCATGGCCAGAAGGTAATCAATACACTAACCGGAGTCTTTGTACCCAAGGGATATATTCCTGCACAGGACGTAATTGTCCAGGAATTTCGCCCGGGTAGTAAGACTATGAAAACCCTGTCCAGGGCAGGGCTTAGAAAAGATATCACCTACAGGATAATCATCTCCACGAACCGGACCCAGACACCTGCCCTTTTCCCACAATTCAAAGGACAGACCCCTGAAATTCTTCCGGATGGAACATGGCGCCTGACCTGGGACGGTGACGGTATTGTTACATATTCCGATTCACATCTACCCGGGGCTGAAATTGTTATTTTGCCGAGGGATATGAAAAATTTTAACCAGCACCCGGGTCACTATAGCCATATCAACATGCCAAGAAATTCCGAAGCGGTAGAACAGGTTATCAGGTTCCTGAAAAACCACTCTGATTAAAGGCATATCTGCTAAAACGTCAGCATTACCGGAGGTCTGCCCGGTCTCTCCGATTAATCGCGATATTGTTGCAAAAAATGCATGCCAGTACCCTTATCTGCCGGGTATTCCTGTCAAACATAGATTTGGGGCAATTCATCACGGCCGGACCTGATAAGGACTTCATATTTTTTCAATATTCCCGGATAATATAACTATTTTTATGAACAAGCACGGAAAATAGCTTCCTGAATGCAAAAAAATACCCTCTTCCTTGCCGTCGTGGTTGTAGTGATACTTATCGTGGCATCAGCGATGGTCCTTACATCCCTTTTCAAGCCTGCCACGGCAAATGTTTTTTCAGTGACCACTGACAAGGAACTCTACCATTCCAACGATGTTATGATGATGAAGATCCTCGTTAATTCAACCGGGTTCACTACCGACACTTCTCTGAAAATAGAGGGTATAACGGATAGTTACGGGCAGACGCGTTTATCGCACATTATGCGTGCAAATCTTACACCGGGTCCGAACATCTTCCTCTATGATTATCATCTTCCTTCCTGCTCAAAATGTTCAGGACTTAACCCGGGCAGTTACCCGCTTAGTATTACCCTCGAAAGAAACGGGACGATTCTCTCAAATATGTCAATATCGGTTAATTTAGAGCAATAATTTTTTTTAAAGGACACATTTCTCACAGGCCTGGTTACCGCAAGCAGGGTATCAATCTTCCATTTCAGGGTCAGCAATTTATCATCCACCACTACCAGAACTACAATGGCTAGCTCAAGCCGGATCACTGGCAGGATCCGGTTGTTTAATGAAATGGGACATACACACACCATGACAGAAGAGTTCCAGGAGGAAATAGATCAAAATGGCGGAATACATACCCGAAGATCACAATAAGCCTGATAAGAAACGAGAGGAACTAAAAGGAAAGGTGTTCCGGTTAAAAGACCTCGTCAATTATTCAGATGGGACCGTGGCGAGCCGGATGATAATCAACCGTAAAACCGGGAGTATCACCCTTTTTTCCTTTGATGAGAACGAAGGGCTTTCAGAGCACACTGCACCATTCGATGCAGTGGTGACCATTCTTGACGGGGAATGTGAGGTATGGGTTGCAGGACAGACTTCCCTAATGAAAGAAGGGGAAACAATTATTTTCCCGGCAAATGTGCCCCATGCACTTTCGGCAATCACAAAGTTCAGGATGAGTCTTACCATGATCAGGGAGTGATAATATTGGCTGGAGATGAGAAAGATGGATATTATTGCTCGATATGCGGGGGAATTCCACCGGATAAAATTAAAACCCGGCTGATATGTATTGATGGAAAAGAGACCGGCATTGACCACCTGGATTTTATAATTGCCGATGTGAAAAAACTGAAACTCATCCAGGATGATGAGATTGCAGTCGAACTAATTAAGCGGGTTAATGAGTTCAATTATGTCCCGTCGAAGAAAAAAGAGCAGTATAAAGATGCACTCCTGAAGGAATACAAGACAGGGAAAGATAACCATGTTTGACCGGTGCCCGGGTACCGCAGACCAGCGGACCCCTACTCTTTCAATCAAAAAATGCCCCGAGTGTGGCGAGGAGGTAGAGGTATTTTCAAACGATTTTAAGGTCCCCTGCCAGAAATGCGGCTATATCATTTACAACGACATTGTTTCGTGCGTCCAGTGGTGCAAATATGCCAAAGAATGCGTAGGGGAAGAGATGTACCGAAAGCTCATGGCGCGGCACGAACAGATTCATCCTGTCAAAAAGTGATACTACTTTCTTCAGACATATTCAGGATTCCAGGAGATTTTATTGATTGTAACTATACCGTTTGACGAAATCATCCACGAATAGCCTGGCGGGAGAGGGGCCGAATAAGAGGTACAACCACACACCACACCGGCATCAGTAGTATATATCCGGAAAAACCTGGATGGACAACGATTCCAGAACTTCACACCAGAATGCCTGCGCATGATACTCAGTGAACGGGATCAGGGTCTGACAGGCCCGTACAGGGAATTTTTGATTGTGACCAGCCCTTCGTGGAATTCCTCCAGGTATTCATCCATTAAAAGGCTTCCTTCCTCGAACGGGCAGTCTTCTTCAATTATTTTGTTAATCATATCGCGGGTTGGAAGGACAATATCAAAGGGGACACCAGCTTCCCTTGACCCCTGGAGAAGGGCCTCACGAAAGACCCCGATACAATATGCGATCCGGTATTTGTAGACATTCCGGGTCTTTTCAAGGTAACCTTTCACCCTTCCGGTCTCAATCCTGAGAAAGTCAGCCTGGACTTTTTTATCTTTACATTTTCCAAGCATGTACTTATAATGTGCGAAGGGGTACATCTCTTCAAGTTCTGCAGGGAGAATCCCACAAGTACCGAAGATTACAATATGGTAATCGGACGGTTCGAAGATATCCGAAATTATTTTCCTGATGATACGGTGGCTGGGGCTTGCACTATAGGGCTTCCGGACAGCGCAGGGCATGAAAATAGCAATGTCACGTGGTACAACCTCGTATTCGTCAATAATATACCGGTATGATGTTTCAAATTCAGGGAGGTAAAAGGGGGGACCTGAAAGGAGAGCTTTTTTTTCGTTTTGTAACGGAGCAGGTCCTTCCTCATCAGCCATGGATATTCACTATCAGATTATCCCGGAGATACATGAAGATACTCGCCGGACAGACCACAAGCCCCGGGCTGGTACCGGCGGAAACTTCAGGATAGCTCCCTGGAATGGTTATTGATCCCGGAAGGTATCACCCGGGAAACAGTAAAAAGTCACGTTGAGAGGATATTGAAAACACTTCAAAAAACAGATGATACGTGTTTTCTGTCAGGCCCAAACGTTGTCCCGAGTAAATGTTACCGTCGTATACCGAACCCTGAAAATTCTCCCGTCGGGTTACCCCATTCCATCTCGAGGTGACTGACAAAAATTACCGGGTCTCCAGCAGCATATAAATACCGGATAAACTTCAGAAGCGATTCCTCGATCCCTTCGGCGATTACCTGGACCGAACCGTCCTGCATATTCCGGACATAGCCTGTTACATGGGTCTGTTGTGCACCGTCAGCCACATAGTACCGGTACCCGACCCCCTGCACCCGTCCTTTTACCTTCACCGATATTCGCTTCATTGACAGCTATGGTACAGATTCGCGGAATTAAACCTTACTCAAATGGTTGTAAACACCGTGGAAATTCCGGCCTGTCGGTTTTTATTTGGTCGGATGCTAAAATTGAGAGAACGCGTCTTCTAGTTGAAATATGACTCCTAATTTATTCGCACTTAACCGTATCCTTATGGGTTTCCGGGCCGACACTAAAACAATCAACAAAAAGGTTGGTACAATGAACTACTCAGTGATTCTGGTGGGCATTGGCATTATATGCCTGATGACCATCGCGTCCTCCGGCTGCCTTGGCACAACACCTGTCAGCCCGCATCCAGTACAGACTCCGCCACCGGTACCACCCGCTACACCGGTACAGGTGGGGCACCTGGTGGTAAGTGAAGAGCAGAACAAAGAAACGGTAAACCTGGGGCTAAACAACACCATCACGCTTAAACTGATCGAAAATCCGACAACAGGGTTCCAATGGAATCTGACAACAAGCCCGGGGCTCGTCGTCATCGCGGATAATTACCAGCCCTCATCACCGCAACTCCCGGGGTCTGGCGGGGTCCATTCATGGGACATGAAAGCAGTCCAACCAGGCACACAGGAGATTAAGGCAACCTATATGCGCTCCTGGGAACCAGTGACCGGCAATGAGACCACGTTTACAATGAACGTCATCGTCCCAAACACCTGATCAATCCCCACACTCCTGCCTCCTACTCCTTTTTTTAATCGATAGGATCATGAAACTTAGTAATGCCAAATGGACCTTTATCAATGAATATCCTCATATAGGCTTTTATATTACCGGGATAAGATAGAGCGAAAAATTGAGGGACTACCTTCGAAGGGGAACTTTTTATAATTGATGATCATAGTATCGCCCATGTCTCCAAGACACATCACAAAAGAGAGACCGGTTCGATTACGATCTCCACTGACCGGACAGGACCGGGCCCGTCACCGGGACTCCCACCGGCACCATCCCGAATCAAGCCCGTTTCCCCATCCACCCCACCAGTCATATAGAAAGCCTGCACTTCCACCACGGCACCATCCCCACACCAGGCCGGTGGACCAAAATATCGATCATGGGACCCGCCAGAACAGACCTCAACCGGAAAAATTATTCAGTAAACTCAATAAAAATGAGTCCAGACGTTGATATCTTTAATCCTTCGTAGAGAAAAAAATTCCGGGACACCTGAACCCGGCTACAAAATAATCCATTTTTTTCATTTTTTACCGACCTGCTAAAGCAGTACAGTCCGTCTGCAACCATATGAAGGGTAAATCATTTCTAGCACGAGCACAAATTTATATAAAAATTCTTACATGAAGGTGAAATGAATGGGACTTTTTGATAAACTGGCTGGGACCAGAAACATTGAGCTGAATGCAAAATCAGCACTTGTATTAACCGCGCTCACTGTAATTGCAGCAGATGGTGTAATTGACGAAGCAGAAATGCTTGACCTGGCGAAGATTGTCCGTGGGGACAAGAAGTCTATTGATGATGCAGTCAATGTCCTTAAGGCCAATTCACTTGAAGGATCGATAGACCTTGTCACAAAATGCTTGAATGAGAAACAAAAGCTGGCAACACTTGCCATTGTAATTGACATTGCCATGGCCGATGGTGTGCTTGCTGAAAATGAGCAAAAACTCATCCAGATGTACATTACCAGGTTCGGGATATCAGAAGATATTCTCAAACCGATCTTTGACACCGTAGCAATCAAGAACGATTTTTCAATCTTCAAATAATTATTTAAAGGGGATCACCCGATTTTTTTATCATCCCCCTGATTTTCATAACGATCCCGGTGCAGATGTTCCTGTCTGAATAATTTCAAATTCAACGGGATGACCATACTTATGAAACCCGGGTCACCATTGTCCGGCATCATACGCCGGGGATGGATATATGATATAATGGTCACCAGATACAGTACGGAGCGGTCGCATGGAATTGATAAGCCAGTTTATTCTTCCCTATTGGCTCAACCTGCTTGCTCTCTTCCTGATGGCGTTAACCGGTGCAATCGCAGCGATTGAAGAGGGTTACGATATTATCGGTGTGACTGCACTTGCTTTAATCGCCGGGACCGGGGGGAGCCTGCTCAGGGACGTTATCCTCCAGCAGGGGATACCTTTGTTTTTCCGTGACCCGTCGTTCCTATACGCTGTTATGTTTGCGGTCCTGATTGGGATAGTTTTTCGTTCTTACATTTTTCGGAATAAACGAACATTCAATATCTCATTTCTCCTCTTCGATGCCCTTGGCCTCGGAATATTCGGGGTTGTCGGGACGCAGATGGCCTTGTTTGCCGGACTCGCTTCAGCCCCCGCAATACTTACAGGGGTGATAAACGCAACCGGGGGTGGCCTGCTCAGGGATGTACTGACTGCCCGTGAACCACTGATTTTCAAGCCCAGCCAGTACTACGCGGCCACATCTCTCGCCGGGTGCCTGGTCTTTGTCGCATTAGCATTATGGCTAGGGAAGAGTGCAGTTACCGCTGCATTCATCGCGATATTTCTGACGTTTTTCCTGCGTGCACTTACCATGTGGTTTGACTGGAAGACGAAACCATTAATCGACGTCAACCTGCTGCCAAAAAAGAAACAGGAATAAGGAAACGGGTAGATGGCTTCAGCAAAAATTTCCGGGATTTTTCCTGGTACGGCTTGATAGGGAAGAAAGGATCGGAATTTCTGATTCTTACACCCCATGCAGGATTTCCTGACCCCTGGTTTATCATACTGCAGATTTCCTGATTTTCACTTACATATTTACCATGTTTATAACGAATTACTGATTTATGAGACCTTATTCCGTACCATTTGATCTTTCCGCTACTCTTAACGGATAACATCCACAGGGATTTATTGATAGGGGTTGCCTCGGATCCCAACAAATTCTCAAGGGATACGACGGCAGCCCGGGAAAATATATATCGGCAGCCTGGTTGGACAAACATGAGGACCCCGTACGTTACACCTTTCATTATTATGGTCCGGAACCTGGCGGAAGACATACATTAAAGTCCAAATGGATCCTACCGTTTGTGAGAGGACGTGTAACAGAATGAGAAAAATCTATTATATTGGCTTAATTGGCATCCTGCTTTCATTGGTTGCCATTTCCCCGGTAATTGCATTTTCACCGGTAACGACTAATGTACCAGGTGAATCGCATAGCATGGCTGTATCACAGGTCTACAGTTCACCTGGCAGATATATCGGATCATCTGCTATTCTCAATACGGTCAGGCCCGTCTCCCCTTACAACCGTTTTGCATCATCTACCCTGCCTGTCCCGGGCAAAACCAGCACGTTTACAGAAAGTGACAATGGTAAGACAATCCGCGTTACCAGGGGGCAGGTTGTTAAAGTCCAACTTGATGAAAACCCGACAACAGGATACCGGTGGGCAACATCCGTAAGTTCAGGTATCCAGGTCACCGGGGATACCTATGCAGCGTCAACATCAGGCCGTTTGGGCGCTGGGGGGATCCATACCTGGACACTTAAAATCACCGGTACAGGGGACCAGCATTTTGATGCATATTACAAGCGCTCATGGGAACCCGGGTCTGCTGACAGTTATTCGATACACTTCGTTGGTATATAGACCCCGGTAAAACCTATCAAACGACTTCTTTTTTAAGTATTTGTTCGAAAAAATTTCACACCCCTGCATCCATGATATCAGGGTCCACGGGTATGCAAGAGCTAAAAAAATAGAATTTGTTCCTATGTTTTTCTCGTGAAAAGAAATACCGCAACGCAGCATATCCCAAGCGCTGACAACACGCTTACAGGGCTTAGAGGTTGCGTAGGTGCCGGTGTCGCAATCGGCGTGAGTGCCGCGTTAATCTGGACCGATTGACCCGGGGTTACCTTGCCCGACGTGGTATAGGGTGTATACCCGCTCAGTTTGATGGTCACGGTATAGGTCTGTGTTGTATCCAATGGGACATTCTGGAAGTTTAGCGGGGTCACACCCTTATAGACGTTGTTGACATAGACATCAGCACCTTCGGGTGTTGACAGTATTTCGGCACTCACGGTTCCAGCTGGCGGAGTTCCTGATGCAGAAAGGGTTGCTGTAACCTGTGCAGTCTGCCCCCCGACAATTTTGACCGTGGTCGTGTAGTCCTGGTACCCGCTCTTCTTCAGGACAACCGTATAGGTAGCTGCCGTAAGATCGGTAATATCGAGTGGACCCCCGGATGACGTGACACCCTGGTAGTTGCCATTCAGATAGACCGCTGCACCTGATGGCGACGAGGTCACAAGGAGATCGCCTGTACTCGGGTTCTGTACAGGGACCATGGTAACAGTTGCATATGTGGTCTGACCGGAGTTGACATTGTAGGTATTAGTATAAGTCTGGTACCCTGCCAGTTTAAGAGTAACAGTATGTGAACCTACCGAAAGACCCCCGACGATCTGGTTTGTTTCACCCTTGTAAACATTGTCAACGTAGAGTCCTGCCCCTTTCGGAGTCGAACTTATCGAAAGACTACCACTCTGCATAACAGGGACAAGACTTGCGTATATATTGGTGGTCCCACCACTTGTCACCTGGACATTATTATTCGAATATACCTGGTAACCTGGCATTGAGACCTGGACATTATGCCAACCGGGTGCTACATTATAGAATGTTCCGGCTGTAATAAGAGAGTCCTGCCCGTTATCAAGGACTGCCGTCGCTCCCGAAGGGGATGATCCAACATAGATGTTCCCACTCTGCGGGGGCACTGGTGTCAATGATGCGTAAATGTTGATCGTCTGTCCGGCTGCAGGGTTACCGGTAACAGACTGGGTCCATGTCTGGTACCCTGTCGCGGTGACGACGATTGTGTGTCCCGGGGTACCGGTGGTACTTACATCAACAGTGACCGGGGTTGTTCCGACATATTTGCCATCGAACGTAACAGACCCGGTCGGGCTCGACTGGATACTGTAATATCCCTTTTCCCCACCTGGCGGGGGTGTGGCCGGCAGGGTTACCGGTATTGGAATCAGCTGGGCATTTACTGTGACTGTCCCTCCGGCTGGAGGATTTTCCCCGTAATACTTAGACCAGGGCTGATATCCCTCCTTTGTTACCGTTATCGTATGACCCGGCGTTCCGGTTACGTACACCGTTGCAGTTGTTGGTGTTAAACCGACATTTGTTGCGTCAACTGACGCCATCGCCCCGGAGGGGTTAGAAGAGATAGCGTAATAGCCTTCTTCGCCACCGATGGGTTGACTCACAACGTCTGCTCCCATGGAAGATGTGGTTGCAAGGGCAACTGCAAACACAAACATGATAATAATCAGATTCTTGGTTTTCATCGTAATTCTCTCTCTATAGAATTTCACTCTTTTCCTATGGTTAAATATTAATCGATCGTCTCTGATTCCCCACCCTCAGGGAGGGATACTCAGGGGAATAATAAACACTCATATGCCAGTTTTTTAAAAACAAAATAAATGCCTGGACCATTTTTCTGATGCAATTTTGAATTTATCCTAGTTTGAACAGGCTATTGGATCATACTTGACCACATCAGTCACTATGACAAGGTGAATACGCGGAAAAAAACAGAGCCATTACCAGGTTTACACGTTCTGCGGGGTTAATTTCCCGGAATTTTCGGACTTGGATCAATAATACCGCCACAAGAATATGTATTCTTCTCACTCAAGCGTTCGGCGGTAGGTAATGATACCAAGGATAATGGCCCCGACTGAAAAGATTGCAAGAGCAAGGAGGTCAGGCCAGATGACATTAATGCCCTGTCCCCGGAGGATAATACTCCGGAGTGCTTGTACGGCATAAAATTCAGG
>Ga0209668_10000557_pt1 | contig 15317 bp, 15 predicted proteins | sample FrelakmetPLP11PL_FD_187150 | JGI IMG/M metagenome (GOLD analysis project Ga0209668, IMG submission 187150) | Freshwater lake sediment microbial communities from the University of Notre Dame, USA, for methane emissions studies - PLP11 PL (SPAdes)... | ecosystem: Environmental > Aquatic >... | reverse complement strand
CGTTCCCGTCAATGTTGCCGGTAAGCTCTCCGCCATTATCTTCCTGATGGCGATTTTTGGCGCGGTGATCGGCGGTTGGCTTTCTGACACTTGGCAAAAAAAGAATCGCCGAGCGCGAATGCTGCTTCCCGCCATCGCCGACAGTCTTGCGGCGGTGGTGCTGATCGTTGCGACGACGATGAACCTGCAGGGGACAGGGTACATAGTTATGTGCTTCTGGGGCGTGATGGTTATGGTCGGAACCCCTGCTCTCAACGCGGTGACACAGGATGTTGTTTCAACGGCCTTTAAGGGCACATCCTTCGGTATGGCCGTCCTCTGCATGTATGTTTTTGGTGGTGGTTGGGGACCCATCTTGGTCGGAAAGATATCCGACATGCTCGGCGGCGGCGCGTACGGACTACAGCAGGCCTTTTATGTGGTGGCAATCGCCGGTTTTGTAGCAACGGTCATTTTCCTGATCGGCGCGCGTTCATACGAGGCGGATATGGACAAGGTAAAGGGTGATTCTTTGGAAGCGGAAGCGTAGTGCCGATACGCCGCAGAGATCTCTTTCGCTGCCGAGCTTTACCAATTGCATTTCTTTGAATCAAGGACGACTACTATGGCCATTACAGCAATGCCTCCCGGGGAAAGCGATGAAGACTATCCTGAAGTTTTGATCATTCATCACCAGGAGAACCATGTGAGGACGAGACCGGCCTCTGCCGAATTGAGAGGGTATTTGTGTCTTCCTGTAAGCGGTAATTGACGGATTTTGAGAAGTATGCAAGATTACAATTAATAATAATGGGCCTACTGTGGTTACAACAGAAACTACGCTGCAAGAAGATGTTTTGGACAACAGGAAAAGGAGAGACTTAATGGGAGACAAGGGCGGCAAGAAAGATAAGGAAAAGGGTCAGAAACAGAACGCCGAAAAACAGAAACAAAAGTCAAAAAACAAGCTTGATAAGCAGCCAAAAAGAAAGCCTTGATAGAAATCACGGTGCGGGGAGCTACACAACAGCTTTGCCCGTTTGAAGTGCAAGGACGACGATAACGAGCATCAAAATGAAAGTATCATATAAAGCCGCGCTTCTATCCACATTCGTCTTTCCTGGCGTTGGCCAGCTCTATTTAAAAAGGTATTGGAGGGGTCTGGTTATCATGTTTTTTGTCCTCACCGGATTAGGCTACATGATCTGGTCGACCACGGTATCTGCACTTAATCGCCTTGACGACGCTATGGTTAAGGTGCAGGGTGGTACCACGAACCTGCAAGAGCTTTCAGACATTGTCGGATCAAAAATGTTAACCACAGATCCCTATCAGGACGCTGTTTTCTATGTTATTTTTTGCGTTTGGATATTTGCTATCATAGATGCCTATAGGATCGGAAAGCAGAGAGAATTTCAGGACGAAGAGACTTCCCAATTGTAATTCCTTTCCCAACCAGTTGAATGATAATGGAGTGAAATTTTGTTCCGTTCTTCCTGTTATCCACAAAACGTAACTCTCGACGAAAATACAGGGTTTCAATCCAAAATCATTGATGTTATTTTCTCGCTAATAATGATAGTGATAAACGAAATCTGGATGTCCGGTTCTGTGAGGGGCTGGGGCCAACGGATACATGCTTGAAATATTGTGGCACCGCCGTGAAACCAGGAGGCAAACGGAGAAAAAAACCTCACCCTGTAGCATCAGGGAGAAACCGGTCTACTCGACTCAAGTAGGGTCGACCCTTTGAAAGTCAAGGTAAAACCCCTCGAAAAATGGAAGGAGTTCGGTCATGTCGCACATATATCCATTACTCCCAGTAATCGTAGTGGTTGTTCTGGTTATCTTGTTCCTATCATCAGCCATCCGGATCATCAACGAGTATCAGCGGGCCGTCATCTTCCGTCTGGGGAGGATCATCGACGCAAAGGGACCGGGGATCATCATCCTGATACCGATCGTCGACAGGATGGTCAGGATCGACATGCGGACGATCACGATGGATGTTCCGCCGCAGGACGTTATCACCCGTGACAATGTGTCCATTAAGGTGAACGCCGTCGTTTATTTCAAGGTCATGGATGCGAACGACGCCGTGATTAACGTGGAGAATTACCTCTATGCCACGTCACAGCTTGCCCAGACAACCCTCCGGAGTGTCTGCGGCCAAGTGGAGCTCGACGAACTCCTCTCATCTCGGGATAAGATCAATCTCCAGCTCCAGGAGATCCTAGACCGGAGCACCGAACCTTGGGGAATCAAAGTTTCTCACGTCGAGGTCAAGCAGATCGATCTGCCCGAGGAGATGAAACGGGCCATTGCCAAACAGGCTGAAGCGGAGAGAGAGCGGCGGGCAAAGGTTATCAATGCTGAAGGCGAGTTCCAGGCCGCCCAGAAGCTGATCGAGGCGGCGGCGCTTATGGAAACGCAGCCCATGTCACTGCAGCTTCGCTATCTCCAGACCTTGAACCAGATCGCGGCAGAGAACAACTCCACGATCATCTTCCCCATCCCGATCGATCTGTTCAAACCGTTCCTGAAGTTGGCAGAAAAGAGCTGAATGCGCATGAGACGGTGAGGGTTTATGACTCCCCCGTCTCATCACCATCTTACCCTACTTCTTCCTTGTTTATTCTATCTCAATTCGGCCGTAAAACATTTCGATTGATAATGATTATCTCCATCAAGAGAGATCGCGACTATTCCTGGGATAACTATTAAGGCGCAGTGTTTTGACAATGTGTGGCTGCAGGATAGGTTTGTAGGAAAACTGATGAAAAAGCCCCCCGCAACAGGTGAAACAGCTGAAAATCCTATAGCTCAATCTAATTTGACTTTTCAAATGGATGAAACTATATAATTAGTCCATTTCTTTATAGTTTTTTACCAAGGAGAATATATGAGAGCCAAACCTTTCAGCGGCGTTCGAAGTATTGCAGCAGTCATTATAGGTGTCTTACTCCTTACTCCAGTTTGTTACGGGCAAGAAACTCTCGACCAGGCAAACAATCCAACCTGGACAGGCGGGGCGACCAACATTGCCCCCGCAAATAAAGTCAGCCAAATCTTCGTGCCGTCTCTCCCATGCTTGGTAGGAGTGGAGGTCGCATTGAAGACCGGCAACCGCGGACGAGGTGGGGACCAAGTCACATTAAAGATACTGGGAGGAGGGGGTCAGCAGTTGAGTTCCACCTCTGCGAACATTCCTGAAGGATTTGATGGATTCTGGCGATTTAATCTTCCGGGAGGAGGAATAAGCGTTACACCCGGCAAGCCAGTCACGGTACTGTTGCAGGATACAGGCAAGACGGTTTTCTGGTGGAAATACAATAGTGGTAACCCTTATCCGGCGGGACCGTCTTACTTTTATGGGTCACCTTTTAGTAACAATGATTTCTTTTTTAAGACTTACGGGAAGAAAAATTGCGAATCCTTATCGCTGACGGTTGCCCCCGACCCTGCGAATCTTACTAAGGGCGGAAGCCAAAAGCTAACGATGGGGCTGTCGAACCCGGGCTTCGAGTTGGGGAATCTCGAAGGCTGGAAGAAGACGGGGACGGCGTTTGATTCGCAGCCGACCTATGGAGAGAACGTGATGGGTAGGCGGGTAAACCCGATCTCGGTCGGCGGAGACTACTGGACCGATATCGCGTATCCCACCGGCGTGCGCGGAAATTACTGGATCGGCACGTTCGAAAAGCGCCCCAATGCGAAGACCCCCGCCGGCGCCACCCAGGGTGACTTGCCGACGGGCACTCTGACTTCGGCAAACTTCAGGATCCCCACCGACACCAACTTCATCACCTTCCTGATCGGCGGCGGCAACAACCTGGGGGCCCTCAAGATCGAGCTCCTCGATGCAAGCGGCGCGACCTACACGCCGGTCCCCGGAATCGCGCCGAAGACCGGGCTCGACAGCGAGCTGCTCCGCCGCGACTGGTGGAGTGTCGGAACCCTCAACAAGACGAAGGACTACGCTATCCGCATCACCGACAACGCGACAGGCCCCTGGGGTCACATCAACATTGACGATATCCGCTTCGAGAAGACCGATCCCCGGACGACGAGGCTTGCCGACGGACGGCCGTCGCTCCTCCAGACCACGATCGGGAAAACGGCCGTGTGGACCGACTACGACGCCAGGCTCTGGGGGGCGGCCGATATGCACACCCACCTGATGGGGCACATGTCGATGGGCGGAAAGTTGATACACGGCGCGCCCGACTTGAACATGATGGCCCTGCCGGGCACCATCAAGCAGGGCAATGGCTGCAATACCACCGGGATCAAAATCGTGTCCTATGAGCAGGCGCTCCCCGACTGTAGTGCGACGCACGGCGGGTGGGGCGTTGACAACACGTGCGGCGACACAATCCGCGCAATAGCGGTCAACGTCTTCGACGAGAATAATATCCACAAGATCCAGCTCCCCCACGAGGCAAAGTGCGATCCCGGCATGGAGATGGACGCCGGCCTCTGCTACAAGAAGTGCAAGTCCGGGTATCATGGTCTTGCCACGATGTGCCACAAAGATTGCCCATCCGGCTTCCGCGATGACAGCTTCCACTGCGGCAAGCCTGCGGCTTACGGGCGCGGCACGGGCTACGTGATGGGGACCGATATCTATGCTAAAAACTCGTACGGGAGGGGAAACGGCTACTCCTGGGATCCCTTTAAGGGGGGAGATCCCACGTATGGCGATCTCAGGAATGGCAAGAACCGCTGCCTGAAAGACCATCCATCGGGATGCGAAGAAGGCTCACCCACCATCTGGTATCCGAAGTGCAAGGATGGCTACAAGTCTATCGGACTCCTCTGCTGGGAGAATTGCCGGCCTGGGTATAACGACGACGGCCTCACCTGCCGCGCCGACGGCCTCGCAATGGCGAAGACCAAGTGCGAAAGAGAGAACCCGCAGGGCTGCGAGCAGTATGGCCTGATGTACTACCCCAAGTGCCGGGCCGGCTTTCACGCCGTCGAATGCTGCGTATGCAGTCCGAACTGTCCGCCGGGCATGACCGACATCGGCGTCTCCTGCCAGAAGAACGGCAGCTACGATCGCGGCATGGGAAAGCCGCCGCTGAGCAACGTGCACGGCGATCACAAGCATGCCGGATACCCTACGATGGCGTACTGGCCACACTATAGTAGCAAATCACATCAGCAGATGTTCGTCGAATGGATCAGGCGCGCGCACGAGGGCGGCCTGAACGTGCTCGTCGCGCTCGCGTTGAACAACGAGCTCTTTGCTGAAGTGGTCAAGGGCGATCCGCCGAAGGACGACCGGGCCAGCGGCGACCGGCAGCTGGACGAGATCCACAAAATGATCGCCAGACACCCCGACTTTATGAGGGAAGTCAAGACGGCGGCCGAGTTCCGCGCGGCGGTGAAAGACGGGAAACTGGCTGTCATTGTCGGCGTCGAGCTCGACAATATCGGTAGCTTCAACGTCAACAATCCCAACCTCATCGGCAACGAAGCGGCGGTGAAGCAGGAGATCCAACGTCTCTATTACGAGAAGGGGGTTCGTTATATCTTACCCCTCCACTTCGCAGACAACATCTTTGGCGGCGTAGCAATTAAGGGCGGGCTCTTTAACCTCTCGAACCGCTTTGTGCGCACCAGGCCGCTGCCCATCGGGCAGCCGTTCCCGCCGGGTTACCTCTACAAGATCGAAAAGGTAGAAAAGGTGGATCCGTACATCAACTTCCGGCTCCCGATTTTAGGCAAGGATGGCGAGTGGGCTACCGGCGTGACATTCACCGCCATCAAGACGGCGGTCGACATCATCGGGACGACGCCGTTCCCTCCGGCCTTCGACGCGATCAAGTGCCCCATCCCCATGCTGGGCTGCGTCCCGCAGTTCAAGCTCGTCAGCAGCTTACTTGCCCCTGATCCGGAATGGGACCAGTATCAGTTCGTTCGTGGCGGACATGTGAACCAGAGGGGTCTGACCTCCATCGGCGAGGTGGCGATCAAAGAGATGATGCGGCTCGGGATGTTCGTCGACATCGATCACATGAGCGACAAGACAGCCAATCGTGTGCTGGAAATCGCAAAAAAACTCGACTACCCGGTCAACTCCGGTCACACCGGGTTCCGCTACATGCCCGGAGCGCAGGAAACCGTCGACGAAAGCTCACGGACAGCACCGCAGCTCGCGATTTTGGGGCATGTGGGCGGCATCATGGGGGTCGGCTGGGGGGGCGGCGACGCGGACTTTTATCTGAAAAACCACCAATGGGGCCTCAAGCACGGGACCGAGACTAGCAGCTGTAAATCGCCGAAGTGCACCCCGCCGCCCGGTCCTGCTTACTCGCTCGGGTCTGACATTAACGGACTCGTGGATATGCCCAAGCCCCGTATGGAAGGGAAGGTGGTCTTATCCAACGTGGACTACTGCCCTGACAACAACGACGACTATAACACGTGTCTCCGGAGGAAACCGAACGCCATGCGCAAGTACGCGTTCGGAACCATGGCAAGCGGTAAGCCCCGGTACTGGGACTACAACTCAGAGGGCGTGGCCCACATCGGCCTCTATCCTGACTTCTATCAAGACATGAAAAATGCTTACATGAAGCAGCTCGCTGTATGGACTGCGACGCCAGCCGAAAAGCGGAAAGTGGAGCGGCCCGCAGACGTGCGAGAGTCGTTCTTCAGCGCCGCCGATGCGGTCGCACGCATGTGGGACAAGATGGAGGTCAGGAAGGCCTTTGTCAAATAATGGGGAATCAGACCATAATCCCGATTCCCCATTATTACAGAAATATTAGGTTGAAATTTGGTGCCGAGGCCGGGACTTGAACCCGGACGGATTTTGTCCACTACCCCCTCAAGATAGCGTGTCTACCAAGTTCCACCACCTCGGCACGAGGGCTATACCTTTTTTATTCCCGATTGAGTCGGGAATGACATTTAAGAAACTACTTCTGCTGCGCCGGCGGTACCTGCTGCTCACCAGCCATCGGAGCTTTTTCCACCGGTGCGGGCGCTGCTTGCTGCTGCGTCTGCGGAGACGTTTTATCTATCAATGTCGTTGCCTTATGGAGGGCCGCATACGAAAGGGCCAGAGATGTTATCATAAAGACCGCAGCGACAACCGTTGTCATTTTTCCCAAAAAGCTTCCGGGACCGCTGCTTCCGAATACTGTCTGACTTGACCCACCGAAGGCTGCCCCCATGTTTGCCCCTTTGCCCGCCTGCAGGAGAACGACGAGGATCAAAATGACACATACTGCAACATGTAAGATCGTTATTAATATTTGCACGTTACCAAAACCTCTAAAAAAATAAGATTAAAAAACTGGATTCCAGATTAGAGCCTGCCCCCGAATGTATCTGTCGGGGGTCCGGAATGACAGTAGACATTTATTTTCGGAGTAATTCTCATGCCCCTGTAAGGAATTCCACAAAGGAATGAAAATTTAGCACCTCTGGATTCCCGCCTGCGCGGGAATGACAATAATAACAACGGGAATGACAAGCACACAAGAACTCAAAGTCATTAAAATTGTATAATCCTGATAAACGATTCAAGGTCCAGACTGGCCCCTCCGACGAGCGCACCGTCGACGTCCGGCTGGGCCATAAGACCACCGATATTACCCGGATTCACACTTCCCCCGTAAATAATGGCGCTGTTTCCTGAGATATGCCGTCCGTACGTTTTTCCAATTACTTCACGGATGTATGCATGAACCTCTTGCGCCTGCGCAGGTGTTGCCGTCCTGCCCGTACCGATTGCCCATACGGGTTCATAGGCAATCACGACGTGCGTTATATCATCAGCGGTTAAATTATTCAACCCCTCTTTTATCTGTTGTTCGATAACAGCAAACGTCTTGTTTTTATCCCGTTCTTCCAGGGTTTCGCCGATACAGAATATGGGCCTTAAGCCACAGGAAATAGCAGCCTTGAGCTTCCTGTTGACAAAATCATTTGTGTCTCCAAAGAGGGCGCGACGCTCCGAATGTCCTGCGATAACATATTCACATCCCGCATCGAACAGCATTGTGGCAGATACTTCTCCCGTATATGCACCCGCCGTCTTATCATGGAGATTCTGGGCGGAAAGACGGATCGCAGACCCCCGCAAAGCTTCCGCAACTGCGGAAAGTGCCGTAAAAGGCGGGGCAAGCACTATCCCCCGCTCGGTAGACCGGCCGCACGCTTCAACCAGATGCTGCGCGAAATCAACAGATTCCCGGATTGTTTTGTGCATTTTCCAGTTGCCGGCAATAAAGGGCCTTCTCATCTCATCAGGCTCCAAATGATTTCTTCGCCATATACAGGGCGAGATCTCTCATTCTGCACGCATACCCGCTCTCATTATCATACCAGGAAAACACCTTGACAAGGTTCCCGGCAATCACGTTGGTGAGGGGCGCATCAACGATAGACGAGAAGGAGCTGCTCGTAAAATCGACCGATACAAGTTCCTCTTCGCAGAACGCCAGGATACCCTTCAGCTTTCCTTCAGATGCGGCTTTCAGGGCACCGTTCACCTCGTTGACGGTCACGGGTTTTGCCACTTCCACCACGAGATCAACGAGTGACACGTTGGGGGTGGGAACTCTCAGCGCCACGCCATCAAGCTTTCCTTTTAGTTCCGGGATTACCTGACCCACCGCAGTGGCTGCCCCCGTCGATGTGGGAACGATCGACATCGCAGCGGCGCGGGCCCTCCGCAGATCGCTGTGGGAACCATCCAGGAGCCTCTGATCCATCGTGTAGGAGTGCGCCGTAGTCATAAATCCTTTGACCACGGTGAACTGATCCTGAAGAACTTTTATTACCGGTGCAAGGCAGTTGGTAGTGCATGATGCATTGGATACGATATGATGTTTATCCGGATCGTACGTATCCTCATTCACCCCCATCACGAAGGTACCGTCAACCCCCTTTCCGGGAGCCGCCAGGATCACCTTCTTTGCTCCGGCGGTTAAATGGCCTACCATTTCATCTTTTTTTCTGAATTTCCCCGTCGATTCTAAAATTATCTGGGCACCCAGTTCCCCCCAAGGAAGGTCTGCAAGGCTGGAAGTGACATTTGTTATTTTTATTTTTTTACCGTCTACAACGAGATTGTCCCCGTCTACGACACATTCAGCCTTGATTTTTCCGTGAACGGAATCATATTTGAGAAGATGGGCAAGGGTTCCCGGTTTCGCCCGCGAATTCACCGCAACGATTTCAATATCATTATACCCTATGCACGCCCGGATGAGATACCTGCCGATCCTGCCAAAACCGTTGATAGCCACTTTTACGCCCATGATATACCTCCCTTTCAAGTCTCAGATGATGCCACATTTAAGAAAAGCATATGTACCCCGGCACTCCGCCAACACCCTTCCTCCCTATCTGCTTCTGGCAACATTTACCCTGTCACAGTATTGTATAACAGCACACCTGCTGCAAAACGGAGATACAGGGAGGCACACATGCCGACCAAATGCCACCATTAATGTATTATACCCTAACCAGTATTCTAATGGCAGTTTTTTTCTCAGCGCGTATTCCGTTTCCTCCGGGTTTTTTGTCTTCACATAGCCCAGGCGGTTTGATATCCTGTGAACGTGCGTATCAACACACAGTCCTTCCTTATTATATCCAAGAGCTACCACAAGATTGGCGGTTTTTCTCCCCACACCCTTCAGGGTAAGTAATTGTTCTATGGTGTCGGGAACCCTCGATGCGAAACGCTCAATCAATTCTCTACTGATATGGAGAACTGTTTTTGCTTTGTTCCGGTAAAAGCCAACGGGATATATGGCCTTGATGATCTCCTCTTCGGAGAGTTTTACCATATCCTCCGGGGTCGCAGCAAGGGCGAGGAGCCGTTCCGTCGCCTTCGCAGTCACTTCGTCTTTCGTTCTCAAACTCAGAATTGTAGAGATCAGGATTGGAAAGGGACCTCTATGCTCTTCGGCCATAGAGGAAACTATGGGAAGGTCCCATGTATTAAAATCCTTCTCAAGGAGACGAATAACCTTCCCAATGTCACGGTCATTCCATATAACAGAATTAATTCTATTCGTAGCCTTCTTCATTTGCCAGCATATCAAGATGCAATGTGGCGATATCCTCCACATCGAGGTTTGCCTCTTCCTTTGATTCCCTGAAATCAACTATTTTGATATACCGCTTGCACTCATGACATACATCAACCCGGTATTTTTCTTCTCCTTCAATGGTGAAGTAGGCCAGTGTCTGCTGTTCTTCATTACCGCAGAACGGGCACTTGATGCGCCGGAAACGCCACTCAAATCCGCACTGTGTGCAGAAAAGAAACCTTCTTCCCTCTTCCTCTCTGATTTCTCCGATTTTTGGCTCCTTACCACAGATCGGACAATATCCTTCAGTCCATCCAATTTCGGCAACGGTGCTTCCGTACTTCTCCACAACCTTTTCCAGGGCCGGTCTGAGACTTTCTTCAAGAAACAAATCCACAAGATCAATGACATCTTCGTCCACCTCATCCGGGGTATCATCATGGAGGGAATTGAAAGAGTCGCAAATAAGTTTCTCAAAATTGAAACTGCCGTCTTTTATTTTTTGCACAATTTCTTTTGTCTCACCGGGCGCCCGTTTTTCGGCGATCTCCAAGAGCGATAAAAAGTATTGTTTTGGTTCTGAGAGATCAAATATTCCGGCAGAGAAATCTATAAGCGGTAATCCACCCGCAATTTTCCGTTTTATAAGGTCTTCATCAACCGGAAAGATAATCTCTTTCATCTTGCGCCGGTGTTCTTCCCTGATGATTAAAATTTCTCCCAGGATATCGAGCAATTCGACATAATGGGGGGTCGTTGTTTTGTATTTCTCTATGGTTTGTAACGCATCCTTTAACAATTTCGCCATGTATTCACAGTCTCCTTAATATCCATAATTAAGGTTCTCATCCTCTTTCGTTATACGAAGGATTCACGTGTCCAAGTGCTGCGCAGGACCGCAAGAACCCGGAAGATGCGAAAAACCCTTATGGAGTTGAATCATAATTTAATTTGACTGCTGTATATATCCTTTCCTTGTCCAGTGCAAGTGATAAGTGTTTCGCATTATATCCCAACACTTCCAGTCCGGGAAGCCTGTCTCCGACGGTAAAGGCTGAAAATGTTGAAAAATATCAGGACGAATAGATCGTTATTGGTACATGTTGATAAGTAAAAGATGTTATGCTATGCAATAATTGAAGCTCTCCGCAGTAAACTGCGGAGAATCTTCGATCCACAATGAATAATAATGTTCCCCCTTCGCTCGCTTACCCCGCAGCAAGCTATGGGGAATGCGCTCGCTACCGGATTCAATCGAGACTAATTTATATATTAATATTTCAAGACTTTTTACCGATCGGAACATTGATGGAAAATATCATTGAAGGCTTATCCGTCTCTCTGCATGGATCTTTCTTCTTAGCATTCCTGGCCGCCTATCTGGGAGGTGTTTTCGTCAGTTTCACTCCCTGCGTGTATCCTGTGGTACCTATCACGATCGCTTTCATCGGCGCCCGCGGAAGCGGTTCCAAGATGAAAGGGTTTGTGCTCTCCTGTATCTATGTTTTAGGCATGTCCGTCACATTTACCGCATTAGGCGCCGTTGCAGCCTTAACGGGTAAACTCTTTGGACAGATCCAGACAAATCCCTGGACATATTTCATTGTTGCCAATATATGTATCTTCATGGGGCTATCCATGCTGGAAGTTTTTGTGCTGCCCCTGTGGACACCGGGCTTTCTGATAAAGGCGCAGTCCAAAAAAAGAGGGGCTCTCAGCAGCTTTTTTGTCGGAGCCATATCGGGCCTTGTGATGGGCCCCTGCACGACCCCCGTTTTGGCAGTGCTCTTGAGCTATGTGGCAACCAGCCAGAACATGTTCCTCGGCATAAGCCTTTTATTTATTTTTGCCCTCGGCATGGGCACGCTCCTTATTATACTCGGAACATTTGCCTCACTACTGACGAACATGCCAAAATCAGGCCTGTGGATGACAAAGATAAGCCACATTTCCGGCTGGATATTACTGGCAGCAGGAGAGTATTTTCTCATACAGGCAGGAAGTCTTTGGATATGAAGGATTTTATGATGGATGCAAAAGCAAGGTTTGTTCTTGCTGCGATTGTGGGATTCATGGTGGTTGTACTTACCATGATCTCTTGTACAGAAGGCAGCAAGCCGGAAGCGGAGAAGAGCAGCACTCACATGACCGCTCCTGATTTCAGCCTGAAAGATTTAACCGGTAAGAACTTTACGCTCAGCGCTCACAAAGGCAAGCCGGTACTTTTAATATTTATTACCACGTGGTGTCCCTCTTGTCGTTCCGAAATGCCTCGCTACAACAGCATCCATAAAAAATACGGCCAGCACGGACTCGAAGTGGTAAACATTGATATTGAGGAACCAAGAGAGAAAGTATCGCGGTTCGCGGAAAAATATAATGTTTCCTACAGAGTGCTCTTAGATGAAAAAGGAAAAGTCGCTGAAGTTTACAGGATTGTAGGAATACCGTCCATGGTCCTCATCGACAAAGAAGGGAAGGTGCTGAGCAGACAGTATCTCGCCATGGATAGACTTTTGGAAAATCTTTTTGGAAAAAACTGAACACTCACCTTTCACCGCAAAGAAATGTGAATTTTTCAATTCTTTGAATGTGATATGAGAAGAGATCATCCCCTTGAATTCGGCACAAAGATAATATATTAACCACCGCGTTGTCATCATTGCGGCTGAAGGCACTTCTTTTTTACAACGGAATGACAGGCGTTTCTCCTGTCTGCAATATGAACGAAGGAGACAAATCATGGCAATTCATCAACCCATGAAAAACCTCACCATTGTTGACTTGGACCAGCCCCTGGAGGGATTCCGCAATTTTCTCAGCAGCTGGGTATATCTCAAGGATGGTCTGACCCTTGTGGTCGATCCCGGTCCGCGTTCCACTATTCCCGTGTTAGTAGACGCCCTGAAAGACATGGGCTTAAAAAAAATCGATTATATTCTCCTGACCCACATCCATATCGATCACGCAGGAGGCACAGGTGTACTGGTGGAGCACTTTCCGGATGCGCAAGTGATCTGCCATCCCAAGGGTGCAAAGCACATGATCGACCCTGCCAAACTATGGGAGGGCTCCCGCAAGTTTCTGGGAAAGGTTGCAGCTGTGTACGGCGAAATTGCCGCAATACCGGAGCAGAACATTGGCTATCAGAATCCTATTGAAGTCGGCAACGAAGTGATTCGCGTGTTTGAGACGCCCGGCCACGCACTCAATCATCTGTGCTATCAGATCGGGAACGTATTATTTCTCGGAGAAGTCGCAGGGATAAACTATCCGCTGGACGAGGGTCTCTATCTGCGTATTGCAACACCCCCTCCTTTCATTTATGAGATTTACAAAGGTTCTCTGGAAAAGGTTGCTGCCTTAGATGTATCACACGTATGTTTTGGTCACTACGGTTACCGGGAAGACGTAAAAAATGTATTTGATACAGGACTCAACCAGCTTGAAAACTGGATGGCGATAGTAGAAAAGCATTACAATGGGGGGGGCGAACTCTCCGAGGATAGAATCTATGAGGACCTTCTGAAGAATGACCGGGGGCTTTCCTTGTATGGATACCTGCCGGCGGATGTCCAGTCCCGGGAAAAGATTTTTTCCCTCAACAGCATCCGGGGAATGTGGGATTACTTTAAAGAGAAGGATGCCAATCCCGCTTAGATCTACGTATCCAGCCTGTGCAGACCGGCATCTTTCGCCCAGCGGAGGGCCATGACATACTCATTTCTGGTGATCCGGCGATTAATTGCAGGATCACCAAAGGCTTTCCCACAGGGGTGGTATTGATCCATTACATTCACGTAGGTGTCCTTCGATATCTTGTCGGCCAGAAATTCCATGATCTCCCTGGTCCCCGCCACATCGTTCGGCATGATCAAATGACGTACAAGCAATCCCTTCACGGCGATCCCCGATTCGTCAACGACAAGATCCCCTACCTGACGGTGCATCTCTTTGATGGCAGTGACGGCAACTTTCCGATAGTCGGGAGCCTTACAAAACTTTTCCGCCCATGTTGCATTCCAGAACTTGAAGTCCGGCATATAGATATCAAAGATACCCTCCAGAATCCTCAATGTATCAACGCTATCGTATCCGCCGGTGTTATAGACCAGCGGCACGCGAAGACCATACTCAATGGCGATTGTGAGTCCCTCGAGTATCTGAGGTACCACATGGGTCGGCGTGACAAAGTTGATGTTATGGCATCCCCGTCGCTGGAGAGAAAGCATCATCACGGCCAGGTCCTTCGGTGACGATTCTCCTCCTTCCGGATCGTGACTGATATCATAGTTCTGACAGAAGGAGCACAGGAGATTACAGGATCGGAAAAAGATGGTGCCGGAACCGGAATTGCCCACAAGAGGCGCCTCTTCACCAAAGTGGGCATGCAGGCTTGCAACGTTGGCCGTTTCGCCCGTGTGGCAAAATCCCAGTTCTCCGTGAATCCTATCGACACGGCATTCCCGTGGGCATAGAGTGCAGCTCTTCATGAGCGTCACGGCCTGATCAATTCGGTCCTGCAGTGTTCCCTCTCCGTATAATTTCAAATACGATGTCTTGTGCATACGTGTTTATCTTATCTTTTGTATTTCCCCATCAGGTGAACTTCACCAAGAATATGGCCCTCCATCGCCGCAAGCAGTTGCGCCTTCGTGGCACCCGGTTTCAGCCCCGTCATCTCATTGAGAGCATAAACCTTGAAAAGATAACGGTGTTCCCCGGAGGGGGGACAGGGCCCACCATATCCGATGGCGCGGAAATCATTCATGCCCTGTTTTGCACCATTGGCAAGTTCTTTCAGCGGGGGGATTTTTTCCGGTAAACGTGTAATACCGGATGGTATATCATAGATTACCCAATGAACCCATGTCCCCATTGGGGCATCGGGATCATCACAGATCAGGGCAACGCTTTTCGTACCGGCGGGTACGTTGCCCCATTCCAGAGGGGGAGAAACATCCACACCATCGCACGTATACTTTGCCGGTATTCTCGCACCATGTGTAAACGCTGTGCTTGTTATCTCCATTTTCTTGCCTCCTTTCATGCACGTCCCGGATTCAGTCACACCGGGACAGGAAAAAGAAAGATTAACGAAACCAGCAGGTATAATGCCTTATTCATTGTGGCACCTCCCTCACAACATCTTCCTCATGCATTTGCTCTTTTTTTATACCTCTGCCCCTTACGATTTATTGATTATAGAGTTCAATTTCGAATCCGTCAATAAGTAAACAGGCATGTGATTATCTTCGACCGAAACAGGTGTTTAAA
>Ga0209668_10000556_pt1 | contig 15339 bp, 9 predicted proteins | sample FrelakmetPLP11PL_FD_187150 | JGI IMG/M metagenome (GOLD analysis project Ga0209668, IMG submission 187150) | Freshwater lake sediment microbial communities from the University of Notre Dame, USA, for methane emissions studies - PLP11 PL (SPAdes)... | ecosystem: Environmental > Aquatic >... | reverse complement strand
GAGCAGGCGCGCGGGCTGACGGCCGACCACTCCTCGGACATCTTCGCGCTGGGCTGCGTGCTGTACGAGATGCTGACCGGGGTGCGCGCGTTCCACCGCGCCTCGCCGATGGACACGCTGGCGGCCATCCTCAACGAGGATCCGCCGCCGTTCCCGGCCGCGTTGCGCCTCGAGGCGCCCGGACTGGCCGCCGTGATCCTGCGCTGTCTCGAGAAGGCGCCGGGCGAGCGGTTCGAGTCGGCGCGCGACCTCGCGTTCGCGCTGCGCGTTCTGGGCGGCGACGAGTCGACGGGCGCCGCCGCGACGGCAGGCGTCGCCGATGCCGGCGGCGCGCGCGGCGACCGCTCGGTCGCGTACCAGCGCCTGACCTTTCGCCGCGGCTGGATCCAGCGCGCGCGCTTCACGCCCGACGGCCACGCAGTCGTCTACGGTGGCGCGTGGGAGGGCGCCCCGGTCGAGCCCTTCTGGCTCCACCTGGGTCATCACGAGGGCCGCTCGGTCGGACATCCGGGCACGGACGTCTTCTCGGTCTCGCGCGGCGGCGACCTCGCGGTGTGCATCAAGCGCCGCTTTCGCACCGGCTTCATCACCGCGGGCACGCTGGCGCGCCAGCCGCTGGGCGGCGGCGCGCCGCGCCAGTTGCTGCAGAACATCGAGGAAGCGGACTGGAGTCCGGACGGCAACGCGCTCGCGGTCGTCCGCGAGGTGGACGGGGTGAACCGCCTCGAGTATCCGATCGGGCGCGTCCTCTTCCAGACGCAGGGCTGGATCAGCCACCCGCGCATCGCGCGTGACGGACAGCGCATCGCGTTCGTTCACCACCTGTACCAGAACAACGACGGGGGCGACGTCGTCGTGGTCGATCTCGAGGGACGCATGACCGTGCTGTCGCCGGACTGGGGCACGATCCGCGGGCTCGCCTGGTCGCCCGACGATCGCGAGGTGTGGTTCACCGCCCACCGCGAGGGCGCCGGGCGCAACCTCTCGGCCGTGACGCTCGAGGGGACGCTGCGGCCGCTGCTCCAGGTGCCCGGCCAGTTGTGCATCCAGGACACGTTCCCCGATGGCCGCGTGCTGCTCACCCACTCGGTCGAGCGCCAGGCGATCATGGTCAAGCCGCCCGGCGAGACCGAGGAGCGCGACCTGTCGTGGATGGACTGGTCGCTGGTGCGCGACATCTCGGCCGACGGCCAGTGGATCCTGCTGGTCGAGAGCGGCGAAGGCGGGGGCGCGCTGGGCGCGATCTGCATCCGCCCGACGGACGGATCGCCCGCGGTCCACCTGGGCGATGGCAACCCGTTCCAGTTCTCGCCCGACGGCGCATGGGTGATCGCCTCGGCGAACGTGCCGGGCCGTCCCGGCAAGCTCGTCCTCCTGCCGACCGGCGTCGGCGAGCCGCGCGACGTGCCGACGGGCACGCTGGAGTGCCGCTACGCGCAGTGGATGCCTGATGGAAACGCGCTCGTCGTCGCGGCGACCGAGGGCGAGCATCCGCTCCGGCTCTATCGCGTGGACCTATCCGCTCCGGCTTCGCCCCCGGTTCCCGTCGGCCCCGAAGGCCCGGTCGCCGCGCAGTTCTTCATCTCGCCCGACGGGCGATGGCTGGTGGCGCGGGCGGGCGATCGGCCGACGATGCTGTACCCGGTTGCCGGCGGCGATCCCACGCCGATTCCGTCGCTGCGGCCCGACGACGAGATCCAGGCGTGGACCATGGAAGCGGGAGCGATCCTGGTCTGCGTCACCGGCGAGATGCCGGCGCGGATCCATCGCATCGACCTCGAGACCGGCGCGCGCACGCTGTTCCGCGAAATCGCCCCACGCGACGCCACGGGCGTCAACAGCATGCGCGGCTTTCGCTTCACACCCGACGGCGAGGCGTATGGCTACACCTTCACCGTGCAGCTCGACGACCTGTATCAGCTGGATCGGGTTCTGTAGCGGTTCATCGCGCTCCCCGGATGCGCGAGACGAGCACCGTGCCGAGGAGGCACCACAGCGCCGACACGGTGAACACCGCCGCGTAGCCGCCCAGCAGTGACCACGGCTTGAGCAGCGCCAGCAGCGCGCCCGAGAGCGCCGGGGCCAGAACCTGCGGCAGCACGAGCGACACGTGCCAGAGTCCCATGTCCTTCGCCGCGTCCCCGCCGGGCGGGAGAACATCGATGGCCAGCGCCCAGTCGACTGCCTGGTACGCGCCGTAGCCCACGCCGAACAGCGCGCCGACGGCGAAGATCCAGCCCGGGCTCGGCCACACGCCGGCGGCGATGAACAGCGCCGAGGCGAGCGCCATCACGCCGCCGCTCAGGTAGACGAGCGGCTTGCGCCCGGTGCGATCGGACCACGCGCCGGCGATGATGCTGGTCGGGATCCCGGCGGCGATGATCACGCCGATCAGGTACGACGCCTGCTCCTCGGGCCGCGCCACGTGCAGGATGTCGCCGAGGAAGTACTGGAAGAACGAGAACACCGCGTAGATCCCCATGCCGATCATGCAGCGCGTGCCCATCACCCAGTAGAAGTCGCGGTGCGTGCGCGGATCGGGCAGGAAGTTGCGCACGATCTCGCCGATCGAGACGCGCGCCGCGCCGCCGGGGCGCGTTCGCTCGCGCACGCCGACGAGCGTGACGAGCAGCGTGACGAGCAGCGCCGCGGAGATGACGAGCGCGGTCGACAGGTACGCGCCCGGCCTGACCAACTGCCCGGCGGCGAGCGCGCCGACGAGCGTGCCGAGCGTGCTCATGAGCGCCATCCAGCCGCTGGCCGCGCCACGTTGCGGCTTGGGCACCAGGTCGGGCAGCAGTGCGGCGTACGGCCCCGCCGCCCAGTTGCTGCCGAACTGCACGCCGAGGTAGAGCAGCGTGAAGACGACGACTCCCGCACCCACGCCGGCGCCGGCCAGCGCGACGACGAAGGCCACGTTGATCAGCGTGCCGACGACGAGGAACGGGCGGCGGCGGCCGTGACGCGAGCCCGAGCGGTCGGACAGCGCGCCGGCAAGTGGCGTGAGCACGAGCGAGAACAGTGCGCCGATCGCCGTGATCGCGCCGGTGGCGAACTCCTTGTGCGCGCCGCCGACGAGGAGCGCGACCTGGCTCGGGAGCACGATCGCGAGGAGCGCCGCCCATTGCAGGTTGTAGGCGAACCAGTAGGCGGCGAGCGAAGCCTGGCGGGGGGTCGTCAGGGGGACGGGGACGTCCTCGGTCGGGATCATGGCGACCTCCGGGTAGGACGCGGACGCTACCCCCGGACCGCCGCGGGCGCAATGCGATCATGCGGGAGCCGCGCGACCGTTCCGCGTGCTTGACCCTCCATGCTCAGTCGGCTAGCGTGCATCGCTCATGAGCGAATCCCCTCCGCCCTTCGATCCGACCGCCGCCGCGGGTCCGACCTCGCCCTCGCCGGTCTCGCGCCCGCCGTCGTCGACCTCGAGCGTGCACGGCCGCTTCCTGCCGGGCACAATGCTGTCCGATCGTTACCGCATCGTCGGCCTGCTCGGTCGCGGCGGCATGGGCGAGGTGTACCGCGCCGACGACCTCAAGCTGGGGCAGACGGTCGCGCTCAAGTTCCTGCCGCCCGAGCTCGAGAGCGACCCCGACCGCCTGCAGATGCTGCTCGCCGAGGTGCGCCACGCGCGCCAGGTCTCGCATCCCAACATCTGCCGGGTGTACGACGTCGGCGAGGTGGGGGGCAGCCACTTCATCTCGATGGAGTTCGTCGACGGCGAAGACCTGGCGAGCCTGATGCGCCGCATCGGCCACCTGTCCGCGGACAAGGCGACGCAGGTGGCGCGGCAGATCTGCGCCGGCATCGCCGCGGCGCACGACCAGGGCATCCTCCACCGCGACCTCAAGCCCGCGAACATCATGCTCGACGGCCGCGGTCGCGCGCGCATCACCGACTTCGGCCTCGCGCTGGCCACAGGCGAGGGCGGGGGCGAGGGTGGGCACGTCGTCGGCACGCCCGCGTACATGGCGCCGGAGCAGATCCTCACCGGCACGGCGACGCCGCGCTCGGACCTGTACGCGCTGGGCCTCATCCTGCACGAACTGTTCACCGGCAAGCGCGTCTTCGCCACGACCGAATTCGCAGCGCTGCGCGCGATGCACGCCTCGGGGACGGACTCGCTGCCGTCGTCGCTATCGCTCGATCTCGACCCGGCGGTCGAGCGCGTCATCGCGCGCTGCCTCGCGCGCGACCCGCGCGAGCGGCCCTCGTCCGCGCTCCAGGTCGCGGCCGCGCTTCCGGGCGGCGATCCGCTCGCCGCCGCGCTCGCGGCCGGGGAGACGCCGTCGCCCGAGCTGGTCGCCAGCGCCGCCACGGTGGGCGCCCTCTCGCTGCGGGCGGCCGCGATCCTCGCTCTCTCAGCGATCGCGCTGCTCGGGGTCATCCTCGCGATGCGCAGCCGCAGCTACGCCGCGGTCACGACGCCGATCACCGCCCTGCAGTTGCGCGCGACCGAGTTGCTGCGCGCCGCGGGCGTGACCACGGAGCCGCAGCACCGCGCGCAGGGCTTCGTGCTGGCGCCGCGCCTCGACGGCCAGGGCACGGGGGCGCACCTGAAGGGGGGCGAGGAGCCGCAGGACGTCTTCTACTGGCGCCGCTGGAGCGCGCGGCCCATGACGCCGGGAGGCATCCACCGCTCGGTCGTGCAGATCGACGAGCCGGCCTATGGCACCAACGGCAGCGCGATGGTCGTCCTCGACCGCGCGGGACGGCTGGTCGCGCTCGACGTGGTCGCGGGGAAGGACTCGGCGTTCGCCGCGCCGCCGGTCGCCGCGGCCCCGGACACCGCCACGGCTCCCGCGCTCGCACCGTTCGGGTCGTTCCTCGCCGCCGCCGGGTTCGACACCACGCGGCTCGTCGTCGTGGCGCCTTCGCGCCCGCCCGGCGTGTACGCCGATCGCGTCGCGGCGTGGCGCCAGGCCGGGCCGGCCGGGAGCGCCCCGTTGCGTCGGGCCGAGGCCGGCGCCGTCGGCGGCCGCGTCGTCCACTTCGCGCTCACCGATTCCGCGCACACGAGCGCGGAGATCGGGCGCCTGCCGGCGCCGGCGCGGCGGAAGGACTCGGCGCTCGACTGGCTGGGCTCGTTCCTCTACGGCTTCGGGCAGCTCGCGGTGGCCATCTGGCTCGCGCGCCGCAACCTCGCCGTGGGGCGCGGGGATCGCCGCGGCGCCACCCGTGTCGCGGTGTTCGTCCTCGTCGTCAACCTGCTCGAGGGCGTGTTCGCCCACTCGCTGGCGGATGCCGGGCTGCTCAGCCTCCTCGACGAACTGTCGAACGGAAAGGCGCTGGGCCACGCGCTGCTCCACGCCGTGACGACGTGGTTCGCCTACGTCGCGATCGAGCCCTACGTGCGACGTGTCTGGCCCGACATGCTGGTCGCCTGGGCGCGCCTGACCTCGGGCCGCGTCCGCGACCCGCTCGTCGGGCGCGACGTGGTCGTCGGCGGCGTCGCGGGCATGGCGCTCGTCGTCCTCGGGCTGCTGGCCCGCGAGGGCGCGGCGGCGCTCGGCTGGCTGGCCCCGGCGAGCCTGCCGACGGCGGGGGAGCTGGGGAGCCTCTCCGGTCTCGGCGTCATGGCGTTCGGGACCGTCTTCGCCGCCTCGATCAGCGTGCTCGATCCCCTGTGGTTGCTGGTCGTCGTCCTCCTCGTCCACTTTCTCGTGCGGCGGCGGACCTGGTCGGCCGTGTTGGCCTGGCTGCTCGCGGGCCTGGTCGCGACGTTCACCGCCGGCGATCCGACCGCCATGGTCTCGGCGGCGCTGTCCAGCTCGATCGGCACCGGGATCCTGCTCTTCATCCTCGTGCGCTTCGGGCTGCTCGCCGGCATGGTGGCGACCTTCGTCGGCTTCGTGCTGATGGACCTTCCCGCCACGCTCGACCTGTCCGCCTGGTACGCCGACCGGGCCGGCTTCGGCGTGCTCGTCGTCGTCGCGCTCCTGGCCTGGGGCTTCCGGACCGCCCTGGCCGGCCAGGCCGTCTTCCGGGATCCTTTCGAGGAGCCGCGCCCCGGCGTGTAATCGTTCGCCACCCCCGGGAGCATCCTCGCGCTGCCGTGGGTGGTTCAGCCGCCGCCGACGGACGCCAGCGCGACCGGCAGCCACGGTGGCTGCTGCGCCAGCGCGACGAGCACGAAGAACTGCAGCAGGATCCCCGCGAAGACGATGCTCTCGCCCGCGTGATCGGCGCCGCCCGGCGCCTCCGCGAGCTGGTCCACCACGAGCCTGAGCGCGACCGCGCCGAGCAGGACCACGGCGACGATGCTCGCCGTGAGCGACACCTCCGCGGCATCGTGCGACGGCGCCCCCAGGCTCGCCGCGACGCTCGCCAGGGCCAGCCACATCCACACGCCGCGACGTTCGTGCCACGGTTGGTTCGACAGCGCGAAGGAGAGGACCGCGACCAGCGCGCAGGGCGCGAGCCGGCCGAGCACGTGCTCGGCGGCGAAGCGCAGCGCCGTGTCGCCGCCCGTGCCGAGAGCGTGCAGCGGCGCCTCCCAGGCGGCGAATGTGAACCACGGGCCGAGCAGGCGCGACAGCACGAGCGTGCCGCCGCCGATGCCGACCAGCGCGACGACGGTGAACGCCGTGCAGCGCCGGCGATCCTCGCAGGCGAGCGACAGCCACGCCGCGAGCACGAACCACAGCGCCGGCGCGTGCACAAAGAACGCGGCCGAAAGGAGCAGCGCGGCGGCGAGGGCCCCGAGGACGCCCACGGTCAGGCGCAGCGTCGCAAAGGCGAGCAGGACGAACAGGAGCGCGATCGCCTCCGGGCGCGCCATGCCCGGGGCCGAACCGAACAGCGCCGGTCCCGCGAGCGAGAGACCCGCGGCGGCCAGCGGCAGCGTCCAGCCGCCGGTCTCGATGCGCACGGCGGCGACGACGAGCACGGCGGTGAACAGCGTGGCGACCAGCGCGAGCTGGCGCAGCAGCCACAGGCGCGCGTCGTCGACGCCGACGAGACGCGACGCGATCCACGCGAAGCCGGGCATGGGAACGACGGTCGATGGGCCGGAGGGATCGACGTAGGCGGGCGCGCCGTCGAGCAGGCGGTTCGCCTGCGCGAGGACGGCGATCTCGACGGCGTCGCCCGGACCCGCGCCCCGTGCGGCCGGGAGCGCGGCAGCGAGATAGAGCGCGACGGCGGCAAGGGACGACAGGAGGACGAGGACGCGGAAGCCGTGACGGATCATGGCGGTCTCCGGGATGCGAGCGCGAGCAGCCGATGCTGATGCGTTGATCGGCGGCGCGTGCGGAGACCTTGAGACAACGCCGCGCGGCGCGGGGCCCGGGGGCCCGCACACGCCGCGCGGCCGTGCGTCACGCAATGACAAGGGCGAGGACCGTGCGCGCTGCGCGATCCGCGCGGGGGAACTAGCGGTACTGCGCCTTCACGCCGCCCCACGAGCCCGGCAGCGCCGGCGTGGGCGCCCCTGATTCGCAGAACGTGATGTCGTCGAAGCCCATGTTCGGATCGGGGAACGCATCAAAGCGCAGCGTCACCTTGACGATCCCGGGGCCCGAGACGGCGAGCCGGTAGTTGCCCGGCGATCCCGCCTGCGACACGCACGCGTCGCCGCCGACCAGGTCGACGCCGCCGCCCATCGACAGCACGTCGGTGTCGAGCAGCGTGCTCGCCGCGTCGTACGCGCTCAGGGTCACCGCGTGCGTCGCGCCGCCGAAGGGGAAGAAGTCGCCGTAGTCGAACAGGCGGATCGAGAAGCACGACACGCCGGCGACGGCCGGGAACGTGAAGTCATAGTCGAGCACGCACTGCGCGGGATCGGCGAAGCCGCGCACGCCGTTGAGGCACCCGTGCACGCCGCCGCTGACCGTATCGTAGGCGCCGAAGGGGAACAGGTTCCCTTCCTCGATGACCTGCGCGCCGCCGACCGCGCACGATGGGCCGAACGGCCAGGCGACGCTCGTGATCGTGAGGTCCGGGTGCACCGCCGCCGGACCCTCGACCGACGTGCCGGGGGCGAGCGCCTCGAAGTCGACGAGCTGGAACCCGGTGCCACAGGCGGCCGGGCCGCAGCCCTGGGCCGAGGCCGGAGCGGAGGCGCCGGCCAGCGCGACGAGGAGCAGGCCGAGAACGGGGGCGAAAACGCGCTTCCAGGGGAGGGCGGTCATGGGTCGGGCCTTTCGAAGAGCGGGACGCAGGTAGCAATGGAGTGCAGGGCGACAGGCCGGCAACGATAACACGTCACGGCGATTGTGGCGCCTGCCTTCGAGGCCTATCCTTCTCGCACCGGAAGGTCCCTCCGGCATCCGTCAGAGAGGCCCGCTCATGTCGAGACCCCCGCCGTCTCACGCCGCGTCGCCCCGGCGCGTGCGTCGTCCCACGATTCTCCGGATTGGATCGTTCGCCACCGGGCTGGTCCTCGCAGCCGCCTTGCCAGACGCCGCGCTGGGAGCTTCGTTGTTCTCGAGTTCCTTTCGCTCGTTCGACGCCGGGAACTCGCCGCGCTCCATCGCGGTGGGAGACCTGAACGCCGATGGCATTCCCGATCTCGCGGTCGCGAACGGTTCCTCGAACACGGTGTCCGTGCTGGCCGGCAATGTCGACGGCACCTTCGGCGTGCGATCCGACTTCGCGACCGGGTTCTCGCCCGTGTGCGTGCGGATCGCCGACCTCGATGGCGATGGGATTCCCGACCTGGTCGCCGCGTGCGCGGGATCGGGCGGCGTGTCCGTCCTGCTCGGGCACGGCGATGGCACGTTCGCGGCCGGGCTCGCCTCCCCTGCGGGGGCCGCGCCGTCGTGCGTCGTCGTCGCGGACCTCGACGCCGACAGCCATCCCGATCTCGTGGTCTCCGCTGCGGGATCGAACACGATCTCCTTCCTGCCGGGTCTCGGCGATGGAACCTTCGGTGCGCCGACCGGCTACGACACGCACGGCTCTCCGACCTGGGTGGCGCTGTCCGACATCGACGGGGACGGCAACCCCGACATGGCGGCGTCCAATGGCGACTCGTGCACCGTCTCCGTGCGGCTCGGGACGGGGGACGGCGCCTTCGGGCCGCGCGCCGACTTCACGGTCGGTCCGAAGCCCCAGTGCGTCGCCCTCGCCGACCTGAACGGAGACGGCCGGCCGGACCTGGTGACCACGAACCAGCAGATCTACAGCGGCTGCATGCCGGGAGATCCGTGCCCACCGCCCGCCTCGGATCGCCAGCCGAATTCCGTCTCGATCCTCCTCGGCAACGGCGACGGCAGCTTCGCTGCGAGCACCGAGTACGGCACCGGGAGCGGACCGTTCACGGTGGAAGTCGGGGACATCGACGACGACGGCAGCGCGGATCTTGCAGTGGCGAACGGGAACTCCAACTCGGCGTCGATCCTCCTGGGGCACGGTGATGGCACGTTCTCCCCGAAGCTCGATGCCGCAACCGGGGGTCTCCCGTACGCGGCCGCGATCGCCGATCTCGACCTGGACGGACGGGCCGACCTGGCCGTGGCGAACTCGTTCACGAACACGACGTCGGTCCTGCTCGGCAACGGTGATGGCACGTTCGGCGCCCACGCGCGTTTCGCCACCGGTCGCCAGCCGGCCCAGATCGCGACTGCCGATCTCAACGGGGACGGCCGGCGCGACGTCGTGACGGCAAACCAGTCCGGGAACTCGGTCAGCGTGCTGCTGGGCGACGGGGCTGGGGCGTTCGCCGCGTATCAGGACTTCGCTGCGGGGGACACGCCGCGCGGGCTCGCCATCGGCGACCTGGACTCGGACGGCGCGCCGGACCTTGTCGTGGCGAATCAATACGCGAACACGGTCTCGGTCCTGCGCGGTCTCGGGAACGGGACGTTCGCGACCAAGGCCGACTTTCCGACGCTCGCCGGCCCCGATGCGGTCGCCCTCGGCGACCTGAACGGGGACGGGAAGCTGGATGTCGTGGCGGCGAACTTCGACTCGCACTCCGTGTCGTTCCTCGTCGGAGTGGGAGACGGCACGCTGGGCGCGAAGACGGATCTGCTCACGGGATACTTTCCCCGCGGCGTGGCGGTCGCGGACCTCAACGGCGATGGCAAGCTCGACATCGCGGTGTCGTGCGGCGGATCGAACTGCGTGTCCCTGCTGTACGGACATGGAGACGGGACGTTCGCGAGCCGCGTCGACCTTCCCATTCCGACCGACAGCTACAACATCGTGGTCACCGACGTGAACGGAGACGGGAATCCGGACCTGGTGACCCTGTGCCGGACGCCGCGCGTGGTCGCCGTGTTGCTCGGCAACGGACAGGGCCAGTTCAGCGGCGCGGCGGCCCCCCCGACGGGCGCCTCCCCGCTCTACGTGGCGGCGGCGGACCTGGACGGCGACGGGAACGTCGACCTCGTCGTGGCCAACCAGATGGGAGGAACCGCGTCCGTCCTGCTGGGTCACGGGGACGGGTCGTTCGCCGCGAAGCAGGACTTCGGCGCCGGAAGCCTATCCGCCGCGCTCACCATCGCCGATGTGAACTCGGACGGGCGGCCCGACATCGCGGTCGCCAACCTGACCACGGACGTGGTGTCCATCCTCTTCAACCTGAACGGCGTCGCGGTCGGCGTTCCGGCCACACCTTCGTCCAGGGCCGTGGCGTTGCTGCCGGCCGTGCCGAACCCCGCACGCGAGTCCATGGCGCTCTCGTTCGATATCCCCGGCCCCGGGCCGGTGACGCTGGAGATCGTCGATCTGCGCGGCCGGGTCCGGCGCGTGCTCGCGCCGGGCGGCGTTCTCCCGGCGGGCCGACACACGCTGCACTGGGATGGCGCGGATCGGCAGGGTCATCGAGTAGCGGCCGGAGTCTATTTCGCCGTCCTGCGCACGGACGCGGGGCAAGGCGCGCAGAAGCTCGTCGTCCTGCCCGGTCAACGGTAGGCGGACTTGAGCCGCCCCCACGTCATCGCGCGGGTGGGCACCGGCGCAACGAGGCTGGCGGGCGGAAGTTCACGTTGAAGGAAGTGTTCATCGACGTGCGGTATGATTGGGCTGCGCGGACGATTCAGACAAAGCGCAGGCCAGCGGCGCCAGCCACTCCGGAAATCACACTGTGCGTCAGAGCCTCCTCGTGGGGGTCGAGTTGACTGCACCTCGCATGTCGCGCGCCGCCGCAGTCGGCGCCGCCATTGCCCTGCTTGCCCCGCTGTTCACGGCCCGCTCCGGCGCCGCGCAGGTCATCGCTTCCAATCTCTGGGGTGTGAACGGAACCGTTTCCGCGATCGCTCGCATCGGCGACACGCTCTACCTGGGCGGGAGCTTCACCACCGTCGGTCCGAACACGGGCGGCGGCGTTCCGACCGACCGCCGGACCGGCGCGCCGCGCGCTTCGTTCCCGCGCGTGGCCGGTCGCGTGTCCGCGGTCGTCTCCGACGGCGCCGGCGGCTGGTTCATCGGTGGCCACTTCGCGGCGGTCGAGGGCGTGCCGCGCCGGAACCTCGCGCACGTTCTTGCCGACGGGAGCGTCTCGCCGTGGAGCCCGGAGGTCGCGGGTGTCGACGGCGCCGTCGACATGCCGTACTACGAGGCCCGGCCCGCGGGAGTGAGCGCGCTCGCGCTGCAGGGGCGCACGCTCTACGTGGGCGGCCGGTTCACGACGGCCGCGGGGATCGAGCGTCACAATCTTGCCGCATATGATGTCGCGACCGGTCTCCTCGCGGACTGGGATCCGAACGCGGACGACGAAGTCGAGTGCGTCGCGCTCCAGGGCAACACGGTCTACGTCGGAGGCGTCTTTCGCCACGTCGGCGGACTCGAGCGCAAGCGCATCGCGGCGGTCGATGCCAGGAGCGGGCAGGTCACGCCGTGGAACCCGGACGCCGAGCAGCGGGTCCGTTGCCTCGCCGTCGACGGGGGCACCGTGTACGTGGGCGGGGACTTCGTCTCGATCGGCGGAGAGCCGCGGGCCTGCGTCGCAGCGCTCGATGCCGAAACGGGCCGGGCCACGTCGTGGAACGCCGGGCTGGGTCCGGCCCGAGAAGGACTCCCGCTGTACAACTGGATCTGGCCCTTCGTGTCCGCGCTCGCGGTGCACGGGAACTCGCTCTATGTCGGGGGCTCGTTCAACCGCGCCGCCGGCGAACCGCGATCGAACCTGGCCGCGTTCGACCGGCGTTCCGGTTCGGTGACGGGTTTCGCGCCGCAGCCCGACTCCCGGGTCGACGCGCTCGCTCCCGCGGGGAACCTCGTCTACGCGGGCGGGGGTTGGTACAACGTGGGCGGGGTCGCGATGCCGCACGTGGCCGCGTTCGACGCCAGGACGGGGCGCCCCACGTCCTGGTCGCCGCGGGCCAACGGAAGAGTCGAGGCCCTCGCGGTCGACGCGGCTTCGGTCTACATCGGCGGCGCCTTCACGAGTGTCCACGACTGGCAGCTCCGCAACGGCCTTGCGGCGCTCGACCTGGTGAGCGGCACGCTGACGGACTGGGACCCGCGGATCGATGGCTACAGCGTACGGTGTCTCTCCGCGATCGGAGACACGCTCTACATCGCGGGCGCGTTCAAGGGCGTGGGCGGCCAGGTGCGAGCGGGCATCGCCGCGGTCGACGCGCGAACCGGCGCGGTGACGTCGTGGTATCCGGGTCCCTCCGGGCCCGGGCTCGTTCGGGCGCAGGGTCGACTCGTCTACGTGCTGGGGGGCGGCACGACTCCGCGCCACTTCGCGAAGCTCGATCCGGTCACGGCGGCGTCCGCGCCTTTCGATGCGCAGCTGGACGGTGCGCCGAGCGACTTCGTCGAGATCGACGGCGTGATCTACCTGGCCGGGAACTTCATCCACGTCGGCGGCCAGTTCCACCCGTACCTGGCCGCGGTCGACGCGATCACCGGGCAGCCGCTCCCGTGGAATCCGCAGGCCAACCCGGATGACCTGGTCTTCCCGGGGATCGGGGTCCTGGCGGCGCGAGGCAACACGGTCTACCTCGGCGGGAATTTCTATCCCACGTCCTACTTCCCGCGCTCCGACCTGGCTGCAGTGGACGGCACGACCGGTGCGCTGCTGCCGTGGGATCCACACCCCACCGGCGACGACTTCTGGAACAACGTGACGCGCGTTTCGGTGCTCACCGTGCGTGGAGACGAGCTGTGGGTGGGCGGCGACTTCAAGCAGATCGGTGGGGAGCCGCGGGCGAATCTCGCGATGTTCGATGCGACGTCCGGAATCGTGTCGCCGCTCCAGCTCGACCTCGACGACGTGGTCGCCGCGATCGAGACGAGCGGGGACACGGTGTACGTCGGGGGGGCGTTCCAGAGCCTCGCGGGATTCCCTCATTGCGGGATCACCGCGATCGTCGTTCCACGCGACGACCTGCACGCCGGGACGGCGGCGGCTTTGGTTTCGGTGGCCGTCCCGGTGACGCTCTCGATCGACCCGTGTCGACCGAATCCCCTGCGCACCGGCGGCGTCATCGGTTTCACCCTGCCACGCGAGGGGCCCGTGCGCCTGTCGGTGTACGACACGCAGGGCCGACGGGTCGCGACGATCCTGGACGGACAACCGCGGACCGCGGGGCATCACGAAGCGCCGATCCGGACTGCGCGCTGGGCGGCGGGCGTCTACTTCTGTCGGCTGGAGGCCTCCGGCCTCGTCGCGACGCGCAAGTTCATGGTCGTGAACTAGCCACGCTTGCGCCCCAGGAGTTGCCTTGTGGCTGCACGATTGTGTGCCTTGTGGCCGCACGATTGTGTGGATGGTCCATTTCGGGGAAAACTGGGCCGGAGGGGTCGCGTAACTCGTTGTGCTGCAATGCGAGGTCGCGACCGAATCCGCCCCACACAATCGTGCGGCCACAACCTTTCATGATGAAATGGTATCGATGAACGATAAAGTGCTTGCTGAAAAACAATACGCGCAATATCGTTAGTCAATGTCCATGAAAGGGAGGTACCCCATGTCCAAACCCGTTTCGCCATCCCCCGCGCTTCCGTTCGCTTACTTCGTGCTTCGCGTGCTCGTCCTCATGAACTGGGCCATGGTCGCCGTGATCCTGATCCTGTTGTTCGCGCTGCCGAACGAGCGCTGGATCATGAGCGCCTTCGACCTGACGCCTTCACCCGAGGCGGAGCGGCTGGTGATGGGCATGCGCGCCATCGCCGCACTCGGCCTGGTCGTGGTCCCGTTGAACAACGCGGTGCTCAAGCGGCTGCTGGCGATCGTGCAGACGGTGCGTGACGGAGACCCGTTCGTCGCGGTCAACGCCGCGCGCCTGCAGGCGGTCGCGTGGGCGCTGCTCGTGCTGCAGTTGTTGAGCATGGTGATCGGCGGGATCGCCAAGGCCGTCGAGATTCCCGGGCGCCCGCTGAACCTGGATGCCGGTTTCTCGATGAACGGCTGGCTCGCCGTGTTCCTGGTGTTCCTGCTGGCGCGCGTGTTCGCGGAAGGCACCCAGATGCGCGACGAGCTCGAGGGGACGATCTGAGATGGCGATCGTGGTCAAGCTCGACGACCTGCTGCACGACCGGCGCATGACGCTGACCGAACTGGCCGACCGGCTCGGGATGGCCTTGCCCAACCTCTCGATCCTCAAGACCGGCAAGGCGCGCGCGATCCGCTTCTCGACGCTCGACGCGATCTGCCGGGTGCTCGGGTGTCAGCCCGGGGATGTCCTGCGCTTCGAGCCTGATGAGGGCGCGGCGGATCGGGCGGAGGGTGCGGGCCTGGGGATTGGGGGCGGGTGAGGGCCAGCGTGCGTGCGCTCTGCACGCGAGAGCGCATGGGCTGACGGCGGCAGAATGGCGTCCCCAGCGGGAGTCGAACCCGCGTCGCCGCCGTGAAAGGGCGGTGTCCTGGGCCACTAGACGATGGGGACGCATGCAGCCGAAACGAAGGAGCCGGCGGGGTCGCCGGCTGCCCGGAAACTAGAATATCGACGGCCTGCTGTCAACGCGTGCGACGTCAGCGCGTTGCGGGCTGATCCACGCGCGGCGTGTAGGGAATGACGATCGCCTCGGCGATGATGCTCTTCGCCAGCAGCGTCTCGCCCTGGGCCCGCGCCTCCTCCTCGCTGGCGAAGCGGCCGAGCACGATGCGATACCACGGCTCGTCGCTTTCCTCGCCCGAGGTGAGCACTTCGCCGGGCAGGCCGGTCGTCTCCTCGTAGTCGTGGAGCACGCGGGCGGCGCGGCCGGCGGTGCGGAACGATGCGACCTGGATGCCGAACGCCGGTCCGGTCGCTGCCGCGGGCGCTTCGGCCGGCGTGCTCGATGCCGCAGGCGGCGCGGCCACCGCCGGGGCGCCTGACGTGGCGGCCCCGTCAGTGGTGGCCGCAGGCGACGTCGTCGCAGGCTTGCCGCGGCGCGCGATGAGATCTCCCAGCCCCGTCGAGTAAACCACGACCGCGCCGATGGCGCCCATTCACGCCA
>Ga0209668_10000555_pt1 | contig 15357 bp, 13 predicted proteins | sample FrelakmetPLP11PL_FD_187150 | JGI IMG/M metagenome (GOLD analysis project Ga0209668, IMG submission 187150) | Freshwater lake sediment microbial communities from the University of Notre Dame, USA, for methane emissions studies - PLP11 PL (SPAdes)... | ecosystem: Environmental > Aquatic >... | reverse complement strand
TGCGCCATGTTCTCGCGCAGGCGATCGATGTCGAAGCGCACGCCGCTCACCTTCTCGAGCTGCGGGATGAGCTCGCGCAGCTGGGCGGCCACGTAGCGGCAGTCGTTGGTGAACTCCGGGCTGCCCGGGGGAGACGCGACGCCGGCGGAGCGGTTGCCCGGGACGTCGAGCGTGAACGTGGGGATCCCGTGCATGCGCTCCCAGATCTCGCCCCACTTGATGTAGGTGTTGCAGGCGTTGGTGAAGACGGCGACCGAGGGCTTCGGGATGCGGCCCATGGGCAGCACGCCCTTGCGCAGCTGGGTGGCCACGTCCGCCTTGACGTAGCCGCAGATGTCGGGCGAGTAGCCGTAGTCCTCGGCCTCGTCGAGGTACTCGTGGGCGACATGGCGCACCGCGGTCTGCAGCGAGTTGATCTCGGGGAACACGATCGGGAAGTCGAACGTGCGCAGCAGCTCGCCCAGGCTGCCCATGACGAACACGTAGGCCGCGCGGCGGTCGGCCTCGGCGGCGCGCGTCAGGCCGTCGAACCATTCACGGAAGAGGCGGGCGCCCTCCCGGTTGCCTCGGCCGATGATCTCGGGATCGGCTCCCTTGGGGTCGGACATGGCGGGGCTCCCCTCAGTCGAACTGCAGGTTCTCGACGAACGTCTCGAGCTGGATGGCGAGGTGCTCGAAGCTGGTCATGTTCTCCTCGAACTCGCTGACGAAGTACGGGATCTGGGCGTGATCGAGCGCGTGCGTGTAGGCCACCTGCTCCTCCAGCCCGGGCTCGCACATCTTGGCCGCGGTGACGATCGCGGCGCGCGCGCGCGCGCCCTGGATCCGCTCGATGAGCATCCGCTCCTTGGGCTTGCGCAGGTCGTGCTGCACGGGGCTGTACGACGACTGCTCGAGGTACGCCTCGGCGAGCCGGGCCAGCGGATCACCGTCGAGCGGCACGTCCCCGGTGATCCAGCGCATGCCGATGAGGAAGTCGTCGTCCACGACGTAGCACGAGCGGCCGATGGCGCGGATCAGGTCGAGCGGCGGCTGTTCGCAGAAGCCCCCCTCGAAGACGATGCGCACGCGATCGCGCGAGCGCGCCGCGTTGCCCTCGATCAGCGGCAGGGCGGCCTGCAGCAGCGCGTTGTGCTCCTCGCGCGGGATCATGCAGCCGACCGCCATGAGCGCGTAGGCGTCCTCGGCGCTGATCTGCCACGGCGTCTCGCGCTTGATGGCGTAGAGCCGGCGCAGGAGGGCGCGGTTCTGGTTGAACACCGCCTGCGAGGCGCGCAGGTCGTCGGCCGTTACGGTGCGGCCGGAGACGTCCTCGATGCGGCGCCGCAGCCGGTCATACTCGCCGCGAAGGTAGTCGGCGGCGTGCGCCGAGTTCGCGTTCTGTGGCAGGTACAGGATCTCGCACGGGAAGTCGAAGTTGCGTCCCCACACGCCGGCCATGTTGCGCGCGGCGTCGCAGATCGGGTGCGTCACGAACAGGTCCAGCTGCACGACGCCGGTGAGCGCGACCTCGAGCGTCGTCTTCACGATCGAGCACAGGTACGAGCCGAAGCGCGAGTCCGCCAGCGTCGGCTCGACCGGCGCGCCGCGCAGGCGCAGCGGGAGCATGCCGGCGGCGTGGGCGATCTCCTCCGGGAAGTAGACCTGGAAGTGCCCGACCACCTTGCCCCCGGCCTCGCGCCAGCGCTTCACCGTGGGAAAGCGCTCGTCTTCCATCAGGTCGCGGCACGCCTCGAGGATCCCTTCGATCGGCTTGTCCCGCCATTCGGGAAACGTCCGGAGTTCGCTCATTGGTGCACCCACACGGGTTTGCGTTTGTCGAGGAAGGCGGTGAGGCCCTCGATCGCGTCCTTCGTCTCCATCAGCTCGTTGGTGTAGATCGCCCCCGCCACCAGGAGCGCCTCGGCGCGCCGGGCCGCGAGTCCGTGGCGCAGGGCGCGCTTGGTCAGGCGCAACGCCGCGCCGCTGTGCCGCGCCATCCGTCCGGCCAGCGCGCGGGCCGCCTCCTCGACCTTGTCGTCCTCGACCACGTGGCCGACGATGCCGGCCTCGTGGGCGCGGCGCGCGTCGATCGCGTCGCCGGTGAGCACCAGCTCGGCGGCCAGCCCCGGCGAGCACAGCCCGGGCAGGAACGCGCACGCGACCGGCGGCGAGACGCCGATCATGATCTCGGGCTGCCCGAACGACGCGCCCTGCCCGGCGACGAGGATGTCGGCGGCCTGCGCCAGCTCGAACCCGCCGCCCAGGCACTTGCCGCGCACCGCGGCGACGACCGGCGCGGGGAACTCGGCCACGGAGCGCACGGTGGCCAGGAACTGCGGGATGAGCTCGTGGAACTCGGGCGGCAGGTGCTCGCCGACGTCGGCGCCCGCCGAGAAGTGCCTGCCCTCGGCGGTCAGCAGCAGGACGCGCACGCCGTGGTCGCCGGCCAGCGTGGCCAGCGCGTCGCGCAGCTCGGCGAGCACCTGCCGCGTGAGGATGTTGAGCGGCGGATGATCGAGCGTGAGCGTGGCGATGCCCTCGTCGACCGTGGTTCGAATCATCATCTGCGGGCCTCCTCCGGTGTTGCCGCCAGCCGCGGCGCGACGCGCTCTCCCGCGGCGATGCTGCCGACCCGGGACCACTCCGTTCCGGGCCGTTCGAGACGGTACAGAACCTTGATCTCCTCGCTGTCTTCCAGGATGGAGGGCACGAGCTGGAGCGGCATGCCGATCGCGATCGTGGCCGGCTCGACGGTGTCTCCGAAGCCGGCGAGCGCGCGGCCGCCTTCCTCGAGGTCGACGAGCCCGAGCGTGTACGGCGCCTGTGCGTGGAATCCGCTCGGCGAGGCGACGATCTCGGTGAACGAGTGGAGCACGGCGCGACCCGAGATCGCGACGAAGTCGAACGTCCGCCCCATGCACTCCGCGCAGTCGGCGCGCGGCGGGAACGACGTCGCGCCGCAACCGCGGCAGCGCGAGCCCATGAGCCAGCCGTCCTTGAGCCAGCTCGCGAAGTCCGCGACGCGGGTGTACGGTGTGTAATTGACGAAGCCGAACCAGCGAAACATGCTCACTCCCTCGCCAGGACCTGGACGTACGTGTACTGACCGATGCCGCCCACGTTGTGGGTGAGGCCGAGGCCGGCGCCCGGGACCTGGCGCTCCCCGCATTCGCCGCGCAACTGGCGCGCGATCTCGTAGGTCATCGAGACGCCCGTCGCGGCGATGGGATGGCCCTTCGCCTTGAGCCCGCCGTCGACGTTCACGGCCACCGTGCCGCCGACGTACGAGCGGCGCTCGGCGATGAACGGTCCGCCCTCGCCGCGGGCGCAGAAGCCCAGGTCCTCGTAGGCCATGATCTCGGCGATGGTGAAGCAGTCGTGCACCTCGGCGACCTGGATGTCGCGCGGCCCGACTCCCGCCATGGCGTAGGCCTCGGCCGCGGCGCGCTCGGCGCTGGGCAGGCCGGTCAGGCTGGGCCGGCGCAGCACCGAGATGCTGTCCGACGCCGTGCCCATTCCCGCGATCCACACCGGCGCCTGGCGCAGGCCCCGCGCGCGCGACCCGGCGGCGAGGATCACGCACACGGCGCCGTCGGCGTTGGCGCAGCAGTCGAACACCTGCAGCGGCGAGGCCACGACCTCGGACGCGGCCGCCTTCTCGCGCGTGATCTCCTTGCGGAACATGGCGAGCGGATTGAGGGCGCCGTAGTGGTGGTTCTTTACCGCGACGTCGAGCATGTGCTCGCGCTTCGTGCCGTGCTCGTGCATGTGCCGGTGGGCGAACAGCGCGTAGTAGCCCGGAAACGTCGTGCCGAAGCTCGACTCCCACTGCACGTCGCCGGCGCGGCCCATGAGCGAGAGGATCTGCTCGGTCGGCAGCTCGGTCATCTTCTGGCAGCCGATCACCGCGACGACCTCGTGCACGCCGGCCTGGATCGCCAGCCAGGCCTGGCGCATGGCGGCGCTCCCCGAGGCGCAGGCGGCCTCGACCAGCAACGTCGGCCGCGGCGTGAGCCCCAGGTAGTCGTTCACCGCCCCGGCGATCGAGCGCTGCGTGTGGTACTCGGGCACGGCGGCGATCACCGACGCCTCGATCGCGTCGCGCGCGAGGCCGGCGTCGGCCAGCGCGGCGGCGAACGCCTCGAAGGCGAGTTCCTGCACGGTCGCGTCGGTGCGCCGCCCGAACACGGTGTGCCCCAGGCCGACGATGCCGACCCGCTCCCCGCTGCCGGCCCGCGGCCGGCTAGATGTACTGGCCACCGTCCACCTGGATCACCTCGCCGGTGATATGCCGCGCCCGGTCCGAGCAGAGGAACGCCACGAGGTCGGCGCAGTCCTCAACCGTCGCCAGGCGACCGAGGACCGTCTCGTCGATCGCGCGGGCCAGCACCTCGGCGGGAAGCGTGCGCGTCATCTCGGTCAGCACCATACCCGGCGCCACCACGTTGACGTTCACGTTGAACCGCCCGAGCTCGCGGGCCGCGCTCTTGCTCATCGCCACCACGCCGCCCTTGGAGGCCGCGTAGTTGGCCTGCCCGAGCTTGCCGCGCAGCCCGTTGATCGAGGCGATGTTGACGATCTTGCCGCCCTTCTGCGCGACGAAGCGCCGCGCGGCGGTCTGCACGTAGTTGAAGCATCCCTTCAGGTTGACGGCGAGCACGCGGTCCCACTCGTCCTCGCTCATCCGCGTGAGCGTCGCGTCGGCGGTGATGCCGGCGCTGCACACCAGGATGTCGAGCCGCCCGGACGTCGCGACCACGGCGTCGACGACGCGCGCGGCCGCGGCGTGGTCGCGCACGTCGGCCGCATGCACGGCGACGGGGCGGCCAAGGGCGCGGATCGCCTCCACCGGGGCCGGCGCCTCGGCGGCGCGGTCCACGATCGCAACCGCGCAGCCCTCGCGAGCCAGCGCGACCGCGATCGCGGCGCCGATCCCCGCGGCCCCGCCCGTCACGAGCGCGACCTTGCCGGTCAGTCCCAGGTCCACGCGCGTCCCCCGCTCAGCCCTGTTCCTGCAGCGTGCGGAACTGCGGCGAGACGGCGCGCAGCAGCTCGTCGTCCCACGGGTGCCCCTGCGCCAGCATCTGCCGCAGCTTGATGAAGTCCACCTCGCGATGGTTCTTCGGCCCCTCGTTGAACGCGCGGAAGCCGGCCCGGCCCTCGGTCATCATGTTGAGCGCCAGCCACTCGCGGTTGGTCACGCTGGTGTTGTCCCAGTGCCACTGCTTGTGCTTGCGCAGGCTGGTCAGCGTCTTCGTGACGCATTCCGGCATGAGCATGAGCAGGCGCGTGCACAGGTCCTCGACGGCGGCGTCGAGGCGGGTGAGGTCGGAGGTGGCCCGGGCCAGGGTCTCCTTCGCCGCGGCGCGCTCGGCGCCCTCCTTGAACTTGCCGAACACGAGGTTGCCGAACGAGTCCGACCAGCGATCGAGAACGACCATCGGATTCGGGATCCACTCGCCGTCGAGGCGCAACACGGGCACGAGCTGGTTGATCAGCCCCAGGCGCAGCGCCTGATGCGCGCTCCACTGCTCGCACAGCACGCCGCTCTCGACCGCCGCGGAGAAGCCGACATACAGCGGCAGGAAGTCGGTCGAGCCGCCATCGGGCGCGGAGCCGTGCCGCGGGCCGGCCTGGCCGAACGTCGCCGTGTCGGCGGCGATCGTGAAGTCGCAGGCCATGCCGATCTCCTGGCCGCCGGCCACGCGCATGCCGTTCACGCGGTTGATGACCGGCTTGTCGCAGCGCAGGATGGCGTCGATCATGTCGTTGAACAGCCGCATGTACTGCTTGTACTCCTGCGGATTGCCCGAGTAGTACTCGGCGTACTCCTTCGTGTTGCCGCCCGTGCAGAACGCCTTGTCGCCGGTCGCGGTGAACACGCACGCGACGACGCGGCGATCCATGCTCGCCTGGCGGAAGGCGAGGATGACCTCCTTGACGGCGTCGGTCGTGTAGCTGTTGTACTGGGCGGGGTTGTCGAGAATGATCCAGGCGTTGAACAGTCCTTCCACGGGCAGGCCGGTCGGAGCGACGGCCGGTCGCAGTTCGTAGTGGATGTGCGTGTAGTCGTGGTCGGGGACGAGCGTGTGGCTCTTCAGCATGTCGGGCTCCCTGGGGCGCGCTCGTGCGGGCGCGCCGCCGTGCGTTACGCCGGACCTCCGGGCACCAGGATCGCCCGGCGGGTGCTGCCGTGTGCGGCCACGCGCTCGAGCACCTCGAGACCGCGCTCCAGCGGGTGGCATTCGATGAACGGCTCGAGGGCGATGCGCCCCTCGGTGACGAGGGCCAGCGCGGCGGGATAGAGCTCGGGCCGGCAGCCCCAGGTGCCCTGCACCGTCGCGTCGAAGGCCATGAGGTTACTGAGGCGCAGCTCCGTCTTCGCCAGCGTGAAGCCGACGACCATCAGCGTCGCGGCGTGCGTCAGCAGGCCGAACGCGGTCTCCTGCCCTCCCGCGCTGCCGGAGCATTCGAATATCTTCCAGCGGTGCTCGGGGCATCCCCACGCGCGCGCCTGTTCCGTCACCTGGCGCCGCACGGTCTTGAAGTCGGCGGCCTTCAGGTCGACGGTGAGCCCCGCGCCGTGAGCCGCGACCATGGCGAGCCGGGCGGGATCGATGTCGAGCGCGACGACGTGCGCGCCCATGGCGGCGGCGATCTGGACGCAGTGCGCCCCCACACCGCCGACACCCACGACGACGGCGAGGTCCCCGGGCTCGAGGCCGCTGCGGACGATGGCCTGGTACGGCGTGGTGACGGCATCGGCGACGACGGACAGCGCCGCCAGGTCGTGGCCGCCGCGGTCGCCCACGATGCACAGGCCGCGCGCGGGGACCTTCACGTACTCGGCGAAGCCGCCGTCCATGTCGTTGCCGGGCATGAGCTGGCGGCGGCAGGCGTTGCCGCGGCCGGCGGCGCAGAGCGGGCAGTCGCCGCAGGGGATCACCGCGGGCACGATGACCTCGCGATGGAGGAGGTGGTGATGCGCGGGGTGCGTGGCGACGACGGTGCCGCTGATCTCGTGGCCGAGCGTCAGCGGCAGGGCGTGCTTGGTGGGCACGCCGTCCTTCCAGAACCCGATGTCGGTGTGACAGACGCCGCACCCGGCGACGCGGATGAGCACCTCGTCCGCGCCCGGCTCGGGCACGGGAACATCGACCAGCTCGAGCGGCTGCCCGCCGGCGGTCAGCCGAATGGCTTTCATGCCCCCTCCTCCCCCGTCATCGCCGGACCAGCCCGGCGAGAAGGCGATCGACGAACTCCTGGCCCAGCTCGGGGGCGTGCAGGCTGCCCTCGGGCCGGTACCAGCGGGCGATCCAGTTGATGGCGCCCAGGATCACGAACACGGCCACCTTGGGGTCGCCCTTCCTGAACTCCCCGCGGCGCATTCCCTCCTCGATGATCCGGCGCAGTCGCCGCTCGTAGCGGTCGCGACCCGCGATCATGTCGGCCTGCTTCTCCTCGGACAGGGCGGTCACCTCGAAGGCCAGCGGCGAGCCCTGTAGCGTGTCCGTCATGACGCGGACGTGCTCGCGCACGATGTGCTCGAGCTGTGCCGTCGGGCTGGGCAGCTTGCCGGCCTGGCGCAGGATGCGGGCGAGCTCGGCCAGCGACTGCCGGTGGCATTCGTAGAGGATCGCTTCCTTGTCGGGGAAGTAGTGGTAGAGGGCGGTCTTGCGCACGCCCAGGTGCTCGGCGATGTCGTCGAGCGTGGTGCGGTGGTAGCCCTTCTCGCCGAAGGCGCGCAGTGCGGCCTGCAGGATCTCGGCGCGCCGCTTCTCGCGCTTCTCGGCCACACGCAGCGACGGGCCGCTCGTCCGGGGCGTGGACGGGCTGCTGCGGCGTCGGTCGACCTGAGCTTGCGCCTTGGGCACGGGGCTCTCCTCGAGTGCGCGGGAGACTTTTTTTGAACTGCGGGTCAAACTTTGAACGTGTGGTAGATTCCTGTCAAGGGAGATTCGTGCGGCGGCCGCGGGAAATCCCGGGGCCCGCCCTCGCGCCGCGCGAAGGACGCCCCGCCCCACCCGCCCCGGAGACCGCCATGAACGACGCGATCGATGTCCTGCTCGAGGAACACCGGGCATTCATGCCCCCGTTCCGCAACCTGGCCCGCGTCGTGGAGTCCCTGACGACCCGCGGCGACGACGCCCTGCCCGAGGCGCGCACCGTGCTGGCCGAGGTCGCCCACCTCATGACGACCCGCCTGCTCGATCACGCGCGCAAGGAGGACGAGGCCCTCTTCCCCGCCCTCGAGCGCACGTTCGACCCGAACCACGGGCCGACGGCCGTCCTGCGCGCCGAGCACCAGGACATCGCGGCCCAGGCGCACTTGTTCGAGCGCACGGTGCATCAGTTGGAGAACGTCGAGCATCCGGCGATCATCGCCGGCGGCCAGGCCCTGGCCGCGCTGGCCGCCGGGCAGGGCGATGCGACGCGGATCGCCCCGCTCGCCCGTGACCTGCTGGCGCTGCTCGAGGCGCACTTCGGCAAGGAGGAGGAGATCCTGTTCCCCATGGCGCGGCAGATGCTGTCGGCGGGCGAGCTGCACGAGATCGCCCGGCGGATGGAGGCCCTCGACGCGGGCTGACGGTCCCGGTGGCGCGGCGCCGGCGAGGGCGGCGAGCTTGCCCTTCTGGCGCCGTCCTTCAACTGATAGGCTGCGCGCGTGACCCCGACCGACCGCACCTCCACGGACCCGACGCCCCGCCCCCGCCGTGTCCTCGTCGGCATGACCGGCGCCTCGGGCGCGATCTACGGCATCGACTTCCTGCGCGCCTTCCCCGGCGAGTCGCACCTCGTCGTCTCGAAATGGGCGCGGATGGTCATCCACACCGAGGTCGGCGTGTCCGAGAAGGAGCTCGACTCGTTGGTGAAGTCGGTGCATCCCGATCACGACCTGTCGTCGCCGTTCGCCTCGGGCACCAACCGCCACGACGCGTTCGTGATCCTGCCGGCCAGCGCGTCGACCGTGGGGAAGATCGCCGCGGGCATCGCCGACACGCTGATCACGCGCGCCGCGATGGTGGCGATGAAGGAGCGCATGCCGCTCGTCATCGGCATCCGCGAGACGCCGCTGTCCACGATCACGCTCGAGGCCCTGCACAAGCTGTCGCTCGCGGGAGCGATCGTCTTCCCGCTGTCACCGCCGTTCTACACCAATCCGAAGACGCTCGACGACCTGGTGCGCGCGACCACGAACAAGATCCTGCGCCTGGTCGGCGTCGACGTGCCCGGCGGCTGGCGCGAAGAGGACCTCGAGTAAGATGCCCTTCCGCAACCTCGGCCAGTTCCTCGACGCCCTCCGCGCCGACTCCGACCTGCGCGTCATCGACGCCGAGGTCGATCCCGAGTACGAACTCGGCGAGATCGCGCAGCGCGCCGTGCGCGAGGAGAAGCCCGCGCTGCTCTTCACCAACGTGAAGGGCTCGAAGATTCCCGTCGCCATGAACGCGCTGGCCACGCGCCGTCGCATCGAACGCGCGCTCGGTCGCCACCCCGAGAGCGTGGGCGAGGAACTCGTCGCCTTCCTCGAGCGCATGAAGGCGCCGACGCCGTCGGCGCTGTGGGCCTCGCGTGGCACGATCGCGCGCGGCCTGAAGTCGCGCGTGACGAAGGGCGGCCGCGGCTCGGGCGCCAGCCAGGAAGTGACCGAGCCGCTCGACCTGTATCGCCTGCCGGTGCTCAAGTGCTGGCCCGGCGACGGCGGGCGCTTCTTCACCTGGCCGATGGTGCTGACCCACGATCCGGTGACCGGCGGACGCAACCTGGGCCTCTACCGCCTGCACCAGTTCGACGCGAAGACGACCGGCATGCACTGGCAGATCCAGAAGGGCGGCGGCTTCCACTACCACGAGGCCGAGAAGCGCAACCTGCCGCTGCCGGTCACGGTGGCGCTGGGCGCCGATCCCGCGCTCATGCTTTCGGCGGTCGCGCCCCTGCCCGAGGGCATCGACGAGTTCGCGTTCGCCGCATTCCTGCGCGGCGCGCCGACGCCGCTGGCGCGCGCCACGACGGTCGAGGGCGCGTGGTCGCCGGCCGAGGCCGAGATCGTCCTCGAGGGCGTCGTGCCGCCGCACGAGCGGCATGTCGAGGGGCCGTTCGGCGATCATTTCGGCCACTACTCGCACGCCGCGCCGTTTCCCGTGTTCCACGTCAAGGCGATCACGCGACGCAGGAACGCCGTCTACTACGCGTCGTTCGTCGGCAAGCCGCCGCAGGAGGACAAGGCGATCGGCGAGGGCGTGGGCGACCTGATCGGGCCGCTGGTGCGGATCATCCACAAGGAAGTGAAGGCGGTGCACGCGTTCTTCGAAGCCGGCTTCCACAACCTGCTCGCCGTCGCGGTCGAGGAACGCTACGCCAAGGAGGGCATGCGCTCGGCGCTGGGCCTGCTGGGCACCGGACAGCTGTCGCTGACCAAGTGCGTCGTGCTGGTCGACGAGGGCGTGGACGTGAAGGACTGGCGCGCCGTCTTCGGCGCCATCCGCGACCACTTCGACCCGGCCGAGGACTTCCTCCTGCTGCCGGGCGTGCCGCTCGACACCCTCGACTTCACGTCAATGCGCATGAACCTGGGCTCGAAGATGGTGCTCGACGCGATGGGTCGCCGCGGCGTGGGCCCCGGCGACGCGCGCCGGCCCGAGGCGACATCGGCGCGCGCGCGCGAACTCGATGCCGAGCGCGTGGAGCAGGCCCGCGCCCGGCGCGACGTGGCCGCCCGCGAGCTGGCCGGCCGGATCCCCGGCGTGCGCGAGGCGCGCGTGATCGAGGATGCGCTGCTCGTCCTCCAGGTGCGCTCCGAGGAGCACGGCCGTCCCGCGCTCGAGGCCGTCCTCCACGATCCGGTGTTCGCCGGCCTGAAGATCGCCGCCGCCGTCAGCGAGGACGTCCCGCTCGACGACCCGATGATGCTGTTGTGGGGCATCTTCACGCGCTTCGACGCGGCGCGGGACGTGTTCTTCGCCGAGAGCACGCTGCGCGGCGCCTGGCCCGCGCACCGCGGGATGATGGCGATCGACGCGACGTGGAAGACCGGCTACCCCGAGCCGGTGGTCATGCCCGAGGAGATCATCCAGCGCGTCGATGCGCGCTGGGGGACACTGTTCCGGGGCTAGGCCGGGGCGCCGCCCGGCGTCCGTCAAGTTTGTGTCCCGCCCCGCTTTCCGGCGGTTCGCACGGCAACCTTCCCGCGCGTCCCCTCGTCCAAGCGGTCGACACGGACGACGCGCGCCCCGAGGCCTCTTCACCACCCGCGCCACGTCCTCCTCGGAGGAACGACGATGAACCGCCTCTCTGCCGCCTTCTTCGCCGCCGCGCTCCTGATCGTGAGCGTCGCCGCCCTCGCCCTGATCGTGCGGGCGGGTGTCGTGACGCCCGCATGGGCACCCGTGCCGGCCTCGATCGAGCAGGCGCCGGCGACGGAACGTCCGGGATCCGCTGCGCAACTCTGAGGCTTCTTGCACCCGCGGCAATCGGGCTTGCCGGACGCCCGCCGGCCCGCTAGCTTGGGCGCTCATGCGATCGTCCCGCCGCGTCCCCTCAATCCTCGCCACCACCCTGATTGCGGCAGCCGCCCTGATTCTCCCGGCGGCCGGCCCGGTCTTCGCCCAGCGGATCGCCCCCGACAAGTACATCAAGTACGTCCCGCTCGAGTACCCGAGGGTCGTGCGCCAGAATCCGGCCACCCCGCGCTTCGACCTCTATGGCTCGCCGACCGACGCCGGCTTCCGCGACGTCGCCCCGCGCGACGGACTCGACGACGCCCGCAGCGACTTCCTGCTGCGCCTGGGCGAGCGCTTCTCGCCGATCCTCATCCAGAACACGCACTCCGCCCCCATGGATCTCGAGTCGTTCCGCGACTCGAGCGGTCGCCGCCTCCTCCACGTCGACACCTGGAACGTCGCGGCGCCGTCGAACCAACTGGTGGCCCGGGACTCGTTCGACGTGCTCACGGGCGCCGGAGGCGACTCGCTGCGCGCGCTGTTTCGCGCGTTCCACCCCGATGCGCCCGCCTCGGCGCTCGAGCGGGCCCGCGCCATCGAGCCGGGCAGCGACCCGTTCCGCGTCTACTACCTCGACTATCCGGGCGGGGATGCGAAGTCGTGGCAGGAGGCCTATGCCGACCCGAAGACCCACGCCCTGCGCGCGGAGTACCGCGACCGGGTCGCGATCTACGTCCACCCGTTCGTCTCCGAGGTCGCCGGCGGCTTCGAGCTCGTGCTCCAGTACTGGTTCTTCTATCCGTTCAACGACGGCGGAAACAACCACCTGGGCGACTGGGAGCACGTGAACGTGATGGTGCAGCGCCGGCAGGACGTGACCCGCCCATGGGACGAGGCCGCCCTGCGCCAGTTGCTCGCCGCGGGCACGATCGAGACGGAGGGTGCGGCTGCTCTCGTCATCCGCCGCATCGACTACTGCTTCCACAGCAACGTGATGACGCTCGATTTCGCGGCCCCGAACGCCTACCTGCCGCGCGCCGAGTGGAAGCGCGAGCGTGACGCGGCCATGAAGCAGAACGTCGCTCGCGAGTGGATCTACGACCGGATCCGCTCCCGCACCTGGCAGGACGACGCGGAGACGATCCCGAACACGCACCCGATCGCCCACATCGGCGCCGACAACAAGGGCACCGACCAGCTGCTGTCGGCGCCCGGGGGCACGAACCGCGACTCGCACGGCACGTACCCCTTCGCCGGGCTGTTCCGCGACATCGGCCCGGCCGCCGCCGCCGAGGGCATCAACGACTATTTCGACCACGAGGAGTACTTCGCGCTGGACGCGGAACAGCGGATGGCGCGCCAGACGTTCGGCAAGGGCGGCGTGCTCACGTTCAGACGCGAGCGCCTGCGCCTGATGCCCGACTTCGAGCCGGTGCTCGGGGCCATGGAGGCGGACGACGAGGTGCTGCGCCGGTGGTTCTGGCTCGTGATCCCGGTGCGCCACGGCTACCCCGCCGTCCAGTCCCCGCTCGCCGGCATCGTGCCGCACGCCGAGACCGGGAACCTGGCCGTCGTCGGCGGCTCGTTCAACGGCGGCTGGAACGCCATCGGCCCGTCGGGCGGCTTCAGCAACTACGACCCGCACGCGCTGCCCGGCTACTTCCCCACGGCATGGCAGGACCAGTTCGACAACGAGCTGGGGACGCTCAACCTGACCTATCCGACGCTGAGCATCCTGCCGCCGTTCAACCTGGTCTGGTGGGGCCTGGCCGCGCCGTTCCGCGGGATCCTGCAGGAGCAGGAGCCGAAGTTCTTCCCCAGCGCGACGATCCCGCCGCGGTTCTTCGGCTTCGCCTCGGGATACACCAGCCACGAGATCGACGACGACTTCATCGACCTGCTGTACAACGATCAGCAGTTCCGGCCGCTCGTGATCTCGTGGATCACCTACCTGGCCGGCGGCGGACTCGACACGACGACCACGGCCACGAGCCAGACGCTCATTTCCGAGCCGGCCCGCTCGGCGTGGGCCCAGGTCGACTTCTTCATCGGGCGCCGCTTCGTGGGCGAGAACCGCCTGCGGCATTCGCGCAGTGTCGTCGGGCAGGACACGTACTACAGCAACATCGCCGGGGTGGCGGCGATCCGCTCCGATCTCAACATGTGGGAGTATGCCGGCTCGCTGCGCTACAACGTGGCTGGCGACCGGTTCCTGCCCTACGTGCGCGCGGGCTACGGACTGTCGTGGTACCGGCTGGAGAATTCGTCGTTCAACGGCGTGCCGCTGTCCGAGCCGAATTCGCCGTGGATCCGCAAGCCATCGTTCAGTCCGCTCAAGAACCTGCTGCCGAACACGCTGCACGTGGGGGCAGGCGCCGAGTGGTTCGTGTTCCGCAATCGCACGCCCGAACTACCGCGCGGCTTCGACCTGGCGCTGCGGGCCGACTGGGCGCTCTACATGCACGACCTGGGGATCAGTTTCGACACCATCCCGCTTGTCGATCTGCTCGACCTCGGCTTTGCCCCGGCTGACTTGCCGCGCGGCCGGACGATCTACCGCAACTCGCTCTCCCTGGGCGCCTGCCTCAGTTTCTGATCCACCCCGCCGCCACGCGCAGGTCGGTTCCGAATCGCTCGTCGACCGTGCGCGGCGCACCCGTCGGCGACTTGAGGCGCGGAGGAATGCCCCGCCCCTCGTACAGCTCGCCGTCCGCAGCGCGATAGATCTCGTTCGACAGGGTCACCGTCCAGCCGTTGGGCAGCATCTTCTCGAGTGCATCCGACAGCGCGCCTGTCGTCGGCAGGCCGAACACGCGCGTGCGCGGCAGCGCCCGGAAGCCCAGCACCGCGATCTCGGCCGCGCTGGCGGTGAGCGGACCGGTCAGCACGGCGACGCGACCGTCGAAGCGCGGCCGGCTCGAGGGCTCGACGAAGACGTCGTACGCCGCGCCACGCTCGCCCTGCCAGAACACCTGCTTGGTGAAGGCGAGCACGCGGCTCTGCGCGAAACGCCCGACCAGCGCCAGCGCGACCGCGTCCTCGCCGCCGCCGTTGAAGCGCAGGTCAACGATCACGCCTCGCGCGCCGGCGAACGCGGGGAGGGCGCGATCCAGCGCCTCGTCCATCGCCTGCACCTGGTCCCGCCACGTCGCAGTCCCGGCCGCTTCGCCCTGGACGAGGCCGTCCATCGCCTGCACGTAGAGGTAGCCCACGCGGGCGCCCGCGCTCTCGACCACGCCCCAGTGCACGAGTCCGCCGGCGGCCGAGTCGGCCTGCACGACACGCGAGCGCACCTGGTCGAGCAGCCAGGCGCGGTAAGCGGCGATGAGCGGGCCGCGCCGGGGCACGAGCCCGTCGGGATCCGGCGTGTCGGACTGCGGGGGGCGGGCGCTGAAGCGCTTTCCGGCACCCTCGAGCGTGACGTGCCCGTCCTTGAGGGGCGCGAGGTAGTCGCGGCAGACGGCGAACAACTCCTCGTCGCTCGCGGCCTGCGCCGCGCGGCTCATGAGCGAGCGCGCGAGCGCGTCGCGATCCACCCCGCGCAGCTTGAAGAACGCGTAATGCTCGTTGAACAGCTCGTCGAGCGCGTTGAACACCTCGGTCGAGGTGACCTCGACCGGCGGCGTGGGGCAGGCGATGCGGTCTGCGGGCACCGGGTTCCAGGTGTAGCGGCTGGGGCCGAGGCTGGCCCGCACGCCGCCGGAGCCGAGGGTCTCGACGTCCTGCGGCCCGAGTCCACAGCGCGCCGCGAACTCGCCGCCCGACATCCGGCCGACTTCCGTGCAGCGCGTGCGCGTCACCTGGTACTCGGTGACCGAGTCGTCCTCATGAACCACGGCACGCACGCCGTAGTCCCTGAGCTCCCACGCCCCCGGGGCCAGCGCGATGGCGCTCGCGGCCGCGGCGCCCCGCAGGGCGCCCACGGCGCCTGCGC
>Ga0209668_10000554_pt1 | contig 15365 bp, 19 predicted proteins | sample FrelakmetPLP11PL_FD_187150 | JGI IMG/M metagenome (GOLD analysis project Ga0209668, IMG submission 187150) | Freshwater lake sediment microbial communities from the University of Notre Dame, USA, for methane emissions studies - PLP11 PL (SPAdes)... | ecosystem: Environmental > Aquatic >... | reverse complement strand
ACTGTACCGCTGTTTAACCATATTGTGACTTCGATTAGTTTTTGGGTAAATTGATTAATCATAAAATAATCAACCCGCCGTCATCTTGTGTAATGTATGCGCCGTTATCCATGATTAAATAACTAATGACCTCCGGCACTTCGCTGATAATGGGGTCAGCGGGCAAATCACCGTAAAGCAACCGATACCGCGAGCCAAAACCAGTATAAACAGGGTCTAATTCGCCTTTTGTGTCCTCAAAATAAATATTGCCAACAAATCCGCGATAATCCGTTGCAACCACTGGCACACGGTCAAAACACAAAACGCTATCGCATATCGCTACATTATTGGCTATCAAGCTAAAATAAAGCTCATTTTCAGCGCGTTGTAATAGTTCGATATGACAGTATTGCCCTTCGAGTGTAATCTCAAATTGCTGCATCGGAAATGACTGTAGCGGTATTTCAAGAATCATGGCATTACCACCTTTGCTGTGGGCTGTCCGGTGTTTACTTTACCTTGTGCGCTTGGTGATGCTGTTTTCCCTGTGCGGGTTTTGTTGTTTAACATTATTTCTGCAAACGTCAAAGTCACTCCCAACGAACTAAAAAACCTGTCCGGTTGATGACGGCGTGGCATTCCCTTCAAAGTCATATTTTCCATAACTTCATAAGGGGTCACGATTCTAAATAAATCCGTTGAATCAATAAATTTATTGCACTGCCTCATTAACTTTTCGCATTCAGCTTGATTTGATGTAACAGCCAAAAGCGTACATGTTGCTGGCGAACCGACTTTATTAGTTGAATGAAACGCACCGCCTTCAATCGGATGATTAGCTAAAACCGCCGTATTATCCGCGCTAAACTCAAACGAACCTTGAAAACTGAACGCATATTGATAGCTATCTTGCAACAACACATAAAACCGCTTATCAGTTTGTGCAACCGCAGTCTTTGCTTTTGATATGATTATCGGTGGTTTTGCGCTGTCTGGTTGTTGCGTTAAAGTTGCCATTAGTGCTGTCCAGTTTGTGACCACATCATTTTTTGTTTGTTAAAAATCTCAGAAACTTCGTTAGCCGTACCTTTTGGGTCAGTTGCGTGAATGTTAAAACTATTAGTCACTGAAAACGGCTGTTGAGATAAATTATTGGTTGTGTTGCTTGTAGTTGCTATGTGTTGCGCTTGTGCTTGTTGCGCTGCCATTTCAGTTGGGGCGAAGTTTTGTAGATTTTTAACTCGGTCATAATAACCATACTCTTTTGCTAAATGCGGTCTAGGGTCGAATGATTCACCGTTGCGCAATCGCGTTTGATGTTTTGCCCACTTGACATAGCCAGTTCCCATTAGCTCAGAGCCTTCGTCACGACCGATATTAGGATTGGCTAAAAACCTTTCAGCTTTTGGGTAACGACCGCTTTTCATTTCCATAACCTGAAAAGCCGCTTGTGCGTCAATAGCGCGTTGCGACTGTTCCATAACGCCGTTTTTCATTAATCCCATGCGGGTTAAATAAGCGCGTAACTGAGTGTTTCTGTCGCCTTGCATGGAAATCATGCCAATGTTTTGACCGCCAGCCTTGTCGGTATGTGTTCCAAACATAAAGCGGTCATTAAAATCATTTTCCCGCCCGACTTCGCTTGTCATGGTCGCTGCTTGATTATGGCTTAATCCCTGATTTCTATAAGCCTGATAAACCATCGCCATATTCTGCTTTTGCTTTGCGCTGGTCATTTTATACGCAGGCTCTACAGATTCAGGATGTGTGGCATTATAAATCACACTACCTAAACTTTCGCCAGCACTATGAAACGGGTTTAAGTTTACGCCAGAAAGCGCGTTTTTAAGCTTTTCGGCTTGACTTAATAGATTATCAAGCTTTGTATTGCCAAAATCAAATGCCGCTATTTTCGCGCGGTTTAAACTTGTCTCAGTATCTTTGATTGACGGGTTTAACTGGTTTTTCCAGTAATTTATAACCGTTTGGTCAGATGTGGCTTTTCTGAAAAAATCAAACTCTGTTTTTAGCGGTTTAAAGTTTTGCCCTAATCTATTTGGGACATCCGCTATTTTATCAAGCGGGTGCGCAATTGTTTCTAGCGAATCAGCCAATCCCCATATTGCTAATCGTTTTGCCTTCTCAATAACTTGGTCAATTGTTTGACCTATTTCTGTGTAGGATTTGGCAAGCTTTTCTGACTCTTTAATATCAGATTGACTTAAGGCTAAAAACTTCGATTGCACATCAACATTTTTTTTAAGTTCATCACCTTGCATCCTTAGTATAGGGATTAAATCAGAACTAACGCCTAACGCCATTAATTCCTGACTGGCAAAAGCTTGTGCTTGCTCCTTAGTTTTGTTGCGCAATAATGCTTGCTTTTCAATCGTTTTGTAAATTTCTGCAAAGTGCAGTAGTTGCTGCTCTGGTGAGCCGCGCCGCATTATTTCAGCGTTGCCACCATATTGAGTAAACGCCGCACCCATTACGCTGGCAACGCCTATGCGTCCCGTGTTAAGCATGGCTGATTTTTGCGCCATGCTTTGCAAAAAGCCATTCATTGACTCAATACTCGCGCCCGATTGTTCAGCTACTCTTCCAAACGCACGGATTTTGTTTTCTGGTAGCGCGATATTTTGGGCAAGGTATGACGTTTCACGGATAGCGCGAGCTGTTTTATTAAGCTCGCTCGACACCATAACAATAGCCGAGCCACTTAAAAAAACAGGGTTACTGGCAATTTCACGACCTAAATCGCGTAAATCTTTTAAGCTATTGTTTAGTTCTTTACCTGCTTTTTTAGCGTCATCGTGCAAGTCTTTAACGTTTTTGCGGGTGCGTTTGATTCCGTCATCCGCTTTTTTGCCGTCAAATCCTATATCAATCGTAGCTTCAGTTACTATCACTTAACAGCACCTTATTATAGTGTTGGACTTCTGCAATCTCATACAAGTTAAAAGCATCTTCCATAGTGTACACGGTTTTAAGTTCGTTTAGAGTGCATAGCCCTTGAGTTATGATTAGATAAAACAAGGGCGGTATGTTGACTGTATTTGCTAAACTATCTTGATTTTTATGCGGCTCGACAAATAACGGGCGTAAGTTTAACCGCTTACGCCCTTGTAAAAATTTATCCGTGCTTTGATAGATTCAGCAATCAAGAAAAAATGATTGCGCGGGTCGGTGATATGCGCGTCCGGCAAAAAATCAATTTCTTTACCTTCTGTGTTCAAAAACTTAACGCTTTCATAAAGCTTTTGAATTATTGTGTTTTGGTCAATATCGCTAATTAACCCCAATATGCGAGTGACCATAATCTCAATGTCAGCGTCATCTGGCGAATATGACTTAACATATTCAACCACTGACGCGATAGAAACTGCGGATTGATATTCGCCACCGTCACGAGAACCACGAGAAATTGCAGAAACCGCAAACTGACAAAGCTTAAATTCAGCCCATGCACTCATAGCTTTGAGAATGAATTTATTGCCCTTTTCAGCACCAAAAGGCAATTGTACAATTTTATCCGCTATCATATTTGCGATTCCTGATAGTCTTTTGTTGAAAATTCGATTTTAAACGCTCGATTACCAAGCTTGTTAGTGCCGCTTGGAGCACCAAAACCTGTTAATGTTGCATTTTTGATTGAGACTCTCAACCCAATTGATTTAATAGACCAGTCCAGTGATTCAATATTTGCCGTTTCACCAGAATCAACGCCTGATAAATTTCTAATTGCGTTAAAAACTTTGCAAGAATCTGACGCGCTGTGTAACGTAATAGTTACCGCGCTTTTAGCCGCAATACGACTGCCAATACTGATATTATCTACTGTAACATCTAAGACAGCATCATTAATATCATCAATCTTAATCATTTCGTTATCGCCAAAAGCTTGAAGCTTAGTTCCGGTAAAACCTGCTTTTGAACAAGTGATAAGCAATGTACTGTTAATTAAACTACCTGATTTATCCGCCATCTTAGTTTACCTGTACTTTTAAGTTTAATGCGACAGAATGAACAAAGCCACCCGCTTGATAAACGCCTATACCAGCAATATGTCTATCGGTTGCGCCAGGTGTTTTTGGAGTCATTTTGATGTGGTAGCCGTTAGACTCAATATTTTGATAGCCTTGTGGGTCATTTAGTAATTGATTGGCTTTGTCGCGTTGCGCCTGCGATAGCGTTTCACCCTTACTGACAGCCTTAGCCAGCTTTCCAGCTTCAAAAACGCTATCAGAAACAGCAGCGCGAATAATAGCACGTCCATCATCATTGTTTTCAATATTGCTTGAGAGTAACACATTTTCAATAGTGATTTGACATCTATCGACAATAACGATTTTACCCGCTAAAACATCTGGGTAAGCCCAGTCGCCAAAGATTCCGAGGTGGTCATAATTAACACGACTTGCACGGGTAGAAAATGCACTAAAAAAAAGATAACCTTTTGCTCTTGCCGCAATACAATCCGCTGTTGTCATTTCAATAGTCGGTAAGCCTGATTGCTGCTTAAATGCTAGAGTCCCCCAGCCACTTACACGGTCAAAATCTAAACAGCCAATAAAGCCGCATTGAGCCGCCGCACTTTCAAATGTACCATAAACCCCACGAGCGCAATTGTAACCCGCCTCAGCAAGAACGCTATTAACATCAGTCACACTTTGCGAATCAACCACCGCCGCGTCTGTTGTGTGAACAAACAAAATAGCGCAGTCGTTTTTACCAGCCAGCCAACTAGCCAGTGAAAGATAATCAACATTCGTTAAAACTGGAATAGTCGCAACACTTACAAAGTCTTTTGTGTTTGCGTTCCAAACATTATCAATTGAATCACTGTAGCTTGTAATTGCCGCGCCTTGACTTGCGATAGCACCATCCACCTGCCTAAGTTTTAGGTTATCAGCAAGTGTTCCTGTTGCAAAAGAAACTATTTTAGAAGTGCCAGCAGAAAATGTTGTGATTCTAAAAGCGTTTGCAACAATATCAAAAGTGGTAATCGGGTTTTCAGTAAATACGTTATTTAACTCTGTATCCAAAATTTGAGCAGCATTACTAAATGACGTTGCTGCCGCGTGTTGCGCAAAAGCAAAAGCCCCTGTGCCAGTAGTAAACATCAAGCCAGCCGCAGCCGTTCCGCTTGCTATCGTGATTTTAGAGCCAGTGCCGTTAGTTGCTACTGCACCTGTACCAGTTGTTAATAAAAGCCCTGCGGATGCTGTGCCTGTTGCGACTGTAATGACAATCCCTGCTCCAGTTGCAACACTAGAAATAATAAATTTATCATTGTCACTATCGTAAGCACATGCGACATCAGCAGTAAAAACAGCTCTTAATTCTGCTTGTATTTCAGCAGCCATTAGAGCTTTTGTTGTTATTCCACTTAAATCTATCGTTCCGGTAGTTTGTGTTTCTGTATCTATAGTAAGTGCAAGTGTGCCACTTACGCCTTGCAATGTTGCTAAAGCGGGCAGTGTGCCACTTGTAAGTGTCGACGGAGCTAAAGCCGCATAGGGGGCGGTTGAGCTAATAACAAACTTATCTAATGATAAATTATAAATACATGTCACCCCAGCGGTAAATGCCGCTGCTAAATCAGATTCAATGCTATCTGCAATTTCTGCAAGATTTGCTGTGGCTGATAAGCTTGATAAAGTTACCTCGTGATTTTCGCCGTCAATTGTAATGTCTAGCGTTCCTGTAACCGCTTTTAATGTTGCTAAATCAGGTAAAACACCACTTAATAATTTTGCACTGGCAACACCGAAGCTAATTAAAAAACTGCGTGATTCGCCATTAATATCTAATCCAAGCCAACCAGTTAATACTTGTAATTCTGCTAAAGTCATTGCAGCTAATGAACCACCAAGCAACCATGCTGGTGCTGCACTTGATACCTTGCGATAAAAAATAATTTCAGTAGGCTTTTTAAATGCCCCGTCAAATCCTTTAAAATATTTAACCGCTGCTGTGTATTCGTCAGAGCTTGTGCCAAAAAAATTACCAACCGCAGTATCGCTGCTAAATGATGTAATTGTATCAGTCGGTAGTCTTTCAGATTCGCTAAAGAATAGCCCGTTTTGGCTTAATGCTTGCTGTGTCGTTTCCAACACTGAGGCGGTAACTGTGACAATGCCAGCTTCGCCTATATCAATTGTTGCCATGTTTCACCTAATTAGGTAGTGGATTAACTGTAATTGCCGCCGTTTCAACTGGTTCAGCAACGCTTGTAAATGTGTTATTAAACGATATTTGCAATTCTATTTCCCATCGTTCACGCATGAGCTTGTGAGCGTCTTCAAAGGGTAATTGTTTAGGTTCTGTACCATAAAGCACGGTTATGCCTTTATCAATCAACTGAGTAGAGCGGCTTAGCATTTCAAGTTTCATAGCTGCGTTTTGCGACTCTAAACCGATAAAATCAAACTGAGCAGTTATTTCGGCAATAACCAATTCTTTACGATAAAAAACATCATCTATTGTTTCGTGGGATACTTCGTTTGTGGCTTGCCTTTGTTGACCAATAATATTAACCAGAAAGAAATCACCATCAGGCATTTCAACTTTATTATTCATTGTCACAACATAAGACCAGCCAATCAAGCTAGAAACAGCATCACCAATTGTCTTTTTAATTAACCTTAAATTATTTGATGCTGTGATACTCATATAATGATTAACGCGCCGTTATCTTGTGTTAAAAAATTACCGTCATCATCCATTAAAAAGCTGTCAATCGTGTAAGCATCTTGAATTGAAGATTGCCGCTGAACAATACCTTTTGAGTAGTCGGGGTATGCCTCAGTAAGTGTGATTACAAGCCAGTCCACACCATCAACATAAACTAAATCACCGCCGCTTTCACCTTGCATATTCGCGGTAATCGAAAAGGGCGAATGAACATAAATAGCACGCAACTGCCCCTGAATACCCATTTTTTCAGCGTAGCTTAATTCAGTGCTTTTTAACTCTTGGACTTGTGCTTTTATTGTCGTTGATACATAGCAGGGTCGTCTTTCGCTATACTCATTAATCGTAAATCCAACATAACTTTTAAGCGTGACTTGGCGGTTAGGGAGTATTGATTGTATTGCGCTATTTGCTATTCCTGCTAGGTTCATTAATCTACTCTGTAATTAACTGAGTTAAGCAGCAATCCGCTATCATTTAACGGCTTGGTATTGCTTGATAGTTTAGGCGGGTTATCGCTTTCTAATTGCGCTCGTAACCGTTCTACTAATCCTTTACTACCTCTAAATCCTGCTTTGTTTTGTTCTCTTAAATAACGTATTGCAAGCGTGATTTTAGATAATGGCGGGGCGTAAACACTGGCTATTGACATTTGAATATCACCCATTACCCGTGCGCCTAACAATTGCGCAATATCATCGGGTGTTTTTGATTCGTCTAAAAGCAAGTGCTTTGTAATTTCAGCATAAGTGCTTGTGTTGTTTTTTAACACCGGACGCATAAAAGGTCTGGGCGGTATGGTTGTATGCTTATTAGACGCACCAAACTCTTGGATGGTGGCAATATACGCAACTGGGTTACGACCTTCTATGTAATACGCAGTATCAAAAAAACCAACCTTGATTTTCTTTTGCGATAGCTCACGGATTTTGGCGGCTAAGTCGTCAAGTCCTGTCATTTTCAATAACGCCCATCACGACCCCTTACTGGTCTATTTTCGCCACCAAACATAAAGCCACCAACTGCGGCAATCTCTAAGAGTGCATAAAAACGCTTGCCGTAAGGCGTTTCTTGACAATACGCATGAAACTGGTTTTTAGGCTGTAGAATTAAAAAACTGACCGATACGCTACCTTCGCTACCGCTTTGTACCGTGCCACCAGTCCCGCCAGTGGCGTAATTTAATTCTAAAGCGTAAAGATGTGCAGCAAACAGGTTTATCGCTAAAACACGTCTGCTGCCTGATAAATAACCATAATTACTAGCTGATATAAACTCAATGGCAATATTCCAGTTTGTTTCAATATCCGCAACCGGATACTTAACGCTATCTGCAAACGTGGGTACGTTAGCCCTGAAAATTGCTTCATCGAAAGTTATATCAGTCATAATTTAAGCCTTAGCCGCTTTTTTAGATTTTTCAACTAAGCCGCTTGACAACTCAGCTTCGGATAACGCTCCTTGCTCATTTAGCAACAAAGCCACACCTGCTAAATCGCCTTGCTTATCGGCGATAGCATCTAAATCGCCTTGCTGTACTGGCAACGAGCTGTCTTTTACTGCTGTCAATTCAGACAATGCCTTGTAAGCATCCTCCTCAGAATTACCACCAACAACCGACACCCATCCATCCTTTTCAGCGCGTAAAAAAGCAGGGTCGTTTTTCAAGATAACCAGCTCTTCATCCGTAATCGATGTAATTGCGGCATAATCTCGGGTCACAAGATTTGTTGACGTTAAACCCGATCCGCCCTTGATAATCACGCCGCCATAATTAACGGCGCGTACTGATTTTGAAGCAATATAAGCAGCCATCAATTACATCCCATAAGCCCAAGCAACCAAAGTAGGACGCTTAATTAAAGTACCAGCAACTTTCGTTACGGTTGATTTTGTAATGCCGCCGTTTTGATTTGGAATAGCTGCCAACAAGTAATCAGTCACGTTTACAATCGGGCTAACCACTGCCAAATCATCGGTTGATTCATCATAGCTAACCGCTTCCGCAGCAATCAACATCATTACGTCATCGGTGCTATTATGAGCGTCTTTCAGATACGGTGCAGCCTCAATTGTCATACCTTTGTATGTTTCTAAAAGCATGGTCTTAACACTTTGAGTGCCTTGCACGTTCATAGTGCTGATGTAGTTAAACGCATCAGGAGCTAAGATAAGCACACACGCATCTTTGTAAACATCAAAACCTGTCAACGTACTAGCAGTGATAACTGCCATTAACTTATTCCGCACGTCATCTAAGATTTGAAGATAGGTTTTATTTACCCACAAAGGGCTTGATCCTGTACCTGTACTAGCAACCGCTGTAATCGCTGGCATGTTAGGGCTATTTAAAAGCCCATACGTCAATTTTCCAGACAAGCCGAGCCAATAAACCGCTTCACGCGCTTGCGCCAACGCCAAACCAGCAGCTTTATCGCAAAGCATTTCATAATCAAAACCAGCCGCGCCTTGCATTTGGCTTTTCATATAAGTAGTTGATGTGGTAGCCTGTAATGCAGCTGACTGAATGTATTCAAAGCCACCACGATACAGCGATAAGTCACCCGTAATAGTGTCGCGAAAATTACCTGCATACCCCGCTAAATCAACTAAACGCCGTGCAATCCATTCTGTAGTAATATCACCTACGATATTCATACCAAACAATTCTTCTGCTTTCAGCGGTGCTTGCACACCAATTTGAATTCCAGGCAGAAACGCGGTATAGAATTGCTGCAAGCCATTCATTTCAGCGTAACCAGCGGGCGCAGCATCACCTACAAACGCGGGCTTTCTGGTTGCCAGCGCGTTTGATAATGCTGCGCCATTACCGCCCAGCCCGATAGCCGCCATTGCGTCCGCTGTTTTACGGGCAGTTAATGAAGCCACTGAATAAGCTTTACGCTTAAAAGCGCGTACATCTTTTGGTTTAATGCGGGTAGTGTTTTGCGGTGTTAGCTGCAAAGCACCGTGTAAATCAATAGCACTCATATTATTGCGCTCCTAAAATTGAAACTTCACACAATTTCACAGTACCAGTAATTGTGCTGCCGATACTCTCAATCCGTGCATTAGTTAATGCGGTATAGTGTGTTGCCGCTGCTCCGCCAACTACCCACGCTTTTAATGTGCCTAGGTCTGCGCCCGTACCATCATTATTAAACTGTACGCCGCCACCCAATACTGGCGTATCAACTTCTACCCATCTTCCTGATGTAAATTTAACCAGCGTTGCGTCTGAGTATTGCGGGACTGTGTAGCTGGTATTATCTGTTAATGCCCCGCCTACTTGCGCTTCTGGATTTGACAATAAACCAGCAAAAATACCAGTGCCACCTACCGAGGCATTTAGCCCATCTGTAGTGGTAAAAACACGACCAAAAATATTGCCAGCGGTAGCTGTTATTAGTGTCATTGTTTCTGTTTTTTCTGGTACTGCAAAATTGCTTTGCGCTCCCAGTACACCAACTGTTTGTAAAAACGCGGTTGTTTGATTCGGTTGCATTACGCGCTCCAATCTGTTGCTGACATATCAGCACGGGTTAAAGGGATTTCTTTTTTTGCCGCACCATCCGCCACTTTAGCTGGCTGTGTGGTGTAGGCAGGAATTTGTTTTGTGTTGCTTAATCCGCGTAAGTAAGCTGCAACTTGCTCTTTTGGGTTAATACCAGCAATAACACCAGGTAATTTTTTGCAACAATCAAGAAAAATATCATTGATTGTTTTGTAATTTTTAAAATCAATAATTCCCAAAATAGGTGCTACGATTTCCCGTGCTTCCATCCATTCAGCAGCAATAGCCGCATGGTCTTCTACACGCGCGACCTTGTTTTCTGGTTCGGCTGGTAACATTGGATTTGCAGGGCTATCAATCATAGGTGGCTCAGCGTCTTTGATTTCGGCTTCAGGTGCTGCTACAGGAGGTGGTGCGGCTGCTTTTCCTTCTGCTTCTGCAATTTTTGTTAAGACTTGCCCTAACGTATCAGCAACTTGATTGATTTTTTCCATAGCAGTCTGAAATTCTTGCTTGGTGACAAAGTTGCTATCATCATCAACTGGCGGCCGTGTTTCTACTGGTGGCGTTGGTTCTACTTCTGCCATTTTTTCACCTTTGTTTGTTAAAATTTTAAAATCAAAATCCGGCGTTTGTTCAGCCGCGTTGTCTTTAATAAAAGCTGCATCATCAATGCGACCATCACCTGCTAATAATGCAAGATGATTCCCCGATTCAATTGATACCATAACAGCATCATAAGCTTGCCCGTTCCATTCGCCATTTTTTAGCGCGTAACGTGCGGAATATCCCATAGATAAAGCGGGCTTTTTGCCCTCAATAGCGCGTTTTTCCGTGATTTCATCAACAAAAGCAATCGCTTTCTGTGTCCAAATTGACAGGTCAACATAAAGCGTTTCACCATCAAAAACAGGGTTAAGCATCACGCCGTCTGCTGGTTCAGCATCTACTGGAATAGTGCCTTCCACATTACCGATAAATTTATGCTCTATACGAATTGGTGAACCATTGAACAAATCGACCGCAGCCGCTAATACTTCTGGACTACGCAAAACACGATAAGGCGCGGCGCGTGGTGGCAGGTTTATTTCTTGACCATAGTAAATATAAACCCCTGTTTTCGACACGGGGTTATGGTCAATTCGTAAATAGCCGTTTTCATCAATGTAGCGTTCTGTCATGTATTTAGACCTCTAGGCTTATTTTACGCTTTATAGACAAGATAATAACGCTGTGGTAATATTTACCGACACAATGGCGGTTTTGAGGATAGAAAGATGGAATATATTTATTTTTGGTTAGCTGGTTTTTAGTGAAGCTGCTTATTTTTTTATTTACTTTGCTTATTATGTTTTTGACTGTATGCCATTTACACGGTTTTAAATTAAAAGATGTGCTTTTAGGAATTAAAAACTATATTTTTAAATGAATAACATCGATTTTATACAAGCAGGAAAAAAAATAACTGGCTTTGAGTATGGTTATCAAAAGCCGTTTGCGTTTATTTTGGGGGTGTCGTTAAGAAGCGTGGAAAGATATGCGACTGGTGAATTATCACCGCCGCTACCGGTTCAGAAATTAATTGAGGAGTTGTTGAAAAAATGAATGTTGATAATGTGACGCACTAAACAAATTTATCACCAATTTTAAAAACTACCCGCATAATGCAACGGCAGTTCGGGCGTTCAGATGGCAACCCATGCACATCAACGCCCCGTCTTTTCATAATAACAGGCGGGTTATCAAAACTATAAATCTTGCCATTCATTTCTACATGAGTCGGATCGGGGTCTGGACTCCCGCCCGAATGCACCCACATAAAATCAGTAGCCCCCGCTTTAGTTACCCGCATAGTGTTAGCGGATTGATAGGCTTTTCTTGTTTGGTCTAAAGCGCGGTTATACGCATAGTTTTTGTGGAAAGTGTGCGGGTGAAAATCAGATTGTGCAAAACCCTGAAAATACGGCACTAAATCCGCCATGCCCCGACCTTGCACAATACTTTTAATTACCGTGTCCTGAACCTCACTAAAAAACTCAGTTGGAATTGTTTTAAACAAATTCACGTTTTTTGTGATTTCAGCCTCAAATAGCGGTCTTAGCGCACCTTCCATTAGAAAACTAGGATTAATCAATAATTCCTTACTAATATCTTTCAGGCTCGCATTGACCGCAATAGAGCTTGCTTTATCAATCCCCAGCAGCATCCGGCTTGCTAATAATGGAATATCCGACAAAAACTTGTTTTCCCACTTTCTTAAAAGTGCGTTTAGCAACCGTTGAATGCGGTCTAAAAGTGGGCTATCCGCTGTAAACTTTGTTGCGTTTAATAGTTCAGTAGCACATTCTCTAATCATATCATCCATCAGCGATTGAACAGCAAGCCCGTACTCTTTCCCCTGATACTGCGGGAAAATAAGCGGTTTCCCGATTAGGTATGTTTTGCCGTCAATCGTTTTTGTGGTCATTTTAAAATTGTGAAATTTGACCGTAAGAGATTAAGCAGTTGGCATTTGCCCCTGCTTGACCAGTAACAACCAAAGTCTCGCCTGGGTAAATCCGCAAAACAATACCAACATGAGGGTCAATAAATCTCTTTTCAGAGTTTGTATTTTGCCACGTTTGAAAAGCGGGAAAAACCTCAGCTCCACTAGCAGTAAATGATGTAGCTGTAGTGTTGTAACTGCAAGGCGACTCAGTGTTAATAGCTGTAAAAGTTCCGCCCGTTACCGCCGTAGCTTTATAAAACTTAAGCGTTAAAGCTTGCGCCCCCGCTGTTTGAGTAATATTCATTTCTAAAGGAACTGCTATCACTGAATTTGGCAGCCCGTTAAAGGTAGCGTTGTTGCGAATTGCTAAAAGAGGTGTTTCAGCTCCTATTGATGATTTAGTAAATTGCGGCACAACTTCTGATTTTTGTGCAATATCACTATTGCCGTCAGTCCAAGATTTTACACTTAACGAGCCAATCCGAATAATATTATTAGTGCCGCCATTACAAAACGCGCCAACCTGTAATCCTGTGTTGCCTAAGTGATTGCCTTTTGTTGCTGAAAAATCAAAATATGCAAAAGGCGCAAATTTCTTATTTTCAGATAAATCAAATCCGCGATTAATAGAGCAGGTAAGTGGAGCTTTTCCTAAATAACCGCCCGTTCCTTGGAAAATAGCCCCTTTATTAGCTTCTGTTGCGTCCCATACTCTGCTTGTATTACCTATTCCTGATGTGTTAAGGCTTATTGGAAAATCAGCCTGTTTAATAAATTGCAATACACCAGCTTTGTAACGCCACGCGCCAAAACTCGCGCCAGCTCCGTCATTGTAATAGCCAATTCCAAATCCATTTTGGATGCCATTATTTGCCGCGTTTAAGTGCATGACACCAGCAAACATAAACTGCCCTGTTGTTAAACTGATATTTTCAAATTCAGCAGTTAATAACCATTCAAATTCATGTCCGGTCATATATCGCATTCTGTCACGCGACAATGCTACAGCCACGCCATTTGAGCCACTATTTAAAACCAATTGACCATTTGACGCTGTGACTGTTCCGGTTGTTGTTCCGGTTGTTAAAATATCATCGCTTACGCGGTCATATTCAAATTTAACGCTAACGTGGTCAATAGATGATACTACTTTAGGCGTATCAAAAACCGTGCGAGTCTGTACGATTGATTTAATTGCGGTTAATAACAAATCATCAGTAACAGGTATTTTATTGCCAACGTCATTGGTTATTTCAACATTGCCTACAATATTAGTAGTTGTCACAACATATGGCGTGGGTGTGCCTGTTATTGTATAGGGCGCGTCTGTGTAATAATCCCAGTAAGTAGAAGCGGGCGGATTATCACCTGAAATTCTTTTATAAAACAAAGTGCCATCGGTATCCCTGCTGACAATATTATCTACAGTTGCTACTGTAGCCCCACTACCTGTAGATGGCTCTACAGGCTCTTCTGTAGAGGGGCTTATTAAATAAACGCCCTGAATATCTTTGTTGCCACCATTGTCTATAAAAACTGATGTTGTCACAGTTTATCTCCTTAAAAATAATTTAAAGTATAGCACTATTTGTTATTTTCCCACCATGCTCTAAAACTTGCCGCTGGTGAAACGGTATCTTTCAGAACTTTACCATTAGCAAAGCCATTCGTATAAGCATTATAAAGCAAATCCTCAATTTCACTTTTGGCTATATATTCATTGCTAATGTCAACCCTAGCAATGTAACGCTTATAAAATCGCGAGTTAGGATTGGTTACATCGGATTTAATAAATCTACCCCGTGCATCTCTTTTTAGTTCTTTTTTCTGTTTGCTCATTTCTGGCTTTTTCCTTTATAACAACTCACATTATACCACTTTCTTTCAGGCAATAAAAAACCCGCGTGGTGCGGGTTTAATTAAAGCTTGTTTGGTTTAATTTTCTTCTATCGACTCTATGACGTGTAAAGCCTCAATCAAGTCCTTAATCTTTTCGTCATAAAGTAGCGTTGTTCCTTTTCTACCTATGCACAAATTACCCAGCTTTTGCGTGGGCGTTTTAACGTGATAAGTTTGGGTAAATGTTTTACTGGTTAAATAGCCATGTCGCTCTAAAATATCATGCTCAACTTGAACGTATCGAGAAGGAATATCAAGGATAACCGCCAAACTATTTTCATCGCGTGGTTCGCGTTTTTGCATGGCTTGCAGTTGGTTCGCTTGATGTTCGATTTTAGCTTGTAAAGTTCCTAGTGATTCGATAGCTAGTTGCTTTTGACCAGTAACGAGTGAGTCATAGGTTTTTATGACGTGAATTGCGAATTTAGCACTTATCCACATCGCGTAAGAATATACCAATTCTTTCATCACCCAAGAACCAAGCCCTTGTTTTACTTGGATAGCCGGAATTCCGGCTATTGATAATTCAGCTACCATTTCTTTAGCTTGCTTTGTTGCAAGCCAATATTGCGGTCTATCTTTCTTGTTATCACCACTTGCTTTGTGCAAGTCGTTCAGGCAATACAAGCCGTCTTCTGATTTTCTGATAACGGTATCAGCAATAATTAATTCGTTCATTTTAAAGCCTTTGTTTAAATGTTACGCCTTAGATTGGTGTGGCAATCGCTAAGGCTTGCGATGTTCGGTTTGCATGACCTAGCCACAAAGCAATTATAACACAAAACC